>JACCDP011013719.1_pt1 | contig 13741 bp, 18 predicted proteins | sample 7445841 | NCBI WGS metagenome assembly JACCDP01 (sample SAMN15323441, study PRJNA562643) | freshwater metagenome | isolation source: river surface water | place: USA:Blue River Watershed | collected 2017-08-17
CCATATCGGGTTCTTTAAGAAGCAGGACTAAAGTCTCTCCAACGCGGCGATCCGTACCTCAATCGGCGGGTGGGTTGAGAATAAGCTCATGAACCCACTGCTGTTGCCGGAGATCTTCATCGTAGCCAGAGCATCCTGCGTCGAGTATTGGAACTGGGCACGATTCACCCATCGATCAATCGCCCGCAGCGCACCGATCATGGAGTCTTTCCCGTACACCTTCGCCGCAAACGCATCGGCTCCAAACTCCCGACGACGGGAAAACCAACTGATGACGATGGACGCGAGGATGCTGACTATGATCTGAAGCACCAGTGAGAGACCGAAGCCGAGGGCTGCCTGATCCCGCTCCGCGAAGAAACGCCGCACCCACATGGCGATATAATACACAAACGTGTTCATCAACCCGGCCAGCACGGTTGTGGCGAACATGTCGCCGTTATATACGTGACCCATTTCATGGGCAAGAACAGCCTTGACCTCGTCTTCCTTGAGATTTTGGAGTAATCCAGTTGAGACGGCCACCATGGAATTGTTTTTGCTGGGCCCTGTTGCGAAGGCATTGGGATCGGGGGAGTCGTAGATCCATACTTCGGGCATGGTGATATGCAGCCGTTGAGCGATTTCCTGCACGGAACCATAGATAAGCTGTTCGGCCTGAGACCGAGGCTGGGTAATCTGTTGGCAATCAAGCATGGCTCGCGCCATTTGCTTCGAGAATGCCAAACTGATGAATGCACCACCAAACCCGAACATGGCTGCCCATACCAATGACGAGAGATCGACGGAACCACGGACGTCGATTCCGAACATCGGTAAGATTACATTGATGACAATGGGGACGGTAATCGAGAGCGTCACCATAATGAGTATATTAGCGATCAGCAGTAGGCCTATACCTTTGAACCACTTCATCGTGAGCCTCCTTGAAGACAGCAACTCGCTTCATGTGAAGCGAGTTGCTGAACTGCCACAATTATACACAAATCCGTTGCTTCCGATACACTGTTACGCATATGAGTTACAAATATTGTAATAAGATCTCATTTTATAGAGTCAAGATGTTCGAAGTCTCTGAAAATATGTCGATAAGGTTGACCCTCTCCCGGCGTTCCTGCTAGAAAGCCGCTTTGTGTAAACCGTTTAGGGGGTTTGATGGGTGACATTCAATCCAATTCAATATCCCGCATTTCCTTCTTCTGTATAAGAACAACGATGGTTGATGCCCAGTGATGAACCCAATGGGACAGAAGGCCTAGTGGAAGTGATATGATGAACCCTTCTGCGACGACCAGTTCCTCTAAACACGAACTGCTGCAGGACCTGCTCAAACAGGTCTCACGCCTATTTTATACGACGTTAGCGGTCGTTCCAGCCAATGTGCGCGATCAGGTGGGACTCGCCTATCTTTTTGCTCGAGCCGCCGATACGATTGCGGATACGGAATTGATTGATCGCCCTCACCGTTTAGGTTTTCTCAACCGGCTGAGGGAGCAGCTTCTCACTGAGCATGTGGATTGGGCTCAGATTCGGACGATTCAACAAGCCATAGGGTCGGTCCAACAGGATTCAGCTGAACGAATTCTGCTTGAGCGGCTGGATGAGTGCGTTCGACTTTTTCTCGCCTGTTCGCCGGACGACAGGCGTCGGATCCAGCGGGTCCTCACGACATTGACGCAGGGAATGGAGATGGACCTAAGCGTCTTTCCCGGATCTCCCTCGACCGATCTTATTGCGCTTAAAACGCTCGAGGAGCTCGATCGCTACACGTACCATGTAGCGGGGTGCGTCGGGGAATTTTGGACCGATCTGATGTGCGCTCATCGCAAGGCGTTAGCAGATTGGGATGTGCACCGCATGTCACAGATTGGGGTGCGATTTGGAAAGGGGCTGCAGCTGACCAACATTGTGAAAGACCTCGCCCACGATCTGCAGAAGGGACGTTGTTACGTTCCTGAAATGCTACTCGATGAAGCGGGGTTAACGCCACAGGATCTCTTGGCCCCGAACAACCTTCCGCGCTTCAGACCTGTGCTCAGGAACATTGTTCGTCTTGCGGTGGAACATCTTGATCAAGGCTGGTTGTACACGATGGCCATACCCCGCCATGAAACCCGATTGCGATTGGCGTGTATGTGGCCGATTCTCTCCGCCGGAGAATCACTCAAGCTTGTGATGAATTCTCCTGACCTTTTGAATCCTTCCGTGAAAGTAAAAATCTCTCGCAGTAAGGTGTATCAGATCATAGCCGTGACGACCGGCACTGTGGGATGCGGATATGCTGGGACGGACTACTGGGGGCAATTGCGAAAACAGATTGTGTGAATCCGCAGTGCAACATACGAGAAGTCGTTATCCTACCCGGTTTTCTTTTGCGGCTCCAACAACTTGTCCCCTTTCTTGAAGACGGCATAGATCGCCTGTGACGGACAGGCATCTAGGCAGAGCCGGCAGCTTTCCAGGCAGCGTGATGGATCAAACTTGTAAGGAGGTGTCGAGAGCCAGGCGCTCGTCGGGCAAATCGGCACGCAGACGGCCTGATGTGTACAGCGGTCAGGATGACGGACGAGGTGATCACGAATGACTAACATGGGTTTGACTCCTTCAAAGAGGCCTTGCGAGAAGATCTCGAACATGTTCTTTTGTGGGAGGCTGCTCATTTCCATTCCTGTATGAGTGATTTGAGCCGGTCTTTAAGCTCAGGAATCTGTTCCAGGTTATTATGAATCGCACCCAAAATCTTTTCCAATCGGGCGCTTCGTAGCGCCTCTCTGTCCCTTTGTGCCAATCGGTCGTATTCCTCGTAGGCAGTGCGGTGTGCAGATTCAAGCTCAGGGCGAGCATCGACAAGCGCCTGTCCGATGGCCCAGGGCTCAGGGGCAAGGGGAGGAACGATCGTAAAGGACGCATCGGTGAACACGATCACCATCGCGCCCGGTTTCCCTGTGAGTGGAAGGACGGCGCGGACTGTCTTGCCCTCGCAGGCGTGCCAGTTCAATAACAAGCCGGGAAACTGTTGGGCGAAGGCCACCTTTTGCATGTTGGCCTTCCATTTGTCTTCGGTCGGCATGGGCGTGTCGTGGAGAGCGCTATGAACGCGTGAGTGGCACTAATTGTTCCGGGACTGGGTGCTCAGGCATAAGTAACCGAGTGACAATTTCGCCTTGCACGACATGTCGTTCCATGATCTCTGTGACATCGGCTTCAGTGCCGACCCAGTACCACACTCCCTCAGGATAGACCACGACGCTGGGGCCGAGGTCACAATGGTCGAGGCAGCCGGCCTTATTAGCACGGACAATGCCCTTGAGATTAAGTCGCTTAGTCTCACTCTTGAAGTGCGCGTGAAGTTTCTCCGCCCCAAGGTTTGCACAACAACCGCGTGGATCATCCTTTGGGCGCTGGTTGGTGCAGATAAAGATATGTCGTTGAAATGCTGGCATTAGGGAATCCGTTAGACCGGCACGGTACATGTCGTAAGCTGTTCCATCAGGCGTGCGACGTCTGGGCGCTGTAAGAACGGCGATAGCTGTTGGGGTCCGCTCAAGATGGTCAGGATTTCGTGTAGCCGCAAGGATGCGCGTTGAAAGGTATCACCCTGTGAAAGTTCAGAGCCCTGACCGGCTCGAAGTTTGTCGAATTCGGCGTGGATGTCGCGAAAGTCTCTTTGTAAGTTCTTATGCATGGAGCAGGAAGCACAATACCATTGCGGGTTTTGATCTGACAGACGGTCGTAGGGGCGGCCAAAAAAGTCTTTCCCCAGCGATAATCTTGAGAGTGGGCCACCGGAGGCTCTGCACGCGTGACACGTCTCTTTCAAAGAGTCCATACCCACCTCCATGAAGAACGGCTGAAGACGTATCATACAATAGAGATTTCAAGGCTGTCCACGGGCGGCATGGACGCTGACAGGTGGGGTAACTTGTATCACGCGGTCTCGAGGTCTAGCGGTATAATGGTTTCGAGCGATGGCAGCATGCAATGGCAAGAGAGAGGAGCGTCTTGATGATTATCGGCATACCAAAAGAAATTAAGGATCACGAATATCGCGTCAGTCTCACACCGGAGGCTACGGCGACGTTGTGCCACCATGGGCACGAGGTTTGGGTCGAATCCTCTGCGGGCGAGGGTAGTGGTTTTAGCGATGACGAGTACCGCAAGGGAGGGGCCACGATCGCACGTTCAAAAAATGACGTGTTCGCTAGAGCCGAGATGATTGTGAAAGTGAAAGAACCCTTACTTGCAGAATGTCCGCTCTTCCGACCCGGGCAAGTCTTATTTACCTATCTACATCTTGCCGCGTTGCCTGATGTGACCCGGGAGCTTTTGAGCAGCAGAGTGACGGCTGTTGCCTATGAGACGACGGAAGCCAGAGACGGTAGTCTTCCGATGCTCAGGCCGATGAGTGAAATAGCTGGACGAATGTCTGTGCAGATTGGTGCGCAATACCTGGAAAAGGTCAATGGAGGCCGTGGGGTGTTGCTGGGAGGAGTTCCCGGGGTTGAGCCAGGCCATGTGGTGGTGCTTGGCGCTGGAGTGGTGGGCTCCTCGGCTGTTCGTATGGCTGTGGGTTTGGGGGCACGGGTGACTGTCGTCAATCTGGATGTTGAACGACTTCGCTTACTGGACGATCACTACCAGGGGCGTATCATCACTAGGGCTGTGAGTCCTTCCGTCATTGAAGAGACTGTGTCCTCGGCCGATCTTGTCATCGGAGCCGTGCTGGTTCCAGGAATGAAGGCGCCGAAGCTTGTATCGCGGGCGTTGGTGTCGCGAATGAAGCCCGGTTCAGTCATCGTCGATGTCTCGGTGGATCAGGGTGGCTGTATAGAAACGACTCGGCAGACAACTCATTCCAATCCCGTGTATGTCGTTGATGGGGTCCTTCACTATGGTGTAGCTAATATGCCTGGTATCGTTCCTCGGACCTCTACCTACGCACTCACCAATGCGACTATGCCGTATCTGCTCCGACTTGCATCGGATGGTGTCGATCGAGCAGTTCAATCGGACCCAGGCTTGGCGAAAGGGGTCAATCTGAAAGATGGGAACGTAACGTGTCGTGGAGTAGCGGACGCTCATGGGTTGCCTTTTGCCCCTCTGTTGTAAGACAATCAGCCCTTCCGTTTCGACTTGGTCTTGTCGGGGCGTAGCGCAGCCCGGTAGCGCACTGCGTTCGGGACGCAGGGGTCGGAGGTTCAAATCCTCTCGCCCCGACCACACCAAGCTTGCTCGTACTGCCCGCCCATTGCCGACCGTTGTGTTGTAGCCGTCGATTCGCATATCACCAGCATACCTATTTCCCAAAGTGTCGCTGTTGCGCGGTACGATGAACAGGATACGGGCTGCATTCAGCTACCTCCCCATAGAGAGAAGCTGGGGCAATCCTTAATGTGATGATCGAAACGGAGACGCTTGGAAAGCGTAAAACACGTGACGCATCTGGAGAGGTATGAGAATATCCGCTGTGCGAAAGGGTACGCGGCTGTTGTGGTGTCATGCCTGCGGTAGCGCCGAATGACGCAATCGGCTGATGAGCAACCGGTTCGAGCACATATCGTTGTGCATGGTCATGTGCAGGGCGTAGGGTTTCGTGCGTTTGCGGCACGAATCGCATCGAGTCTTAATCTGTTAGGCGGCGTTCGCAATCTCAACGATGGTCGGGTGGAGTTGGACGTCGAGGGTCAGAAACCAGTGATCGAAGCCTTTGTGCAGCAATTGAAAGTCGGTCCTTCGGCTGGGCGAGTTACACAAATTGAGACGGAGTGGAGTCCGGCAGACGGACGATATTCAACCTTCAGCGTGTGGTATTAGGGAACAAAAAGCCATGAGTCGGCAGCATGACGAAGAGTCCGATATGAGTGAGGCTCGGAGGCAAACCGTCGACGACATGGGGGGCGCAGAGCCTACTGAGACGTCGGATCAGGGAGAGCGAGAGAGCAGCCGATCAGAAGGGCTTGATACGCTGAAAAGCTATCTTCGTGAGGTCCGTCGATCGACTCTGCTGACATTCAAACAAGAGCAACAACTTGGGAAGCGAGTGATGGCGGGGGATGAACAAGCTCGCCAGCAGATGATCGAATCCAATCTACGCCTCGTGATCAGCATCGGGAAGCGATATATGCATCGAGGGTTTCCATTTTCCGACATCGTGGAAGAAGGAAATTTAGGTCTGATCAAAGCGGTCGAAAAATTCAATTACAAGCGAGGGTTTCGGTTTAGTACCTATGCCTCTTGGTGGATTCGGCAGTACATTGAACGGGCCATTATCAATCAGGGAAAACTGGTGCGTCTGCCGGTGCATGTGGTAGAGCGCCTCAATCGGTATCTGAATCGTGTGGAACAATTAGTTCAGGAGCTTGGGCGGGAGCCCAGAGCGGTGGAAGTCGCCGCCAAGATGAAGACCTCGGAAGACGAAGTCTTGGATCTGAAGCAGCTGGTGCGTACCACCTGTTCGCTTGACAGTCCGCTCAATGATAGTACCGATACATTTCTTCGTGATGTCATCGAAGATCCGGCTGGGCTTTCGCCTGACGAGACGGCTGATGGCGTACGAAGACGGGCGAAGCTCATGAAGTGGGTTAGGGAGTTGCCTGAGAAAGAGCAAACTGTTATTGTGTCACGGTTCGGACTCGATGGAGATGAAGCAAAGACGCTGGAAGAGATCGGCCGTACAATGGGATTAACCCGTGAACGGGTCCGGCAGATCGAGATGGCGGCGTTAGTTCGGCTTCGTAACACCATCGAGCGAAAAACGATGACACAGGCAGATTTGCTCTAATTCTCGTGACGGTCGTTAACTATCAAGCGCTCATTCGTGAAGTGCCGGACTTTCCGAAGCCCGGCATTCTGTTTTATGACATCACCACACTGCTGAAGAATCCTGCCGCCGTTCGGAGTCTTGCCGACCAATTGACGACTCGGTATCACGATCGGGGAATCACCAAGGTCGTCGGGATTGAGTCCCGGGGGTTTATCTTTGGGGGGGTCCTGGCGGCGCGGCTTGGAGCTGGATTTGTCCCGGTCCGCAAGCCTGGAAAACTTCCGGCCGATTGTTATGAAGTCAAATACAGCCTCGAGTACGGCAACAACAGCCTCGCCATCCATCGTGATGCGATCGAAATCGATGAGCGCGTCCTGATCGTCGACGATCTGCTCGCCACCGGAGGAACGGCTGAAGCGACGGTCAATCTCGTTCGTCAACTAGGCGGTACGATCGTTGGACTCGACTTTCTTGTTGAATTGAAAAGTTTAAATGGGCGTGAGAAGCTTGCCGGGTATGACGTTCATTCGAGCATCACGTATCCCTAAGCGTTTCTGCGGGCCTCCCATTCGGCTCTTGTTCTCAATGGAGAGGCCGTGATATAGAAGCCGGGTTTTTCGACCCAGCCTCAACCATTTACTTTCGGAGTGGATATTCCATGGCGACGAAAACGCAGGGTAAGAAGAAGGCGGATGTGAAGTCGAAGTCGGCCGCGCCTGCGGTCAAAAAACCGCAGCCGATTACTTCGAGTGCGGCACCAGTTGCTAAGCCAGCTCCCGAAGTCGAGGTGAATGCGCCTGTGCGGCCGAAGGAGACGCTTAAAGAACGAGAGGCACGGGAACAGCGGCAGGAATTGCTCCAGAAGATGCTGCTCAGTAAGCGCCAGGAAATCATTAAGGAGATTGAAGACAGTCTGGGGCAGTCTCTCACCGAAGATCAACAGCGACGTCTCGAATCAGCGCGCGATGTCGGCGATCAGGCACTAATGGATCTTGAGCGTGAGCTGGGAATTTCTTTAATGGAAATGCGTAACCGTCGACGTCAGTCGATCGATGAAGCGCTGATGCGTTTGCATGAAGGTACCTACGGTATTTGTGCTGAGTGCGGAGTCGAAATCAGTGAAAAGCGCCTTCAAGCCGTTCCCTTTGCCAAACTTTGCGTGGAATGCCAATCGCGCGCTGAGTTGCTGGAGAAAATCGAACGCGAAGAAGATCGCGACTAACGCCAGGGAATTTCACTTCACAGTATTCTGCTCCTCTCCTTTCCGGCATGGGTGGGCAAACCTCAGAACGGGCCATCGTTCTCGCGAGTGGTGGATTGGACTCCACGGTTGTGGCGGCTGTCGCACGTCGGGATGGGTACACACTCGTTCTGCTGACGATCGCGTACCAGCAGCGGCATGCTGTGGAAGTGCAATGTGCCAAGCAAGTTGCTGAGGCTCTAGGCGCTGAACAGCACGTTGTGTTGGATGTCGATTTGCGGGCGATCGGCGGGTCGGCTCTCACCGACGTACTGTCGGTGCCGAAAGATCGGAGTGACTCCGAACGGTGCCGGGATGTTCCGAACACATATGTACCGGGCCGGAACCTGATTTTTTTGTCACTGGCTGCTGCCCAGGCGGAAGTATTGGGCGCCTCGGTTGTCTATTTCGGAGCGAATGTGGTCGACTATTCCGGGTATCCTGACTGTCGCCCGGAGTTCATACAAGCTGTGGAAGCGGTGTTTCGAGTCGGCATGAAGGCAGGAATGCATGGAAAGGGGATTGAGATACGGGCACCACTCCTCCAGTTGACCAAGGCAGATATCATCCGGCTGGGCCTGACCCTGAGCGTTCCCTTCCATCTTACGCATAGTTGTTATGACCCGATTGGAACGGTCGCGTGTGGCCACTGTGACAGCTGTCTGATTCGGAGACGAGGATTTGCAGAGGCGGGAGTTGTAGATCCGATCCAGTATGCGGTATGTTGAGAACTATAATGTTGTTCACTCGGCAGTCCCGCTCTATGAAATCATCACAATTGCTGTGGATGACCGCACTTGTCATATTGCTGGGTACAACCCAGGCGTGTAGTCAGAACGGGGCTGAACCAAAGGCGACCGGAACGCTGGCTTCCGCTCCAGCCGAGTTGCGCGACGGCGAACAGAAATTCAACGCGAACTGTTCAACGTGTCACGGCGGCGGTGGGGTTGGAACCAGTCAAGGCCCACCGTTGGTTCACAAGGTATATGAGCCGAATCATCATGGTGATGCGGCGTTCCAGAGGGCTGCGGCTACTGGGGTGAAAGCCCATCATTGGCAGTTCGGAGATATGCCGAAGATCAATGCCGTCAAGCCTGAGGACGTCGATGAGATTGTGAAATACGTTCGCTGGCTCCAGAAACAAGCCGGAATTTTTTAGCCCTTCCCACATTCCACATCCTTCTGCATCTTCATCGCTGTTTGGGGTTCCATTGTTTCGCGCGTGCTTCCGCTTCGGCGATCTGTGGAGCCGTCATGCGTGTTGCCACCGTATTACGAGCTTCGGCGGCCCGTGTCTCACCGTAGGCTACCGAGAGGTTATACCACATGTGTGCCTCGATGAGGTTCTGTGGTACACCACGCCCACGCTCATACATCATTCCGAGCTTCGCAAACGCCAACGCATTGCGTTGTTCTGCGGCCTTTTGAAACCAAAACAAAGCCATGTGGTCGCTGTAGGGCGCACCCTGTCCCAGAGAATAAAGCGTACCAAGATTCACCTGGGCATCCGGATGACCCTGATCAGCCGCTTTCTTGAACCAATCCTTTGCTTCAAGGTAGTTTTGAGGTAGCCCACGTCCTTCGCTGTAGAGCACGCCCAATCGGTTTTGAGCATCGGGGTTACCGGCTTCAGCACGCTTGAGGATCTCGCTCACCTCTTGTCCACCGATGAGTGGTTGAGAATTGTGAGGAGGAGGGGGAACTGTGCATCCTGAAGTGAGGAATAACGCCACCAGCAGTCCTACGAGGAGACCAGACATGTAGGGCGACTGCTGCTGAACCATTTTGTTTTTCTAGAGGATAACGACGGTGATACCTACCTGACAGGATATCCTACTCAGCCGAGGGCCGTGAGTTCAAGAACGAAGTTCAGATAACGAGCCTGTGACTGCGTGAACCAAGCCTTGATGTCCAAATGTGGACATTGGCTGACGGCCGAACGCGTGGCGCGCGGAGAATCTTTAATGTGCAGCGGACCATCTAGCTGGAAAAAATCAAGGAGCCTCGTTCTCGTGTAGCGGCTCTTCGGTTTTCGGCTTCCAGTTCCGCGCAAGAAATTGAGCCTGCGCGATTTGAGTCGGTGTCATATCACGCGCTAGACGATCACGCCATTTCGCGCCGTCTTCATGCCCATTGGCTGCCGCTAGGTTATACCACTGGTAGGCTTGCACCACGTCCTTCGGAACCCCTCGGGCCTTTTCATAGTACGTTGCGATCAGAAACATTGCGGCTCCGTGTCGTTGGTCGGCAGCCAGGCGACACCATCGAAGAGCTTCTTGATAGTCCTGAGGTATGCCACGACCGATGTCCGACAACGCACAGAGCCTGTAGAAGGCGCCGGGGTGCCGTTGCATGGCGGCCATGCGATACCAGCGGACGGCTTCTCGATGGTCTCGTGGCAGGGCGTTCTCGTACTGTAAGCCAAGGCTGTACTGCTCTTCGGCGTTCCCTTGTTCCGCCACCGGTCGTCGTTCATCGATTTTCGTTACTGTGTCCCGGACATTCACGTAGGGAGAGGTCGGTGGATCGATACATCCCGATAGGGTACACAAAGCCGTCATAGCCATCCCGACGAGCTCTCGCCAACAGGCCTTCATGATGCCGTCTCCTTTGCGATTAATTCAGCCGACAAGACTGTCCCAGGTTGTCATTCATGAGTCATAATTATCGTCAGTCTAGCACAGAACATGTCTGAGATTGCCACTCAGGATCAGCGGTGGTCGCATCCTATTCCATCTCGGGAGCCTGTTGCTTTTACGAGAGAGAAACGATATCTGTTAGCAGTTGAATTGAGGTGCAATTCTGCTTTTTGTCGCTTTGCTGGGCTGCTTTGCCCAGGCCCTCCTCGCGGGGGTCGTGGTTCTACTGTTGCCCATCCCTGCTCTTGGGCAGCAAGAATTCTTGCCATCGTCGGTTGAGCGAGGCGTACTCTTAGTTGCGAGCCCCTCTCTCGGGGATCCAAATTTTGAACAAACGGTCCTGCTGATTCTCGAACACGGAAACGACGGCACTGTTGGTCTCATTCTCAATCGACCTACGAATGTGTCGTTATCCGACGTGTTGCCTGACTTTCCTGTGCTGAAGAGAACGAGCCATCGTGTGTTCGCCGGGGGACCGGTCGGGCAAACGCAGATGGTCTTGTTATTCCACCTGAAGGAACCATATCCCGATGCTCGGCGGATCGTTGATGGAATCTATGTTGGGACGCCCAGAATCCTGGAACGTCTCATCGCCCAACCCAAGCACACCGAAGGCTTCCGCGCATTTGCCGGCTTTGCCGGATGGGCACCTGGGCAACTCGATTCTGAAATGCTCCAAGGATCATGGGGCGTCTTACCGTCGGATACGTTCAACATCTTCGACAAGGATCCTGCCACGCTGTGGCTAGACAGTCTTACCCGCCTTCAGGTTCCCAGAACGATTTTCTCTAGGTAAATGGCGAAAGATGGAATCGGTCCGCCAAGGGTTGCCATCAGGCAGTGCCAACAGAGATCGACGGTCGTGCGTACGAGAAGGGAGGGCGGTGCTGATAGTTCTCCAGTTGGAACCGATGTGAGGAGGTATTCTGTCACCGACAGATTGACTCAAGCGAGTCGCCCTCGCCGTGCGCATGAGCGCTTTTGCATCTTGAAACCCTAACAAGTAGCGTTCGAATAATTCAGATGATCGAAGCCGATACATATTGACGTGATCCCGATGGAGGACCGCATCTCGGAGGCCCGCTTCCTCGGCGAGCCAGGCTTCTAGCTCAGCGTTGGTACGTGCGTTTGCCCGTTGCCGTCGGCACCAGACAATACGGAATGTCACAGCATGAGTTGTCGTGTCCATGACACCCTCCTTTGTTGACTGGCATGGACTAGCCAAATTGAGATCTGAGCAAATGGGGTGCCAGGTCATCGACCTATCGCGTTTCACGAGTTGTGACTTAGTAAGTGTTGAATTTGCAATATGTTATGACTCGCCTAGAGCTTGTCGGTAGGTGTTCATGCGCGATAGAGGAGGTCATTTCGCTGGACATATCTGGCTGCCTCTGTAGGGTTCAGAGTGCAGGAGGAGGCAAGCATGCGTTGACAGTGCGAGCGGTGAGCAGTAGCGTATTGTAGTGTGGGTAATTCGGGGATGAAGGTGCGTCACCATCTGGTTGACCAAATGAGGCCGGGCGCGAGAGTTGGCATTGGTACGTGGGTCAGGAATAGACGACTGGTCTTGCCGTTTGCTGTTGTCCTGGCTTGCTTCACTGCCGAGGTCCATGCGGTGGAAGAGGGTCCTAGTGGAGGGTCTGGGATAGCATTTCATCACCCTTCAGTGTTAGGCCATGAGATTCCAGGGCTCTCGTTTCGCGTATTTGTCGCTCGGGAGACAGAAGGGGTGGATACCGAGGATCTCGATAAACCCCAGTCTGACACTGCTCTTCAGACAGTGATCCGTGCCTTCTCCTATTTGAATCAGCATCGACAGGACTATCCTCGGTTCGATGACGCGGTAAGCAAGAGAATGCTCGAGCGCGTGATCATTGAACAGAGCGTACACAATCACGAAGGGAAGATATTCCCTTTCCTTGTGGTGCGAACAGTAGATCCTGGTCGGGTCAGATTGCTGATCAGTGCGTCCTCAATGAAAGAGAAAGGATACGTAGGACAGGCTGAGCAGTTTGCATCGGTGCTGGCGCGCGAGTTCCAATGGGTGGTCAGCAAAGCAGAGACTGGTCATAAGCCCAAGGCCGTCTCCGCCCAGCGAGACCTCCGACATACCGATATTCGAAGCGACAGGGACATTCGATCGCTCTCCAGCGAGGAGCGCGTGCGGTTGCTTCAACAACTTTTTGAGACGTACCTGTGGACGGTGGATGACCAGCGGAGTTTGGAGGGCCAGTCCTACTACGAGGTCGGCGGCACGGCGTTGATTCAGCCGAGTCAGCCGGATTCTACGACAAAGTTTTACGATCTTCGGGTTCGGGAAGCGTTGCTGAAAATCGTGCGGGATTCGTCTTTTCTTGATCATCTGCCGCTTGCTGTGACGAACCTTTTAAACGGAAACATCTGGAACGTGGCGTTTGTGAAGATCGGCCAGCGTGATTGGGCGACCAGAACCAGGGTGCTGTCGGCAGAGAAGGCTGTGTTGGTAGGGGATCTTGGAAAGCTGATCCAACCGGCGGCGATTCTGATTAACCTCCATCGGACCGCTGTGCCTGACGATCCATTTTATAGTGAGACAAGGCCGCTGCCGATGGGCGCGTTGTCTACTGACCAACTGGCGTCCGTTATCGCCAAAGAAATCCAGCACAATCTCGTGGAAAAATCACAAACCGGCCATGTCGCACAAGATGCCCTCACGGCACCGGAATAGTCGAGGGAGCGCTCTCCTCCCGTGGCCCTGTCATGGCCAACGGTGACGAACATCTCATTCTGCGGTCATCTGGTTGCAGGACAGAAAGAATCGTATGATGTCGTCAACGACCGGCAAAGCTTTGAGATTCCACCACGTCAGTGCTCCGACAAGGTCGGTATGATTCGCGTCCGAGTAGATCTGTGAGCGTACGCAGCCGCCTCGTTGTTTGATGCGTTGCTCCATTTTTTCAAGATTGGCGATTTTCACGGCTGTGTCTTTATTGCCGTAGAGCAACAGCATCGGTGGTTGTGTGCCGTCAATAAACGTCGTGATCTGCATATTGGGATAATTCTGTGGTGGACCGAACATGTCTTCCAGATCCGGTTCGTCAGGAGTAAAGGCATAGGGGC
>JACCDP010551961.1_pt1 | contig 13740 bp, 10 predicted proteins | sample 7445841 | NCBI WGS metagenome assembly JACCDP01 (sample SAMN15323441, study PRJNA562643) | freshwater metagenome | isolation source: river surface water | place: USA:Blue River Watershed | collected 2017-08-17
CACTCTACGACGAAGAAAACGATGTACCTGATGATCCAAACGCTTACGGACTTATGCGCTGGACCGAAAATGACAAGTACGTATTACTCTATGATAGGTATGATATTTGGCAGGTAGATCCACTTGGTGTACAAAAATCTATTTGCTTAACATCTGGTCGTGCAAATAAAATTTCTTACCGTTATATTGCTACAGACCGCGATGAAAAATTTGTAAAAAACGGACAGCAATTACTGCTTCGTGTTTTTGATGAAAAAGATAAAACAGCAGGTCTTGCAACACTGGTATATGGTTCTAATACTTTAAACCTATTGTTCAAAGAAAAAGCAGCACTTAGCCCTCTTGTACAAAAAGCAAAAGATGCTGATGCTTTACTTTATACCAAAGAAACCTATGTGCAATCTCCAGCATTATTTACTTCTAGTGTAAATGGAGGCGAGGCCAATAAATTAGCTGCAACCAATCCACAACAAAATGATTTTAATTGGGGTACTGCTGAGCTATTTACATGGAAAGCATATACGGGTAAATTAACAGAAGGCATTTTGTACAAGCCTGAAAATTTCGATGCCACTAAAAAGTATCCAATGATTGTTTATTTCTATGAACGCAACAATCAAACCTTGTACAATTATGTTCCGCCAACTCCAACAGCTTCTCGTTTAAATATTTCATTTTTTGTAAGTAGAGGGTATGTAGTACTCGTGCCAGACATCTGGTATAAAAAAGGTTATCCAGGCCAGGGTGCATATGATTATATTTTAAGCGGAACACGTGCAGTTGTAAAACAAGGATATATAGATAGTACTAAAATTGGGCTACAAGGTCAAAGTTGGGGAGGCTATCAAATTGCGTATTTAATAACAAGAACCAATTTATATGCAGCAGCATGGGCTGGTGCGCCGGTTGTAAACATGACAAGTGCTTATGGTGGCATCCGTTGGGGACCAGGTATGAACCGTCAGTTCCAATATGAAAAAACGCAGAGTAGAATTGGTGCCACTTTATGGGAGAAACCAAATTTATACATCGAAAATTCTCCATTGTTTCATTTGCCTAAAGTAACTACGCCGCTTGTGATTATGGCCAATGATGCGGATGATGCTGTGCCTTGGTATCAGGGTATTGAATTTTATACGGCCTTACGACGCTTGGGTAAAAAAGTATGGATGCTCAATTACAACAATGAAGCCCACAATTTAGTGGAGCGAAAAAATAGAAAAGATATTCAAATTAGAGAACAGCAATTCTTTGATTATTTATTAAAAGGAGAGAAGCCTGCACCATGGATTAGTAGTGGTGTTCCTGCAACTATGAAAGGAAGGGATTGGGGATTAAAATAGAATGGCTTAGGCCGTTCTATTTGGATCCCAGGCTTCAAGTTGGTTGGCTATTTCTGTTAAGAAGCTAGCACCAACACTGCCATCAATGATGCGGTGATCGTAACTCAGTGATAAGTACATCATGTGTCTGATAGCCATGCTGTCTCCACTTGGTGTTTCAATAACGGCTACGCGTTTTTTAATGGCACCCACCGCAATAATAGCTACCTGTGGTTGATTGATAATGGGCGTACCCATGAGGCTTCCAAAAGTGCCCACATTGGTAAATGTAAATGTGCCGTTTTGTGTGTCGTCCGGTTTTAATTTATTGTTTCGGGCAGCGTCCGCTAAATTATTAATGGATTTACTTAAACCAACTAAATTAAGTTGATCTGCACCCTTAATAACAGGAACAATTAAATTACCATTTGGAAGTGCTGTAGCCATTCCAATATTAAAATCCTTTTTGATAATAATTTTATCGCCGTCTAAACTAGAATTAATAAGTGGAAACTTTTTCATAGCAGCTACCAAACATTCTACAATAAGCGGGGTGAAGGTTAATTTAGTACCTTCTCTTTTTTCAAAAGCAGCTTTATTGTTATTTCTCCACTGTACTAAATTGGTTACATCCGCTTCAGAAAAACTTGTTACGTGTGGACTTGTTTGCACACTGTCTACCATGTGTTTGGCAATCAGTTTGCGCATGCGGTCCATTTCAATAATTTCGGAAGCGCCACTTAATACAACACCCGCTGGGCTACTTGCCGTTGGAGCTATTGGTGCTGATTGAGTTTGAGCCGAAATAGAAGGTGCAGATGGCGCGTGGGTTGGTGTCGTTGCAACCGTAGAGGTCACTGTAGCAGTTGTCCCAGATTTTTTAGCTGCCACCCAATTTAAAATATCTTTTTTTGAAACCCTTCCACCAGATCCGGTGCCAGGTATTTTTTCTAAATCATTTAAACTTACGCCCTCACTTTGTGCAATGTTTAAAACTAGCGGTGAGTAAAAACGAGGTTCGCTATTTGCTATTTCTTGAGGTGCCGTATTTACTGGCGCAGCAGGAACGTATGGAATAGATTCTAGTTCTTCATGAATAGGTGTAGGAGCAGGTGTTTCCTCAATGGTTTCAACCACATTATTTTCGCCGGCTACTTCAATTTTTGCAAGCACACTTCCAATGGGTGCCACATCATTTACCTGAAAACAAATTTCTACTAGTTTACCTGCAAATGGGGCAGGAACCTCCGTGTCTACTTTGTCGGTAGCAATTTCAAGTACGGTTTCGTCCACAGCAATATTGTCTCCAATTTGCTTGTTCCATTTTAAAATGGTGGCCTCCATAATACTTTCGCCCAATTTGGGCATCACTAAATCAACAATTGCCATAGACTGCTAGAGGTTTTTCGACGGTACAAAAGTACGTTATGCGCTTAAAATAGGATTAACTCTTATCCACAATTAGTAGTCGGAGCAGATTTAGGGCGCTATTGGCGGTTAATTCAATATTACGCTTACGGTCAAATCTAAAATGGAATACCTGTGCACGTACTTCGTTTACCGATGCTACGGCCATCCAAACCATGCCCACGGGCTTTTCGGGGGTTTCGCCTCCAGGTCCCATAATCCCACTAACTGCCACAGAATAGTCTGTTTTAAGCAGTTTTCGGGCCGAAATAGCCATTTTTCTAACACATTCTTCGCTAACCACACCTACGGTTTCCATGGTTTCTTTAGAAACATCAAGTAGGTCACCTTTAATTTCGTTGGCATAACTCACCACAGATCCTTTAAAATAGGCCGATGCACCTGCCTTGGCCGTTAATAAATGGGCAATATACCCACCTGTGCAACTTTCGGCGGTTGCTAGGGTTTTGTGCTGGTTTAATAGGAGCTGACCCACCACTTCTGCCATAGGGATGTCTTCTTTAACAACCAAATAGTCTTTAACGGCGGTGGCTAAATTTTCAAAATGGATATCTAATTCCTTGTCTAACCCCGCTTCATTTTGAGGATCACCTGATATGGTTAATCGCAAACGAACCATGCCATAATTAGGGAGGTACGCTAGTTTAATATGATTTGGAAGGGCAGCTTCATTTTCTTTAATCATTTCTGCTAAAAAAGATTCACCAATGCCCGCCGTTAATAATGTTTTGTGTTTGATGATGCCTGTTTTAAAACGCTTTGGAATCATTGGAATTACATGATGTTCCATGATCCATTTCATTTCATGTGGTACACCCGGCATGGACACAAAGATGACGCCATCTTTTTCAAAAAGCATGCCAGGCGCGGTTCCGCGCTCATTTAATAAAACAGTACAACAATCTGGAACCTCTGCTTGTTTGGCGTTACGTTCAATCATGGGGCGCTTTAAAATGCGCTCAAAAATGTCTGTGACATGCGTGAGTGTTGCGCCATCTACTACCATTTTCCCGCCAAAATATTCACACAATAAAGGTTTTGTAATATCATCTGAAGTGGGACCTAAGCCACCCGTTAAAAGCACGATAGAGGCTTTTTTGCTTTCTGCATCTAATGCCGCCCAAATATCATCCCATACATCACCAACAGCCACTCTATTTTTAACGGTAATGCCTGCCTTATTGAGTTCTTGGGCAATCCAGGCACTATTGGTGTCAATCACTTGACCTATTAATAATTCATCTCCAATAGTGATGATGGATGCAAACACTTTTTCCATGGCTGGGCCTTAAATTTAGTGCGAAGTAAATATAGTAAGCACAAACAGGCAAATATAAATATATTGCACCCTATGAAAACTCAAAATTTTAGTAATCACAGTAGGTTGGTGGCCGGTTGGCACGGACTTACATTCTTTGCCATTTTGGCTTTTTGGATTGGCAGTTTTGTTAACCTGGCGCATGCCGAGGGGGCTGCACTTTATAGTGCGTCACTATTAAGCATTGCGGGCTTTATATTTTTATGTTTTTTTGTGTTTGTTCGCATGTTTGCGCTCAAGGCACAAGATAGAGCTATCAGGGCCGAAGAAAACTTGAGACATTTTGTACTAACCGGAAAACTACTCCCTGCTGGTTTACGCATTGGTCAAATTGTTGCACTTCGTTTTGCATCCGATGATGAATTTGCCACTCTTGCACAAAAAGCAGCCGACGAAAATTTACCTGGCAAACAAATTAAGGAGTCAATCACTAATTGGAAAGAAGATAACTACCGCGTATAAATTTAATCGTACGTTTTATGAAACATATTATTTGGGTGCTACCTTTCGTGTGCTTGCTTTCAGTGCAAGCGTCGGCGCAATCAACGCCTCAATCAAACGTATCGGCAAATAACGATGCCGAAAAAGAAGCTGTTAAAAATGTAATCAAGCAAACATTTAAAGCCATGATTACAGCAGACACGGTTTTATTGAAATCTTGTTTTGCGCCGGATGCTACATTGCAGGTAATTCAAAACCAAAAAGATTCGGTGTTTGTAAGGACGAGTAAGGTAGCTGATTTTGTAGCTAGTATTGGAAAGCAGATGCCAGGCTCTCTTGATGAGCGTTCATTTGATGAAATTATTTATATAGACCGTGAACTTGCCTCCGCATGGGCGCCCTATACGTTTCACCGAAATGGAAAATTCTCACATAAAGGCATTGATAGCTTTCAATTTGTTAAATTAAAAGAAGGTTGGAAAATTCAGTACCTCATTTACAACATGTATCAGTAAGTCCTTTTCGCAATTATTGAGGGTTAAAAAACGGCGCTAACTTTTCTTTAAGGGTATCTGGTATGATGGCACGTTTACCTGTAGTGGCATCAATAAAATAAAGTACAACTTTGCCCTGGGTAAGAAGTTTGCCGTCTTCGTTGTATACTTCGGTGATGAATTTGATTTGATGTTCATGTGGAAGTTCAGGAACCGTAGTTTTTACGGTTAACAAATCATCGTAGTGCGCAGGCCTAATGTATTTGGTTTCCATCGTTACAACGGGCATATGAATACCCATTTTTTCAATTTCTTTATAAGAAAGCCCAATCGCACGCATCGCTTCTACACGACCTACTTCAAAATATTGGGCATAATTACCATAATATACCACGTCCATTTGATCGGTTTCTGCGTATCTAACTCGAATATTTGTATGATGCTCGTACATAGTTTTTCCTGCTTTTGTTGACAAACTTAAGGCATCTATCTGTTTTTCCACAAATACCCATTAGAAAGGGCCTTACGGGGTGGTAATGCTACCTTTAAATTGGTTTTCGCTTTTTATTAAGAAAGAAATATAAACCTTTGTAAAAAAGGCTATCATACATATGAAACTACACACTTCTATTTTATCGGTATACTTTTTTTTGCTAGCACAAATAGTAATGGCGCAAACCCCAGTTTTGCCGAGTTCAATGGATGCTAGTATGCGTGAGTTGCAAACTTTTATGTCGGAGAAGGCGTATGTAAATAGTTATCAATTAGCCAAAGAACTTAAGCGCACTTCGGTGTATCAGAATAATAGTTCTGTAAAAGAAAAAGTTGATTTTTATTTGTTAGTGAGTGGGTTACAATTAAATGAAAAGGGGATTGTAGAGCAGGCCAGTGATTTTATTAAAGCAGCCGTAGATCCTGCCTTTCGTCAAATGATGACCTATTATGTAGGTGTTTATTATTTTAGAAACAACAATCCTGCGCAAAGTTTAACCTATTTAGAATCAGCAAAATTGGCCAATCTTACCAATGCGCAAATAGGCGAAATAAAATATTTATTAGGGTACCTCTATTTTAGTCTAGGTCAATTTGAAAAAGCGAAACAGCCACTCGATGCAGTTAGGCAAACGGTGGGCGACTTGTATTATGTGGATGCCAATTATTACTACGGATTTATTGCATTCAAAGAAAAAAACTATGCGGTAGCACTTAGTTGTTTTGAAATTGCTAAAGTGGCTGCTGCATATGGTAAGTTCATTCCTTTTTACAATGCGCAGATCTATTATTTTACAGGAAACGCCGGAAAAGCTTTATCTACTGCATTAGATGCTTTAAAATCCGGTAATCAATACTATGAAAAACCGTTACAGCAACTTGTTGGCAGATTGCTTTTTGCAAAAAAAGATTTTACAGCAGCATTACCTTATTTAGAAAAATACGTTGCTAGTACCAAAACCCCTTCAAGCGAAGATGTGTATGAATTATCATTTTGTTATTTCGAACAAAAAAAATGGGATAAGGCCATTGAAGGGTTTAAGAGGCTCACCACCGGGAAAGACTCCTTATCTCAAAATAGCATGTACCTGCTGGCCAAAGCTTATTTAGAAATAGGGGATAAGTCAAATGCAAGAAATGCGTTTATTTTTTGTGCCGAAAACAATAGCAATAAATTACAAAAAGAAGTGGCTAGTTTTTCTGTAGCTAAACTTTCTTTCGAAGAGGGGCTTACAAATGAAGCATTAAAAGGGTTTCAAGAATTTCTAAAACAATATCCACTTTCTACCTATACCCAGGAAGCCACTGATTTACTCGTTAACGCCCTTGCCCGAACCAGTAATTTTAAAGAAGGACTCATGTTGTATGCTGGCATTAAAAATCCATCGGCCTTTGCCCAAAAAGCATACCCTTCATTACTATATGGAAGAGCCGTTGAACTGATTAATGACCAGTATATTGATGCTGCTGATAGCCTATTAGATCAATTACTGGCAGCACCCAATAACCAAGATGTAGCGGTATTAGCCAATTTCTGGAAGTCTGAAATGCAATTTAGAAAAGGACAATACGATCAAGGGATTACTTATTTGCAAAAGTATTTAGCAGTACCTGTTGTTAATGCAGAAGTTAATTTGAGTAATGCCTATTATAATCTAGGGTTTGCACAAATGCAATTACAGCAATATTCCAATGCTATTATTAGTTTTGAAAAAGCGGCGGCTACCGTAAAAACTGAATCGCCTATATTTCAAGATCTAGTCATTAAAAAAGCCGATTGCTTTTTTATGACAAAAGAATTTACCAAGGCAATGGTACTCTACAATCAAGTAATTGACCGTAATTATGATGTAGCGGATTATGCCTATTTTCAAAAGTCTATCATTTTAGGTGCTTCAAATAAAACATCAGAAAAGTTAGCACTGCTTCAAAAATTTGTAAAGCAATATCCAAATTCAGCACTTATTGGTGATGTATATATGGAAATGGCCAACACATATTTAGCTGCCGAATCCTATACATTAGCGGTATCTCCGCTTCAGCAAATTACATCTAGTGTTCCGCTTGCTGCTTGGCATCCAGCTGCTTATTTGAAACTCGGTATAGCCTATTTTAATATTGATAAAAACAACGAAGCATTGGCTGCATTTACAAGTCTACTTGCTAAGTTCCCAAACACCGAAGAATCTGAGTCATCTATTGAATACATCAGAAATATATTTATAGAAAACCAAAAGCCGCAAGATTTTATTGCCTTTATGGAGTCTTATGGTAAGGCTTTATCTGAAACAGAAGCCGATTCATTAACCTATCATGCAGCGCTACTTCGTTACGAACAAAAAGATTTTGCGGGCACTAAAAATGGAATGGGTGCCTACATTGATAAATTTCCAAATGGAGCTCATTTGTTAGAGGCGCATGATATCATGGCTTCTATTTATGAGTCTGAAAAAAATACGGTTAGCGCTCTTAAATACCTTTCTTATATCGCTTCTAAAGCCCCCAATAAATTTGCCACAGATGCAGTATTACATTTGGCAAGGGCTTATTATTTTGAACTACGTGACTATCCAAAAGCAACTAGTTATTATAAACAGTTAGATGCGATGGCCACCAACGAGTCAATTAAAAAAGAAGCAGTACGCGGCTTAATTAGAAGTGCAACCAAACAGTCTAATTGGGAAGATGCAGTTCCTGCTGCAATGCAAATTTTTGAGATGTCTGGTGCCGCTTCCGATGATAAATTGATGGCCAATTTTGTAATGGCAAAATCAAAGCAGCTTGCTCTATCACTTGACACAGCGATGATCTTTTATAAACAAGTGATTGCATCTGGTAAATCAGAATTTAGTGCCGAGGCCAAATACCAACATGCTAAAATATTATTTGAGCAAAATAAATTGGATGACGCTGAAAAAGTTGCCTTTGAACAAATTAAAGGTTGGGGTTCTTATGAATACTGGGTTACAAAATCCTATTTATTGCTGGGCGATATTTATCATAAGCAGCTAGATTATTTCAACGCAGAAGCAACCTATCAAAGTATTATAGCCAATGCTACTTTTGCGGATTTGAAAAAAGAAGCACAAGAAAAGTTAATACAAGTAAACACTGATAAAGCAAAAAAATAAAAATCTACACAGATGAATAAAGTTGGATTCCTTTTATATATGACGGTTTTTTGTGTAATGCAAATCAGTGCACAAGTCGCTTCAAAAAATACGACAGACACGGCAAAAGTGGTAACGATTACATCGGCCTTTAAGCCAAGTTTAAGACCGCAAACAAAAATTAATTTTTTGGCAGCCACTCCATTTATTGACAATAGCAAGGTTGCCATGCAGTATAAGGTGCCTTCACAAAATATTAGTTTCGGTTACCAAGCAGTATCTGTAACACCGCTTGCCTATGTCCCTGATTCGTTGATGTTACCTAAGCGTAATCATTTTATTAAGGTGGGACTTGGAAATTTAAATACGATTGTTGCAGAATCAGGATTTAATATCGGGGATGGGGTAAAAAACAATACCTATATTGGTGGTGGCTATAAAAAAATGAAAGGTCCTTTATTTGCACAAGAATTTACCGATATTAATTTTTCTATCAATAGCACACATCAAATTGGGGAGGCACATGATCTAAATGTCAAATTTACAACAGGCTCTACCACTCGCTATGCCTATGGGTTTAGACCTGCAAGTATTCCTTATACCAAAGACAATATTTTAAACAAATACAATAGTGCAGGTATTACCGTACACCTGGCAAACAAAACAGACGCATTTTTTGGCATCCATTATACACCCACAGTTTCGTTTGATTATTTGCAGTCTGGTGTAGATGAAAGAGAATTTGAGACCAGCATAGCAGCACCTGTTTCAAAAAATTTAGGAACCGATTTTAAAATTTCGGTGCAACCTACTGCTAGCTTTTCAAATACCGTCTTGCCAACTATTCCTAATAACCTAACCATTGTCAACAATTTATTTTCAATGCCAAGTACATTTAGTTGGATTGCAAATAAATTTCAGGTTCATTTAGGTGCGGCACCTACCATCAATAATGGGACCTATGCGGTATTACCACAAGTATCTGGGGTAGCCATATTACCAAATAATGGCTTACGAATCGAACTGGGTTGGGCAGGGCATTTTGAAAAAAATAATTTGCGTTCTTTGGCTGCCTTTAATCCTTGGGTTCGTATTCCTAATAATTTTTCAAACACCAAAATTACAGAGCAATTTTTAGGGGTAAAACTTCCAGTGGGTAACCATTTTACCTATGGCGCTACCTTGTCATTATTAGAATATGAAAATCAAGCCCTTTTTGCGAATGCATTTACGGATGGTAGATTGTTTAATGTTTTTTTTGAACCTAGTATGCGCGCGGTTCAATTACAGGCCAATGTTAGTTACACTCTACAAGAAAAATTAAATGTGTTAGGAGGTATTACCTATAAAAAGTTTTCTGGTTTGAAGGTTCAAAATGAAGCATGGGGATTAATGCCACTTGAACTAAATGGATCACTCCATTGGAAGTTCTCCAATAAGCTTTCATTTACGTCCACGCTTTATGCTTGGGATGGGGTGCAAGCTATGGATGCGCAAATGGCCACAAAAAAACTCCCTGCTGCTGCCGACTTTTCGTTAGGTGCAACATTTACGGTCGTAAAATCTGCTAAATTTTGGGTACAGCTTAACAATATATTTGATAATAGGTACCAGCGTTGGAACCAATATGAAGTTTTTGGCCGAAATGTTGTGGCGGGATTTGTATATTCGTTCTCTGGAAAACAATAGGCGCATGTTAGACCATATATACCCTTTTTTATTGGTTCATAAAAAGCTGCAATTGGCTGGCATTGGTACACTTGAAATGGCACCTGTTTCTGCAGCTATTGATCCTAGTGGGTTACATATTTCAGCACCTTACGAGAAAATTAATTTTTTACCAGGTCAAGTAGCTACCAGTTCATTATTTATAGCTTGGGTTGCGGCACTCGATCATATTGATATAGAAACGGCTTCATCATCAACGCATGTAGCTGTCCAAGAATTGGCCGATAGCATACAATCACAGCAGCCGGTCCTTATTGCTGGCGTGGGTAATTTCTGTAAAGAGGGCCTTGGTATTTCATTTACTCCGCATGAACCTTTGTATACCCTTCAGGAAGCACTACCTATACCTTCTGGTTTGCAATGGTCCTTTAAAAAAGGATTATTGTATAAAGCTCAACCATTATCTATTATGGATGCTTATTGGTGGGTTGCTGCGATTATACTGGCATTAGCTGGTGTGGCTGCCACCATCAATTATTATTTAAATATTAACGATCAATTTTAATTCGCCGTTTAATGGCATCTACCATTCATTACCAAGCTTGTCCTATTTGTGCATCTGAATTAATTGGCAAAATCTATGTTGCCAAAGACTATACCGTTTCTGGTGAATTATTTGAAGTTTGGCGCTGTTCAACATGTAGTGGAGGATTTACCCAAAACGTTCCGGATGCGGCCACCATTGGGCCTTATTATGCTGCAGAATCATATGTTTCGCACACAGATAGTAGTAAAGGGTTTATTAATTCGGTATATCATAAAGTTAGAAGCTTCGCACTGCTTACAAAGAAAAATTTAGTTACAAAACTGGTTGGTAAAAACACGGGTGCGTTACTTGATATTGGTGCAGGAACCGGAGCTTTTGTGAATGCGATGCAATCTGCTGGATGGCAGGTAACCGGACTAGAGCCTGATGTAACGGCGGCAAAACAAGCACAACTTAAATATAATATTCAGTTACAACCAGCAGAGACAATTTATACATTAGGGTCCCATCAGTTTGACGCCATTACGATGTGGCATGTGTTAGAACATGTGCACGATTTGCATGGTTATTTTAAGCGTTTTTCGGAGATGTTACAAACAAATGGCATACTTGTAATTGCAGTTCCTAATTATACCAGCACCGATGCTACGATATATGGAAAAAATTGGGCGGCACTAGATACGCCAAGGCATTTGTATCATTTTTCTCCAGCTAGTATGGAATTACTTGCAGAAATGCATGGCTTTAGTCTTCTTGCCAAAAAAGCCATGTGGTTTGATGCATTTTATGTTGCCATGTTAACAGAGCAGCACAACGGCGGCAGCCTTATAAAAGCAATACTAGTGGGTCTTTGGTCTAATATAACAGCACTATTTGACGTTAATAAATGCAGTTCGGTGATTTATGCGTTTAAGAGAAAGTAATGAGCCTATTACTGTAATGTTACCTTAAAAATAGCCGGCCAATTTTTACCAGTAATAAAAGTGGCTTTACTAACACTATCATATGCAATCCCATTTAATACATTTGTTTCTGTGGTAATGGGTTGGTTTGTTTTTTGCAAAATATTTGTAAAGTCAAATTGTTTTTCTACTTGTCCTGATGCGGGGTTGATGGCTATTATTTTATTTTCACCCCAAACATTGGCGTAAATTTTTCCATCTATCATTTCAAGCTCATTAAGTGAGGCGATATAACCATTGTTATCATATACACCCAAGGTTTTTTCGATGGCTAGGGTAGCTGGGTTTACAAAATATAAATTACTACTTCCTGTACTTATAATAAGTTGGTTATTGAAATGGGTAATGCCCCAGCCTTCATAATTCCAATTTAATTCCTTTTCTTTTTTAAAGGTATTGACATCATACACAAATACTTTGTGGTTTTGCCAGGTAAGTTGGTAGACTTTGTTGTTGTAAATAGTAATGCCTTCACCAAATAAAGTATCCGCAATCGATATTGTTTGTAATGCTTTTCCAGTGGCAAGTTCTGTTTTAAAAAGCTTGCTTTGGTTCGTAAGACCGGTTCCTTCGTAAAGGGTATTGTTATACCAAATAAGTCCCTGGGTAAAGGAGCTAGTATTGTGCGGATAAACCGCTATAATATTATAAGTGCCATTGATAGGCGCTTGTATCGCAATTGTCGGCGACGTTTCACCTGTATCCGAATTTTGATTGGATTGACAACCAAAAAGGGTAGTGGTAACAAGTAAAAAGTATACAAGGTTTTTTTTCATGGCAGCCTAGTATTCATTAAACATTAAATCTGAAATGCATGATATCACCATCCTTTACAAGGTATTCTTTTCCTTCAATTTTTAATTTACCATTGTCTCTACAAGCTGCTTCACTACCTAATTGTACAAAGTCTTCGTAGGCAATAACTTCGGCTTTGATAAAACCTTTTTCAAAATCAGTGTGGATCACACTGGCAGCCTGTGGTGCTTTCCAGCCTTTTAAAATGGTCCATGCTCTCACTTCTTGAACACCGGCCGTAAAATAGGTGTCTAGGTTTAATAATTTATACGCAGATCTAATTAAACGGTTAAGTGCTGGCTCCGTCATTTTATATTCTTCCATGAACATTTGCTTATCATCAGCTGATTCTAGCTCTGCAATTTGAGCTTCAATATTATTGCACATTACAATGACCTGTGCCCCTTCAGAAGCAACAGCAGCGTTAAGCATTTCAGAATACTTATTGCCAGTATGCATGCTAGCTTCATCTACGTTGGCAACATATAAAACGGGCTTATCGGTGAGTAAAAACAAGTCGGCAACGGCTACTTTTTCTTCTTTAGATAAACCTAAAGAAAAAATGCTTTTACCGGTCTCTAAATGATTTTTACAACGCGTTAAAATTTCAAACTCTGCTTTTGCTTTTGTGTCGGAACCTACACGCGCCATTTTTTCTACGCGTTGCATTTTCTTTTCTACACTTTCTAAATCCTTTAATTGTAGTTCGGTATCAATAATTTCTTTATCGCTTACTGGATTGATAGCACCTTCTTCTCTTAAAACGTTTTCGTCTTCGAAACAACGGATTACGTGTATGATAGCGTCTACTTCTCTAATATTCCCTAAAAATTTATTGCCAAGCCCTTCACCTTTGCTGGCTCCTTTTACAAGCCCTGCGATGTCAACAATTTCCATTTGAGTTGGAACGATGCGGTCTGGAATTACAAGTTCAGCCAATTTGTTTAAACGCTCATCCGGAACATCCACAAGGCCAACATTGGGCTCGATGGTGCAGAAACGGTAATTGCTAGCCTGGGCTTTAGCACTAATGCTAACTGCATTAAATAATGTTGATTTTCCTACGTTGGGTAACCCTACGATGCCTGCCTTTAAAGCCATAATTAAAACCTTTTTAAGTAAGGTGCAAATATAGCTCCAATATTTTTTATATTCACCCCATA
>JACCDP010164343.1_pt1 | contig 13739 bp, 7 predicted proteins | sample 7445841 | NCBI WGS metagenome assembly JACCDP01 (sample SAMN15323441, study PRJNA562643) | freshwater metagenome | isolation source: river surface water | place: USA:Blue River Watershed | collected 2017-08-17
CTCGAAGAACCTGAACGAGAACCTCTCGAGCGTCGAGGTCTCGGAGGCCGAGCTGTCAGGCCTGCCGGAGTCGTTCGTTGCGCGCCTGAAGAAGACGGACCGCGGCACGCGCGTCGTCACGACCAAGTACCCGGACTACCGGCCTTTCATGGAGAACGCGTCGAACGAGGCGGCCCGTAAGCGGCTCTACATCGCCTTCAACACCCGCGAGGCCGCGAAGAACCCGGCGATTCTGGCGGAGGCCGTGAAGCTGCGCGACGAGGCGGCCCGCCTGCTGGGCTACGCCACCCACGCCGATTACGTCACCGATGATCGAATGGCGAAGAGCGGCGCCGCCGTGAAGGGCTTCCTCTCAGAGCTGCGCACCAAGCTCGTCGCCCGTCGCGATCGCGACTACGCCCGAATGACCGAGCTCAAGCGCGCCGAGACAAAGGACCCGGTGGCGACGCTCGAGCCATGGGACTTCCCGTACTACCTGAACGCCTGGAAGAAGGCCGAATACACGCTCGATGACGAGGAGATCCGCAACTACTTCCCGGCCACCGAGACCGTCGACGCGATGTTCGGCGTCTATGAGCAGCTCTTCGGCCTCAAGATCGTCACCGTCCCGAACGCCGACGTCTGGCACGAGAGCGTCCGTCTGCACGAGATCCGCGACGCCGCCACCGGCCAGACCATGGCCTGGTTTTACGCCGACCTTTACCCGCGCGAGGGCAAGTACGGCCACGCCGCGGTCGCGCCGCTGAACGTGCCCCGCGAGCTGTCGAACGGCTACGCCGCGCCGCTGTCGGTGCTGATGGCGAACTTCACGCCGCCCGCGAACGGCCGCCCCAGCCTCATGACGCACAGCGAGGTGACGACGCTCTTCCACGAGTTCGGCCACATCGTCCACAACTCGCTGACCCGCGCCCGCTACGGCTCACAGGCCGGCTTCAACGTCGCGGGCGACTTCGTCGAGGCGCCCAGCCAGATGCTCGAGAACTGGATGTTCACGCCCGAGGTGCTGGACCGGGTCGCCGGCCACTACCAGGACCGCGCGAAGAAGCTGCCGCGCGCCACCATCGAAAAGATCCGCGCCGCCCGCAGCTATGACGCCGGCTACCACTACACGCGGCAGCTGTTCCTCGCGACCTTCGACCAGACGCTCCACACTTCGGGCGCCGCCGTCGACCCCGTCGCCGTCGAATTCGCCCAGTACCGCGACATCATCGGCGTGACGCCGCCGGCCGAGCAGCGCTTCTCGGCCAGCTTCGGCCACCTGATGGGCGGCTATGACGCGGGCTACTACGGCTACCTCTGGAGCGAGGTCTTCGCGGCCGACATGTTCACGCGGTTCGAGCAGGACGGGGTTCTGAACGCCGAGCTGGGCCGTCGCTACCGCGAGACGATCCTCGCCAAGGGCCGCTCGGTGGACGCGGACAAGCTGCTCGAGGAGTTCCTCGGCCGCAAGCCGTCGAACGCCGCGTTCCTTCGCAAGCTGGGCCTCGAGTAGCTGACTCTATCGATGGAGCATTTGATGCGCCCCGCCGTCTCGGTCCTCACCGCTCTGCTGCTCGGCGCCTGCGCCACCTCCGGCACCGCTCCGGCGACGCCTGCGGCCGCCCCCCGGCAAACAGCCGCTGAAGCGCCCCTCCCGCCAGAGTGCCGGTCGTTCGAGAGCGCCCAGAAGATGGGCGCATCGCCCGAGGCTCCCGACGACGTTGCCGCCGCCCCGGCCGATGCCGTTCGCACGCCCTCGGGGCTCGCGAGCAAGGTACTCGCTCCCGGCTGCGGGCGCGCTCACGCCGGCTCGTTCAGCGTCGTGCGCGTCCACTACTCCGGCTGGACCACCGACGGACGGCTGTTCGACTCGTCGGTGGTGCGCGGCGAGTCGACCACGTTCCCGCTCAACGGCGTCATCGCCGGCTGGCGTGAGGGCGTGAAGCTGATGGTCGTCGGCGAGAAGCGGCGCTTCTGGGTGCCCGAGGAACTTGCGTACAAAGGGACCTCAGGTCCTCAAGGCACCCTCGTCTTCGACGTCGAACTGCTCGAAATCGTCCAGAAATAAGGGTTTTCCGAGCGAGGCCAGCAGGAGGCCCCCTTCATGAGCGAACTGTCCAACCCGACCCTTCCACCGTCGACGCCGCCGGCGCTCACGCCCCGCCGCCCGCCTTTCGCGCTCTGGACTCTTGCCGGCGCCTCGCTCCTGGGCGCCGTCTTCGCGGCCGTTTCGACGAAGGACTTCATCAAACACCTGGACCGTCAGGTGCATGAAATTCACTGCTCGTTCATTCCGGGCGCGAGCCTCGAGGTCGGCGAAAGCGGCTGCCGGACGGTGATGCTGTCGCCCTACAGTTCGGTGCTCCGAACGTCGCTCTGGGGAGGCCTGCCCATCAGCCTCCTGGCGCTGGCCGTCTTCGCCTACCTCGCCCAGAGGGCCATTCGGCAAGCGCTTTCACCGCGCACGGGCCGCCACGACGCCCTGTATCTCGTGGCAGCGACCGGTCTGCCGCTGCTGATGAGCGCGATCTTCGGCTTCATCGCCGCCACCAAGATCGGCGCCGTCTGCAAGCTGTGCGTCGGCGTCTACGTCTCGTCGGGCCTCGCCTTCGCCGCGGCGGTGTGGAGCATGACGGAGAGCGACCCGGACGACGGACCGCTGCCGTGGCGCCGCTGGGGCTTCGCCTTCACCGAAGGGGTCGCCTTCGTCGCCCTCCTCTCGGGCCTCTACGTCGCGCTCGCGCCGACGAGCGCCAAGCCGCTTTCCGGCTGCGGAACGCTCGCCTCGGGCGATGACCCGAACGGCGTGATGATTCGACTGGCCGACGGGCCGGAAAAGAGCCGCGCCATCGCCGTGCTCGACCCGCTCTGCCCTGCGTGCAAGAACTTTGACGCGCGCCTGTCGGCGAGCGGCCTGGCGAGCGGCCTGCGCATGGACGCCGTGCTCTTCCCCCTCGACGCGACCTGCAACTGGATGGTGAAGAAGTCGCTGCACCCGGGCGCATGCGCGCTCTCCGAGGCGATGCTCTGCGACAAGGCCGGAGCCGCAGAGGTCCTTGCATACGCCTTCGAGAATCAGGAGGCGCTGCGGGCACGGGCCGTCGAGGACGAGGCCGGCCTTCGCCGGGCGCTGGAGGAGCGGTTCCCCCGCGTGAAGGGCTGCCTCGGAGGCCCGGTGGTGAAGAGCAAGCTCAACAAGAGCCTGAGGTGGGCCGTCGCCAACGACCTGCCGGTGTTGACGCCGCAGCTGTTCATCGGGACCAAGAGGCTCTGCGACGAGGACACCGATCTGGGCCTCGAGTACACCCTGACCCGCATGCTCGCCGCTGGCAGCAGCGTCGCCGAGGTGGCCACGCCATGACACCCACCCTTCGCTCCGCCCTGATTCTCGGCGTTGCCCTGGCCCTGCCCGCCGCCCTCGTCGCTTCGTGGGAGCGCCGGGCCGCCCGCGAACTGGGGCAGGCGACCGAGGAGTCGGCGTCGGTGGCGCGCGCCAGCGTCGCCGACGAGGGCTACTGCTCCGCCGAGCTCAAGCAGGTGGTCCGCCGCGTCGCAGGCGCCTGCGGCCTCGTCTCCGACGGCAGCCGGGGCTGCAAGCCGACCGACGCCAAGGCCGTCGCCTCGCTCAGCGGCGTCGACTTCAACGCCATGTTCCGGCCGATGGCGGAGCGCACCAGCATCATCCAGTTCGACCTCGACAGGACGGAGTTGGACGCCGAGGCTCAGGCCGCCGTCGAGAAAGCTTGGAGCGATCGGCGCGGCGCCTCGTTCTTCTTCGTCGTCGCCCGGGCCAGCCCCGAAGGCGATGCAAGACACAACCAGCAGCTTTCCCAGGCCCGCGCCGAGGCGGTGCTGCAGCATCTCGACCAGAAGTTCAATCACGACGAAGACCTGAAGAAGCACGTCGGTCTGCTCTGGCTGGGGGAGGATTACGCCCAGCTGGACAAGGAGTTCTGCTCATGGAGCCGCAGCCGGAGCAGCGAGTGCACCGCCAAGGACATCAACCGGAGCGCGTTCGTGGCGTGGATCGATTGCGCCATCTGAGCCTCGCCGCCGCGCTGGCCGGGCTGCTCGCCGCCTGCACCGAGGAGGCTCCGTCCGCGCCCACGCCGCGCTTCGCCGGCGTCAGCGCCGCAACTCAGGCGAGCGCCATGACGCGGTTCTGCGACCACGTCTATCCCGCCGCGGGGTCCGACGCGCGACGTTACAGCCCACCCGCAGAGCGGCCGATAGCGGGCTACGCCCCACCCGCCGAGCGCCCGGGACTGCGCTGGAAATGGGTCAACCTATGGGCCACGTGGTGCGGCCCTTGCGTCGCCGAGATGCCGCTGCTGGCCCGCTGGCAGGGCGCGCTCGCCACCGACGGCCATGCCATCGAGCTGGAGTTGGTCAGCATCGACGAGGACGAGGCGGCGCTCGGCCGCTGGGTCAAGCAGCCGCGCCCGGGTCGCGTGCGATGGCTGGCTTCGCACGAAGCCCTCGGACCGTTCCTCCGTTCGCTGGGACTCGACGAGTCGAGCGCGATTCCCATCCATGCGCTGGTCGATCCGTCGGGCAACCTGCGCTGCGTGCGGGTCGGCTCGGTCAGCGAGTCTGACTTCGGTACAATTAAGAGCATGATCTCCGACGGTCCCCGCTGACGCCCAGTGGTCGGGAGCGATCCGCCGCTTAGCCGGCGCGTCGAGACCGCGCGGCCCTCGGCGCGCTCCAGACGGCCACCACCCAGCCCAGTTCGGGGTCGTTTATGGGCCCAACGACGCGAGCGGACCGGCGGGCCGACCGCCGGACACAGTAGCGGCGCGCCTCGCGTTCGTCGTCGAAGGTCGTCAGGTCGACCTCCCACGCCAGCCACGGCGCCAGAGGCCCGCTCCCGGGCAGCGCAGGGCGACTCACGTCCCCGCTCCGGCCCCATCGCAGCGGCCGTGAACGCCCGGCTCCGACGCGCTCTCGACGAACGCGTCGCCGTGCACCGAGAGCCCTGTCGCGAGCGCCGTGACAACATTGGGCGGGAGCCCCGCAGCCTCGGCCCTGCACCAGACGACATGCGCTCCGTAGCCTGTGCGGCGTTCGACAGGGCCGCCCAGCAGGAGCTCCAACGCAGCCGCCCGTAGAGGTCCCGACGGCTCCGTCACCTCGCCGCTCGTTCTCACCAACCAGCCGAACCTGGACACACGAACCTCCTCCGAGTGCCGGAGGGAGGAACGTCCGCCGTCAGGCCTCGCATTGACCTTGCGGCGGAACAGGCCCGTTTTTTCGTTCGGCGGAGACAGGTGTTCAGGGTGCCGCGCAGGTGCCGTCGTCGCAGCCGGGCTTGGCGGCCGCGGCCTGTTCGGCATTCGATGCGTGAACCGCCCAGCCGGCCTCGAGCGCGCGCAGGAAGGTCTCCACCGGCTGTGCCCCCGAGACGGCGTACCGCCCGTCGACCAGCACGAAGGGAACCCCTGTCACGCCCATTCGCCGGGCCTGAAGCCCCTCGGCAGCCACCTGAGCAGCGAAGCGCTGCGTCTCGAGTGCCTTACGCGCCTCGTCCTGAGGCAGGCCCAGCTCGCCCGCCAGATCGACCAGCGACGCCACGTCGAAAATCGACCGGCCCTCGCCGAAGTGCGCGCGGTAGAGGCGCGACCATGCCGCCGCCTCGAGCCCCTTCGTCCGCGCAAAGGCGGCCAGCTCGTGGGCTGGCGAGGTGTTGCCCGTGAGGCCGTCGGCAACCCTGTAGGGTCTCAGGCCGTCCGCCGCCGCAATCGCCTCGACACGCTGGGTCATGGCCTGAAAAGACGCGTCGTCGAGCCCGTACTTCTTCGTCAGCGCCTCACGGACGGGGACCGTGCGGCCGCGCGGCGCCGACTCGTCCAGCTGATAGGAACGGTGGACGACCTCGACCTGCTCGCGGTGTGGAAAACGCGTCAGCGCCTCATCCAGCCTGTGCTGGCCGATCCCGCACCACGGGCAGATCACATCGGACCAGATCTCGACTCGCATCGCATTTGTCATGGGGGATGGAACGTAAGCGAACGGGGCCCCGCGCGCATCCACCCTAGAAGCAAGGGCGGACGAGCCGCGAGGCGCGGCAGCTCCGTCCCGCGGCATCGCGCAGCTCGACCGACATGCGGATCGTATGCCCGACGAACAGCGGAAAGGTGCCCGAGCCGTCATCGGTGACAAAGACGGTCGACGCGAGTGCCATTGACCAGCCGGTCAGGTCGCTCGGCGGAAATCCGGCGTCGACGCCCCCTGCGCCCGCAGTGTCGGGGCCGCCGTCGGGACGTCCGCTTGCCGGGCAGTCGGGGTTCAGCGGTCCCGAGAGAAGCTCTTCGGACAGCGGCGTCAGGTCAAGGGTCTCCTCGACCTCGCCGAGTGTGGCGCCCGTCGAGACGTCGGTATGTGCGTAGCGCACCCGAATCTGGCGCGTCTCGAGGCCTCGGGCGACGACCGCGCCCCAGATGTGGTGACCGCCCTGGGGGCCTGCGGCGATGCGGACGACGTCGCCCTCCTCGAGCGGCACGAACCGGGTCACCCCGGTGCCGATGACGCAATCGACCGGGCCGAGATCGGCAGGCGCGGCGCAGGCGAAGCCCCCCAAGCACAGCACCGCGACTGTGGCCGCTCGCATCACGACGCCTCCGACCGACAGCCAGCCGCTACTGACACTGCGAGTAGTACTGGATTTCGGGCGTGTACTTGTGGGCGGTCAGGGTGCCCGGGCAGACGTGCGTGTGGTAACGGGCCGTGAAGTGGGTCGCCGAGGCATCGCGAATGTCGCCCACGTGGCCGTTCTGGGCGTCCAGACCCGAGGCGGATATCAGCGTGCCGTCCAGCTCGGTGCAGCCCAGCACCAGAGTGCCGTCACACATGATACCGTACAACTCCACCGATGCCGCGCCGGGCGTCGTCGTGCCGACGAGGCCGATCGACTGGAGCACCTCGAGCGGGCCGGGCGAGACCGTGTGGTAGTGGTAGGCGCCGGTGTTCGTCGGATGGGCGTTGTAGCCGTCGAAGGTGAACTGCTCGTTGTCGATGTTGTCGCCCGGCCCCGCCTGATCGTTGAAGATCGCGACAGAGTCCAGCGCCACCCCGACCGGCCCGCCCCGGTACTCGTTGGTGTTCGTGTTCATGGTGCGGTCGACCATGGCCGACGTGATGCTCAGGCCGCGCGAGACCGGCGCCGCCGGGACGGTGATCCGGACGTTCTGCTTCGAGAGCGTGTTCGGGTTCTGCCGGTGCGTGCCTCCATGGGTGTCGAACGAGGTGTAGTTCGGACTCGACGCGCCCCAGTAGGCGCTGCGGTGGGGCGGCAGGCTCTCGGAGGAGATGACCACGCTCGAGCCGCTCATCGTGATGGTTACGCACTTGAAATACTTTCGATAGAACTCGGGGACGCCTGCGTCGATCGAGGTGGTGCAGGTCGAGAGCGTGCGGGCGGCGGAGCCGCTGGCCGTGCAGGTGCGGCCGTCGCCGGTGAAGCCCGCGTTGCAGGCGCACGTGAAGCCGCCGTCGGTGTTGGTGCACGTGGCGTTGGCGCTGCAGCCCGAGGTGCCGGTCGTACACTCGTCGGTGTCGACGCAGGTGCCGGCGTTCATCGTGTAGCCGCTCGAGCAGGTGCAGGTGTAGGAGCCGGTGGTGTTGGCGCAGGTCGCGTGGCTCCCGCAGATGCCGGCCGTCGCACACTCGTTCACGTCCGTACAGCTCTTGCCGTCACCGCTGAAGCCCGCGTTGCAGGCGCATGAGAACGACCCCGGCGTGTTGCTGCAGGTGGCGTTCGCGCTGCAGCCCGCGCTGCCGTTCGCGCACTCGTCGACGTCGGCGCAGGCACCGTTGCTGAGCACGAAGCCGCCGGAGCAGCCGCAGCTGTAGCTGCCCGGGGTGTTGGTGCATGTGGCGTTCGCGCCGCAGAGCCCCGCGCTCTGGCACTCGTCCAGATCGACGCAGCTCGTGCCGTCGCCGCTGTAGCCCGCGTTGCAGGCGCACGAGAACGAGCCTTCGCTGTTGGAACAGGTCGCACTGGCGCTGCAGCCGGAGGTGCCGTTCGCGCACTCGTCGACGTCGGTGCAGCTCTGGCCGTCGCCGACGTAGCCGGCGGAGCAGACGCAACGCAGCGTGCCGGCCGAAAGCGTGCAACTGGCATGGGCACCGCAGTTCGCGTCGGACGCACAGGCAGGCAGCATCGTGCAGGTCACACCGTCGCCGCCGTAGCCCTCGGGACAGGCGCATACGAAGGCGCCCGGCGTGTTCGTACAGGTCGCGAGCGCGCTGCAGTTCTCCGCGCCTGTCGTGCATTCGTCGACGTCGGAGCAGTCCTTCCCGTCGCCAGAAAAGCCCGGCGTGCACGCGCAGGTGGCGCTGCCGGCGGCGTTGGTGCAAGTCGCGTTCGGCGAGCAGCCGGCCGTCCCGGTGGCGCACTCGTCGACGTCGACGCAGGTCGTGCCGTCACCGACGAACCCCTCGGCACACCGGCACTCGAACGAACCGGGAGTGTTGGCACAAAGGGCGTTCGGGCCGCAGGTCGAGACCTGCGCGGCACATTCGTCGACGTCCGCGCAGCTCTTTCCGTCACCGGTGTAGCCGTCCCTGCAGGCGCAGGTGGCGCCGCCGGGTGAGTTGGTGCAGATCGCGTTCTCGTCGCATCCAGCCGTGCCGCTCGCGCATTCGTCGACGTCGGAGCAGCGGCTGCCGTCGCCCGTGAATCCGGGTTTGCAGCGGCACACGAAGGCGCCCGGCGTGTTGGTGCAGGTGGCGTCGCTGCTGCAGCCCGCGGTGCCCAGGGCACATTCGTCGACCTCTTCGCAGCTTCGACCGTTGCCGACGAAGCCGGACGTGCAGCTGCAGGTCGCGCCCTCCGCAGTCACGGTGCAGGTCGCGTGCTCGTCGCAGCCGGCCAGATCACAACTCGCAGCGGGCGGCGTAGAGGCCCCGCCGCAAGCAGAAAAGGCGATGGTCAGAGCGGTCGCGACGAGGCCAGACCGAAACACAACGCTTATGGTCATGGATGCGCTCCTGATTCGTGCGGCCAATCTAGCGCCGCGACGAACCGACCCGTGACGAAATGGACAAAAATAACGCCGGGCCGCCGCGCCTCTTTCGAAGGTCGCGACGGCCCGGAACTTACGGACGACGCCGGTCGGCAGGCGTCAGTAGATGCCCTTCATCGAGGGATCCGCGAGGCCGTAGGCCGCCATCGACTGGCGGATGAAGGTCGGGATCTCGGTGTAGCGCGAGAGCGCGACGCAGGCGCGGTTCGACGAGCAGGTGCACTCTGCGTTGTCGGTGGGGTCGCAGCCTGGCACGCCGCCGGGACGCACGCGGCCGGTGGCATCGATGACCGAGATCGTCGGGTCGAACTTCACGCGCGGCTGGCCTCCGTAAAGCTTCGCCGTGAACCAGTCGGCCTGACCGTCGCCGTCGACGTCCGGTCCGTCTTCGGTTTCATAGGCGGCCTTCATCAGCTCGTTGGCGTATTCGAGCACGCGCGCGCCGACGCCCTTCTGAACGGTGCGCCCGAAGATCGACTCCTTGCCGAAGGTCTTCGCGACGTAGACCTTGCCCGACGGGTCGTGGAACTCGATGCGCCCCTTGAAGCCCGGGTCGCTGTCGCGGCCAATCTCCCAGATGCCCATCTGGTCCAGCCAGTACTGCTTCGCGTTCTCGGGCAGGTAGAGCAGCGTCCAGGCGATCAGGAACTTTTGCTGCTCCCAGCCGACCTGCGGATCGACCGAGAGGGTGTTGGCCGGCGCCGTACCGCAGGTCAGCGCCGTCGCGTTCGGGAAACAGGCCTCCGGACCTGCCTCGGGCCACCACGAGGTCCAGCCGATGGGCTGCGCGGTGAATCCCTTGGCATCGACGGCCGGCCCGCCCTGAGCCGTCGCCGCGATGCGCGGACCCTTGATGACGATGTCGTCCGTCAGGTTGTTCGCCAGCCAGCGGCGGTAGCCCTCGGGGAAGACGTCGGCGAGCGAGACCGAGCGGAAGCGGGCGTCGACGAAGTCCGAGCGCGAGGCGCTGATGAAGTTGTCGACCGACTCGGTCATCAGCATCGCGGTGTAGGCCTTGTCGTAGTAGCTGCCCGCGTAGATCGTGTACTCCGCGTCGTACTCGCCCTTGTCCTCGGCGAGCGCATTCTCCAGCGGCTTACCGCCGTACGAGATGTTGCCGAACATGCCGGTCGCGCCGTTCGGAATGAGGACCTTCGGCTCCGTCGCGTGGTTCGCATAGGTGTCCTCGGACGAACGGACGAGGCCGTCCGCGCCGAGGTAGTGCTCACCCGACTGAGGACGCTGCATCTGTCGCGTGAAGTGGTCGAAGGCGATGCCGCTCGCGAGGATGTTGTCCGCGAAGCTCTCCTTCACGATGAACGGCCAGAGGGTGTCGAAGTCGTAGCCGGCCTCGAGGGCGAAGTCGCGGTAGATGTTCACGAGCAGGCCGATGCCCTTCGCACCGTCACGCATCTTCTCGTTGTAGCGGCCGAGGGTGCGACCCGCGGCGCCGCGCACGGTGAAGGTCTGACGGCCGCGGCGGTAGTTGTCGAAGATGTGGTTCATCTCCTGCTGGCCGATGAGGAAGTCGAACAGCTCGTACGGGTCGGCGCCGTTGTCGTGGCGGTAGACCGCCACGTTGCCCAGGTCGGCCCAGCGGTCGGTCGCGAAGCCGTAAGGCACGCGGGTGCGCGAGCTGCTGTCGATGGCGTTGCGCTTGCTGCCCGAGCTGCGCATCGACGTCCACGACACGTAGTCGACGGGCTGCTGGCGGCAGCGGGTGAATTTGCCTCCGACCTTGACGATGCCCGAGTCGACGAGCGGCACGTAGTCACCGTCGCGCGATGCGTCCCAACGCGCCGGCTTGAAGAGCTCCGGGTCGACGACGGCGCAGTCCTTGATGAGCTGGTAGTTCTTCTGCAGATCCGAGTAGTGGATCGGGTCCTGCCGCGCGCCTGCGACGTAGCGCCAGCCGAGGAGGCCGCCGAAACCGTCCATCTTGTCGACCATGCCTGCGCCCCGCGCGGCGGTCGCCCGATACGAGGCGTCGGCGTGTACCGCGACGGTCTCACCGTAGAACATGCGCGCCGCCGCGAAGTCGTAGGTCCCCAGCCCGATGAAGTCCTGCGACGACTCACCGGCGTAGTCCATCACCGACGACTGCTGGAACATCCAGATCAGGTTGTCCTTCTCGTTCTGCGTGACCGGGTCGAACCAGCGGGGACCGACGCACGACGCGCCGTCGGAAACGAGGTCGGTGCAGCTGCTGCGGATCGTGCCGTTCTCGGTGCGCAGCTGCCAGTACTGCGGACGATAGCCCCAGGCATCGGACGAGCTGACGAAGTTGTGCCGAAGCGCGATCGAGTGGCCCATCTCGTGACCGACGACGGCGTACTGCGCGCGCTGCGCGACCCATCGGCGCATCCGCTCGGCGCGCGCAAGCTGGACGTCCTTCGAGTCGCTCGGGTTGAACTTGCCGAACTTCTGCTCCAGCACGTTCGCCAGCATCGCGATGCCGACCGGCGCCGGGGCCTCGTGCATGACGCAGGCCCCGCGCTCGGAAAGGTGGAGGTCGCGCTGCTTGCGAAGCCGCGACATGGCGTCCAGTGCGTTCGCACCGAGCGGCGAGGCGAGCTCACGCGAGGCGGAGGAGGGCTCGAGCCCCGACAGCCCCGAGAGCTGCTGCATCGCCTTCGTCGTCAGCGCCGCCTCCATCTCGGATCCCCGCGCACGGCTGCGGCGGGCCTCGTAGATGGGCTGCGTCGAGGAGGTGGCCTTGCCGTCGGCGCGGATGTCGCGGACCGCCTTGCCCAGCTCCGCGAGCCGCTCGCGCACGCGCGGGTCGAGCGCGTCGGACTGGGAATCGATCCGGTCGAGAATGGCGGGGTCGGCGCCCAGGAAGGAGGCCAGGCGGCGGTTCTGCTCGCTCTTCGACATGCGGCCGGCCGAAGAGCCGGAGCTGCTCGCGGCCTCGCTGGCCTGCGCCCAGTCACGGACGTAGGTGCCCTCGGTCACGTCTGCCGTCGTCAGCTCACCCTTGATGTAGCGCGCGAGGTCGACGACGCCCTGGCTCCACAGGTCGTTGACGTGCGACCAGACGTTGATGCTGGCGGCGACCTTCTCGCCGGTGAGCGGGTCGTGCGAGTCGACCATGATGCCCCACGGCGAGGGAGTCTGCGGCTGCGTGATGATGTTGACCTGGTGGTAGCGCAGGTCGCCGATGCGGACGTTGTGCGCCTGACGGCAAGCCTCGGCCACCTCGGCGCTGCGGTCCTTCGCAGCGCACATGGCCGCAGTGATGCCGGCCGGGAGCCGCTGCCCTTCGCAGCCCGCCGGATCGCCCGCCTCGACGGGGCTGTGGCACAGCACCACGTGCTCGGGCAGCTTGGCGAGGGCGATCACGCCGGGGGTCATGCCGCGTGCTTCGCCCAGGCTGTCGGCGAGGGCCTGACAGTCTTGACCGGCATGCGCGAAGCCGTGTCGGCAGTCGTCGACTTCGCGGGACAGCCAGATGGCGTCCTGGATGTCATCGAACTGGCCGGTGTAGACCGGGAACAGCTTGTCGCACTCGACGCCCACGGCACGGCGGCATTCGGCGTAGCGCCCAGCCATGACGGCGGCGCGCATCGCGACGTCCCACTCGTGGGCGGCCAGTTCGGTGCCCTCGAAGAATTCGCCGTTCGAGCCGTCGCTGTAGTACCAGACGACCGGTGCGAGCTCGCGGTCACGGAGCGGGATGGTGCACTTCTGCCTGAAAGTGTCGCACCGCGAGCCACCGCCCACGGCGTTGCACTCGTCCTCGGTGCCGTCGCCGTTCGCGTCGCGATGGGGATCGGCGCCGGCGGGGGTCGTCGCGGGAGTGAAGCAGGCGACGTCGGTGTGGCTCTTCTTCCAGATGTTGTAGCGGTTGATGAGGCGGTGCCACTGGGCATCCGTCATGCCGTACTCGCGGGTGTAGCCGCTGCGCTCCGAATAGAAGGCACCGAACGCCTTGAACCGGTCACCGTCCCATTCGGCGGGCTCGTAGTCGTTGTCGACGACCTTCCGGAACGACTGGCGGATCGTCAGCTCGACGGGGTTGCAGTTGCCGCTGGGCGCGGTGCCGCCTGCGAAGTCGGCGCCGAAGAAGCAGGCCGGGTACTGAGCGTCGATGCCGAAGCGCCGAAGGTCGACGATGCCGGGGCGGGCGAACGCCTTCACCGTGACGTCGAAATAGCCGCCGGCGGTGTCGAAGTGCGGCGCATCGGGGTGGTTCGGATCGTTGATCCAGTAGGCGAGAGGCTCGTAGGTGATGCCGCCGTAGACGCCCAGCTGCGACAGCGTGTCCAGCTCATAGGCGTCGACGTTCAGGTTCGACGACCAGTCGACGCGCATGTACTGGCGCTCGTTCCACGGACGGTCCCACGAGTTCTCGCCGACGACGTTGGTCTCTTCGCCGGTCATGGGGTTGTAGTCGCGCTGGATGTCGAAATGGCTCAGGATGCGGTAGGCCGCGACGACCTGACCGTCGGTGGAGGCGGGCCCCACGCCCTTCCCGTCCGAGCCCTCGATCCGCTCGTACGTCAGGCGCGCGACGAGCAGGTTCTCCTGAACCACCCACTTCACGCGGGTCATCGGCTGGGCGTAGGTCGAGGTGAAGAGGCCGTCCTGCTGCGCGCCGAATCCGACGTCCACCAGCGTGCCCTGCGCCCAGAACTCCGGGTCGTCATGCGGCGACACCAGGTCGGCGCCCACGAAGAAGGCCTTGTCCAGAGCGTTCGGCTGGACGCGGTTGACGGGGGGCTGCTCCGCGGC
>JACCDP010430410.1_pt1 | contig 13739 bp, 15 predicted proteins | sample 7445841 | NCBI WGS metagenome assembly JACCDP01 (sample SAMN15323441, study PRJNA562643) | freshwater metagenome | isolation source: river surface water | place: USA:Blue River Watershed | collected 2017-08-17
AGACGCAAAAAAAGTTTAAATGAATTTAATCAGAAATTAGAAGAAATACAAAATGCTATCGATAATATGAATTTTTATTCATATTACGCCTATATTGATAAAAAAATTAGGATTAATAACCAATTAAACCTGATAGAGTCCGTTCAATTCATGCACTCTAAGTTAATTTTTCATCTAGATTTTTTTGCCAAGGAAAATGATATAGAATTAATTGACTTTATAGCAAGTATTAATGGAGATTTTAATTTACTTACCACAGACTTACATTTGACGGAACAGGGAAATAAAGAATTAGCTAAAATTTTACACAATTATTTAATGCATCAAAATGCTAATATAAATTTTTAGTAATTTATTTTCTTTGTCCCCTTCCATGAACTTGCGCATATTTCATCTAATAAATAATTCGACTTCCAGTTAATATCAATTTAGATTTATCTAAGTTTGAATAACATATGCTAAAAATGTCATCTCTGCGTGGTCCAATTTTATAAGGTATTTTCAAGCCACTAGTGCGCTCAAATGCCTTGATCAATTCGAGGATGCTATGTCCGATTCCTGTTCCTAAATTGAAAGTTGACATACCATTGTTTTTTTCAGAAAACTTGATGCGGATAAATGCCCCTGGGCTAAATCCATCACATGAATATAGTCTCGATCTCCTGTACCATCTTGGGTTGTGTAATCATCACCGTAGATGGATAGCATCCTTTGCTTCCCAACAGCAACCTGCGAGATACAGGGCATTAAGTTATTAGGAGTATCCCTTGGATTCTCACCGATTAAGCCAGAAAAATTTGCGCCAACAGGATTTAAGTAACGTAGATTAGCTACACTCAAATTTTTATCAGCTTTACATAAATTTTGTAGAGTTTGTCTGATATGCAACTTTGTTTGAACATACGGATTAATTGGTGCGACTTGATGAACTTCGTCAATTGGCAAATATTGCTGATCTCTGTATACCGTAGCACTAGAACTGAAGACTAATTTTGAAACACTACATTTTTGCATTGCCTGCAGTAGGCTAATGCCCCCCTAAACACTATTATCGCAGTACTCTAAGGGATTCTTCGAAGACTCGCTTACAGCTTTTAATCCAGCAAAATGAATTACGGCGTTAATCTTATAAGATTTTAGTGTTTCTGAGAGCAAATTGGTGTTTCGAATATCGCCCTCAACAAAAGTAACACCTTTACCTGTAATTTTTTTCGATTGTAGTAATTACTGAGGGCTCACTATTGCAAAATTATCAATTATCACAACTTGATGGTCAGCCTCCTGCAAAAGAATAGCAGTATGACATCCAATATAACCCGCTCCCCTAGTTAATAAAATAATCATTTTCTTGCCATAAAAAATTGTTTTTAAATATGACTGCTCTATAACCTAGTTTGATTATCTGCAAAATTTTATTTTTTAAACTCATTCAGAGTATTTGGGTTATTAATTTTTTAATGAGGCTAAAACTTCATTTTTTCCACAATTAGTCTATTAAATCTTAATCCTCATTTATGATTTAAAACATTACATTTATGTTCGCTCTTAGAATTTTTTTAAATTAATTCTATGGATTCAGGACTTAATCATTCATTAACCACAACCGCCAATTTTATCAATATTTTGTATTACGGCAGCTCATAATAAAACTTTTTCGAAAAATTATTCTATGTATTAGAAAAATTTTGACTTAATAAAAATGATGAATCATATTTATAGAATTTTTCATTTATAAATTGAAGTAATAACCTTTTATACTATCTTATAAATTTCATATTCAATGAAATCTGCTACTCAGTTTATAGTCGCCTAAAAGTTTTTGAATGCATGTAACTAAAATGAAATCTATTAGTTAACAACATTTTACTAGGAAACTATTTTAAGTGCTTTGACCGCGTCCATTACCTCAAGTACCAGAGGGGGGGCGCTTCTATCCCCTAAATTTAAAATCACATGACTCCAGTATCCATCTGTTTTCCACCGAGGAGAGTCACAGTAAATCTCTATAGTTGGCTTGCCTAATACGGCAGATAAATGAGTTAGACCTGTATCTACCCCAATAGTTAAAGCTGCATGAGTCACTAGCGAAAACATCTCATTCATCGAAAATGCCCTAGGTACGATCGCATTAGGAATCTGGCTGGCAATCAAATTACTGACCTTCATCTCTGCCTCGGTACCCCATGGAAAGACCAACTGATAACCTTGAATAGATAATGCATGTCCTAGCTCAACCCAATTATCATTAGGCCAGCGCTTTTCAGGCCTTGCTGTTGAATGAAAACAAACTATATAAGGTAATGAGGTAGCCTCCGCTGTTTTTTTAAGATCTTCAATTGGTAAGGTTGAAAGCCTCTTAATAAATTGAAAAGGGTAGAAAAGTGGCGGCTCATCCTGACGATTCAAGAGTGGCCAATCAAATGCTGAGCACATTACTCTGCGCGAACGGTCTACTGCATGGCACTTAACAGGGACATTAACCTTTTGGGTATAAAACAGTCTAGCTATCGACTCATATCCCGAGTACTCGGTAGCATTCCCCAGACCGGCAACGATTGATGCATTCGACTTTTTGGCTAAAGCGCATACCAAAGCTGATTTAAGTAAGCCTTGGGTTTCTAAAATAATATCGTAGGCCGTCTGTTGCAACAATTGGCGCATGGCAAAAAATTCACGCCACGTTTGCAAACGAAATAGGCTCTTACGCCAACGGCGAAAGGATACTGGAATAATATTATCAATCCCTTTAAAATCAGATGTGGATTTCAGGGGATCTAATAAGTGCGCATACGCCTCTTCCACAATCCAATCGATTTGGGCATTAGGTACACGCTTACGTAAATCCCAGACAATCGGTAAATTGTGAAGTATGTCGCCCAAGGAGGAAAGTTTCACCAATAATATTTTTGGTGTATTCACTACCTGAGCTGAAGTTGCTTGGACTAATTTAGATGATTGATTTGGCATTGGCTAGTCATATTCGCATTATCGTATTGTTTGCAAACATACCAAATGGGGTGGAACAAATATAATCTGGCAATAGCTAGATACAGATGTGAATAAAACTAAAATTTTGGTGCTTGATCCCACAATAGCCCAATAGCATCTTTATTATTGAGTAAAACTTCCTTGTCCGGCGGAATAGGCCAATTGATCCCTACCGTTGGGTCAGACCATAGTAAAGAGGCTTCACTCTTTGGGTCAAAGTAATCGGTTGTTTTATATAAAAACTCAGCAGTCTCTGAGAGAACTAAAAAGCCATGAGCAAAACCAGGGGGAATCCATAGCTGGTGACGATTTTCAGCACTTAGAACCTCTCCGACCCATTGCCCAAAGGTCGTGGAATATTTTCTCAAATCCACCGCGACATCAAATACCGAGCCTGTGATTACCCGAACTAACTTTCCTTGAGTATGTTTGAGCTGATAGTGCAGGCCCCGCAGAGTCCACTGGCGTGAGAATGAATGATTATCTTGCACAAATGTAATGTCTAGGTTTGTGACCTTGGCAAAATCTGCCACGTTAAAAGATTCCATAAACCAGCCACGAGAATCACCAAAGATTTTAGGCTTCAAAATGAGGACATCCGCAATCGAAGTCGGCACTACCTGTAATTTAACATTTACATCCAACGTCATTGGTTTACCTCTTTGCGGAAAAGCCAGTTAGCTTACTATCAGAATTAAGTTCATTAAGCACTTTTTTTAGATACTGTCCATAACTATTTTTACTCATTTGAATTGCTACTTTTTGAACAGTTTCTGCACTAATCCAGCCATGACGGTAAGCGATCTCTTCGGGACAAGCCACCATTAATCCCTGACGCTTTTGTAACGTTGCAATAAAACTTGCTGCATCTAGTAATGAATCGTTCGTACCAGTATCAAGCCATGCGTAACCACGGCCCATAATCTCAACATGTAATTCGTTTTTGCTAAGGTAAGCACAGTTCACATCGGTAATTTCAAGCTCACCTCTAACGCTAGGTTTAAGCGAGGCTACGAAATCACAAACCTGATTGTCGTAAAAATAAAGGCCTGTTACTGCGAAGCTACTACGTGGTTTTAAGGGTTTTTCTTCAATCGAGAGTGCCTTATAGTCTTTATTAAATTCCACCACACCATAGCGCTCAGGGTCGTTTACATGATACGCAAATACAGTTGCGCCTACGGTTCGATCATTTGCACTTTGCAGGTGCTCTACCAATTCATGACCATAAAAAATATTATCCCCTAGTACTAGGGCGGAAGGCTGATTACCAATAAAGGACTTGCCCAAAATGAATGCTTGGGCCAAGCCATCTGGTGAGGGTTGCACGCAGTATTCTAAATTTAACCCCCACTGGGACCCATCACCTAGTAACTCCATAAAGCGTGGTGTATCACGTGGAGTTGAGATTAACAAGATATCTCGAATACCTGCCAACATTAAAGTTGTTAAGGGGTAATACACCATCGGTTTATCATACACTGGCATGAGCTGTTTAGAGATAGCTTGGGTGACTGGATACAAACGCGTGCCGGACCCCCCTGCCAAAATAATTCCTTTACGATTAATTGGATTTGCCAGCATGGGATAAATACCTCTAAACGTCTACTTTAAATGAGCTTGCGCAAAACCAAGTCTTTTACATAAGCTGCCACTTGCTGCTGCCAAGACTGCTGTAAAAGTTGTAATTCTGTCATAAGTCCTAAGTTGCCCTCAGCTCTAGCTAGCACAGCTTGTAGAGCGCTTGTTGCCATGCGTGAGTTCATCGGCCTGGGAGCTGGTAAAGGGTATTCAGCAGCCTCAATTGCCTCAATTCCTGCAGGGTGCAACTTTAACTCTGCGCCGGCATCAATTGCAACCTGAACCACGTAACAGGCTAAGGCATACCAAGTCGTTTCTCCTTGCGGCACAGCATGGTAAATTCCCGAAGGAAATAACTTTTGTTGCTGATTCTTATCAAGTATTAAGTCTAAGCTGATCTTTGCCAACCAGGTAGCACTCGTTGGTACGCCAAACTGATTCGTAATAACTTTGAGGGTTTCGCGCTCTTTGGCCAAACGCAAAATTGTGCGTATAAAGTTACCTCCATCCCCATACAACCAACTGGTTCGCAAAATCGCAAATTGTGCTTGCGTATTATGTTGCTTAAACACATCCTCAATCACCTCTTCACCTGCCGCCTTACTTTTGCCATAGATACCAAGCGGGTTTCGCTCATCAGTCTCTACATAGGGTCTAGCTGAAACTCCATCAAAAATATAATCTGTAGAGTAATGTAAAAAAGTTGCGCCCTGCTTTTGTGCGTAGCGTGCCATAGTTGCTGGAGCTTTGGCATTAATGCCAAATGCTAAATCTACTTCGCTTTCTGCCCGATCAACCGCTGTGTAGGCAGCGCAATTAATGATCAGGCTTGGTTTGGTGCGTTGTAAAAGTGTAGTAATTTCACTTTCATTACTCAAATCACATTGCGCACGGCCGACAAACTGAATGTGATTTTGCGTTTCTAAATTTTTAGAGTCCAAGACTTCTCTAAAAGCCATGCCCAGTTGGCCATCTTTACCAAATATCAGTATGTTCATCTTGATAAGATATCTAACTTAGACTTGACCGTATTGCTTTTTTAGCCAATCACGATAAGAGCCACTCACAACATCCTCAACCCAGATTGAGTTATCCAAATACCACTGCACCGTTTTTCGGATACCCGTATCAAAAGATTCAGCGGGGCGCCAGCCAAGCTCACGCTCGATTTTTCTAGCATCAATTGCATATCGGCGGTCATGCCCTGGACGATCTTTTACAAAAATAATTTGCTCCGTATACGACTTACCATCTACCCTGGGTTGGATATCATTCAAAATCTGGCAAATGGTTTTGACCACGCTAATATTAGTTTTTTCATTGTAACCGCCAATGTTATAGGTTTGGCCAAGCTTGCCTTTAGCAAGCACAGTTCGGATCGCAGTACAGTGATCACCCACATAAAGCCAATCGCGGACCTGCTGACCATCCCCATAAATGGGTAGGGGCTTATTATTAATGGCATTCAAAATTATCAGTGGGATTAGTTTTTCTGGAAAGTGATAAGGTCCATAGTTATTCGAGCAATTAGTCGTCACTACCGGAAGACCGTAAGTATGAAACCAAGCACGAACCAAATGATCAGATGCAGCTTTCGACGCTGAATAAGGGCTATTCGGCTCATAAGGATGCGTTTCTGTAAAGGCAGGTTCACCTATCGAGAGCGAACCATAGACCTCATCAGTTGAAACATGAAGAAAGCGAAAGTTGTTTTTTTGATCCCCTTGTAATTCGTTAAAATAAGTTCGTGAACATTCAAGTAAGTTAAAGGAACCAACAATATTAGTTTGTACAAACTTTGCGGGACCATGAATTGATCGATCCACATGGCTCTCGGCAGCGAAGTTTACAATCGCTCTAGGTTGATGCTTTCGTAGCAGCTGAGTCACTAGATCCTGATCACAAATATCACCATGAACAAATGTATGTCGAGAGTCCCTTTTTAAAGAATTCAAACTATTTAAATTACCAGCATAGGTTAATTGATCTAAATTGATAATACCCTCAGCATTTGGCTCTTTTAACCAATCGAGAACAAAATTAGCACCAATAAAACCTGCGCCGCCAGTAACAAGAATCATATTGTTTGCATCTTGGTTTCAAAATAAAGTCATTATGACTGAAATAGGCAAGGAAGAACTCAAAAGGCCTGCCTTATACTCTAGATTATATGGATCCTACTAAGTATAGTCTGACCTTTGCCTGCCACAACTCGGTTCAATACACCCAAAAGTGTATTGAAAGTATGGTTGCTTGTGGCACTCCCCTAGATCGATTGGTTGTAGTTGATAACCATTCTACTGATGGAACTCGCGATTACTTAAACACCCTGCCCCTTGGTGGACGAATTTTTAATCAGCATAACCTAGGTTGCGGTACTGCATGGAATCAAGGGGCTCTAGCATTGCAATCTGAGTGGAGCATCATCATGAATAACGATGTGCTAGTTTCCCCCTTCTGGATAGAAAACCTCATTCAAACTGCAGAAAACCTTAATATAAAAGTAATCAGTCCTGCTCTTATTGAGGGGCTACTTGATTATGATTTCGAATCATTTAGTATTCAGGCTGGCCAAAAAATGAAGGGGGTAAACCGACTGGGCAGCAAACATGCAGTATGCTTGGCTATTCATGAATCAGTTTGGACAAATGTTGGATACTTCCAACCAGTACCTAAGCTATTGGGCTATGAAGATACCCTTTTCTTTCATGAACTCAAAAGAGCTGCGATTCAAACCTCAATTACGGGATCTTCATGGCTACACCACTTTGGCTCAATCACACAAACTGCTATGAAACTTGAGCAAGGTCTAAGCCAAAATGACGGTCTATCGAATCGCTACAACTACAAATTACTAAATCAAAATTGGCTAGCACGAAAACTCTACAAGTACCAAACAAAACGCCGCGAAAATCTCTCCAGAAATATCGAAGTTAAGCAATACGGGATGTCCGTACACGGATTAAGAGTGGGTGATAAATTTGTTTGGATTTAACTTTGACTTTTCTAACCTAGCCCTGAATTAGTTTAATCAACTGAGCGGTATTTCTTTCGATTGAAAATTTGTCGCTAACGAATACTTTTCCCTGCTTTCCTAATTGGTTTGCTTCCACTGGATTTTCAAGCACCCAACAAATGGCTTTTGCCCATACGCCAACATTACCCGGCTCCACCATGAGCCCTGTTTCATGGTTCACGATAGTCTCAGGAATACCGCCCGTATAGCTTGCTATAGTTGGTACCTCCATATATTGAGCCTCAATCTGAAACATACCTAATGGCTCAATAAGTGAAGGAAGCACAGCTATTGTGCTTACTCTTAAAAGAGGTGTAATTTTTTGCAAAATTCCAATTAAATAAACATTTTGCTCCAGTCCAAGCCTGCTAATTTCTTTTTCTAGAAATGGTCTCTCTTGGCCTTCACCTGCAATTAAGTACCGAATCGTTGGAAATTTTTTTTTTACCTCCACTAGGGCATTCAAGATAACACTATGTCCTTTTTCGCCACGCAAGATGGCGCCGTGTGCTATGACGGGGCCCGGATGTGATTCAAGCCAAGCCACTGTATCATCAGGCAATTTCTCGTCTAATTTACTCATGTCAGAAAAATTAATCCCAGGGTAAAGTACATCGATTTTATGTGGATTAATGGCAGAATTTACTAAAAACTGTGCTCGCAAATAAAAACTTGGTGTCAAGGTTTTAGTAAAGAGGTGATTGTAAGCAAACGAAAGTGGATAACCATGTTGAAACGTTTTAACTCTATATACAAGTATGCGCCCACTTCCCAAAAGAGTAGCCCACCAAATTGCCAAAGCAGAAAGAAGAGCATCATGACTGCCATGACTAATAATTGCCAAAGGAGTTTTATCTCTAACAAATTGCAGCAGGCGCCTAAAACTCGGGATATGGAACGCATTACTAAAGCGAACTTGGACAACATTAATCCCCAATGCGCTTGCTCGATGGAGTATTGCGCTATCCGGCTTGCAAAACAGCGTAATTTTAAATCCCTGAAGTTTTAATGCTTGCATTTGCTGTATAGCCTGCAATTCTTGACCGCCGATATTCATGGAAGAATCGGTAAAAAATATATGCTGCCTTGACATACCTAGGGCCTTAGTTTGTTAACCATGATACCTATCAGCAAACTGATCATCAGCGCATAAAATGAAGCCATAAACTTAAAATCGAGTACATGGTACGAAAGACTACTGACCGACTGAATTAATGTATATCCTATACCTGCTAAAGCATAGAATTTGACTTTTTCATTTCCTAGATAATGTGCAAAAAATAAAAATGGGATTAAAAATATAGAAACGGTGGCCAAAAAACCACCAATGCCATACCTTATCATGTTTGATATAAAGTCATTGTGAAATCCTGCGATCAGTGGACCCTCTCGGGCCTCCTTAGATGCATAAACTTTGATAGCCGAATCATTAATATGATCTCCTAAATTTTCATCACCCCACCCAGATAACGGACGCATTGAAAAAAAATGCCAACCAATTCGAATCCAAGAAATACGAACGCCAACGTTAGTATCTGCATTCATTTCCGACCAACGGTAATTTTTTAGTTCAGTATAAAAATCATTAAAACGAACCTTCATTGTATTTGACCCAAAATAAATTAACAAAGTGGTCATTACAGTGAGGACAATTGCAAGTAATAAATTTTTCCACCCAGTAAAGGGCATGCGATATACGGCCCATAAAAATATAACCAATGGGATTGCCAGCCACCCTGTTCGGCTTCCAGATCGCAGGGAAAGATAAATGCCCACTACCCCACCAATCAATTGAAGAAAAATAATCCACAAAGGACGGTTTCCGTTAAAACGAATCATAAGCAAAGACAGCATCCCCAGAGTCAGGGCCACCTGACCAAAGATCAATGGATCAATGAAATGATTAGAAAGTCTTCCGGGATAGCTACTCCAAAAAGTAGTGGGCACAAACTGGATTAGTACTAATGTAATAACTGCGGATGCTGGAATGGTGCACTCTAATACTAATTGCACTTCTGTCCTGTAACGCACAATTACTAAAAAAATAATAATTGCAAAAAGGTATCTCGAAGGGGCATCAAAGCGGGCTATGTTCCAACTACCCTGTAAGAATTGTCCTAACGCAACTGAAAAAAAAGGCATGGTGAAGGCAAGTATGAATAGAATTATAAATAGCGAAAGTCGATCCCCACAAAATAAATCAGACTGACGTGCCATCCCCTTTGGCAGTAATTTAAAAAATGGAAGTATCAATAAAATGACTGCAATGAATGTCGCGAAAAAAAGAGTTCCACTAACCCATCCTTTAACGATCAAGCTAAATAATGGAAAACATGCCGAACTGCATAGTAATAACGTCAATATCTTATAGATGTTGTATTTAGTTTGCATATCTAATAGTAAAGCTTAATTTAGGTGAGCAGCAGTATAGTATCGATTAATTATTTAAATAATTGCAAGACATAGTAACTTCCTTAATTCTTTCGAATAAAATCCTTTGAGAAAATAACTACCCTTTGTATTTAGTGATAATTTTGCAGAGCAAAATTAAATTTTTTTATTAGGTAATTATAAATTATGACCTCCCTTTACCAAACTATCCTGTTAGCTTGTCCTGGTGATGCCATAACCGCTGGACCTGAAGCCATTCATCAACTGGCCTCTGATCTAATTCGCCTCGGTCACAACGCAGCAGTTGTTTATTTTCCCTTTTCTAAAGAATTTAAAACGCCCGAAGCCTATTTGAAATATCAAGTTCCAATAGCCAAATACCGTGATGCCAAAGGTGAGTTATTTATTTTTCCGGAGATCGTGACAACGTATGCCTTAAAAATCCATCATGCCCAAGCCGCTATCTGGTGGATGTCAGTAAATAACTATACCTGCGTACGTTACGGCTATGTATGGCGAGATAAATTACGCTATCTTAAAAATGTTGCTAAAGGGCTAAGACCGATCGGTGGCATTAAATCTCTCAGCAAACTAAAGCACTTTGCCCAAAGTAACTATGCACTTGATTACTTAAGGTCCAACGGCATCATTGGGCAACTTTTGTCTGATCCGATTCCAATTTATACTTCCTACAATTACCTTCATAGCCTTTCAGAGAAATGCTCAAATACAATTCGTTCGAATACGATCTTATACAATCCCCACAAAGGGAAAAAAGTGGTCGAATTGCTCATTTCCCATTTTCCGGAGTGGAATTTTTTTCCTCTTAATGGATTGAATCGCGAAGAGCTTGCTAACAAGTTTTTAGAATCAAAACTCTATATTGATTTTGGTCATCACCCCGGAAAAGATAGATTACCTCGCGAAGCTGCAATTCATGGGTGCTGTATTATTACTGGATTGTATGGATCAGCAAGCAATAGCCTCGATGTCAATATTCCCTCTTCCTACAAAATTGATTCTCAGTCAAGGTCATTTTTGATCACCTTTAGTGAAAAGGTTGATTTAATTTTTAATAGCTTTGAAAAATGCACTGCTGAATTTTCAGAATATCGAAAAACAATTTCTCAAGAACAAATAAAATTTGACCAGCAAATTAATCAAATTTTTTCAATCCAATGAAAATCATTTTAATATGATAACTTAATGTCTAATTTCCTGCTACGATTGACATTATTGCCATACGTATGGCAATGCCAAAGGTGACTTGCTTCAAAATCACCGATTGAGCGCCATCAGCTACGGCTGAATCGATCTCAACTCCCCGATTCATGGGGCCGGGATGCATCACAATCGCATCAGGCTTTGCCAGCGCTAAGCGCGCGGGGGTGAGTCCAAACTGAGCAAAAAACGCAGCGCCTTCAGGAACCTTGCCGGCTTCCATGCGCTCTTTTTGGATGCGTAGCGTCATCACCACATCAACGCCGCGCAGGCCCTCCTCCATGCTGTGAAACACTTTCACGCCCAGCAAATTCAAATCATTGGGGAGCAAACTCTCCGGGCCAATCGCGCGAATGTCGGTGCAACCCAAAGCGGTTAGCGCATGAATATTCGATTTCGCGACGCGGCTGTGCACAATATCTCCCACAATCGCCACCTTGAGTTTGGTGAAGTCCTTCTTAAAGTGGCGCATGGTGTACATGTCGAGTAAGCCTTGCGTGGGGTGCTGATGGCTCCCATCGCCAGCATTAATCACATGGACATAGGGCGGTACATGGTTGGCAATTTCAATCGGGGCACGCGAGACACTGTGACGCACCACAAAAATATCCGCCTGCATCGCAATCAGATTGTCGATCGTATCCATGAGGCTCTCGCCCTTGGCGGTCGATGAGGTCGAGATATCGAGATTAATCACGTCTGCCGAGAGGCGCTTGGCTGCAATCTCAAAGGTCGTTCGAGTGCGCGTGGAGTTTTCAAAAAAGAGATTAAAGACGCTCTTGCCCCGTAGGAGTGGTACTTTTTTCACTTCGCGGGCAGGGTCGGTCACGCTCACAAATTGCTTGGCAGTATCCAAGATATGGATGATTTGCTCTTTGGACATGCCTTCGAGCGTCAGTAAATGGGTGAGCTCGCCTGCGGAATTTGTTTGAATGGTCATGCGCGCTCCTCAATCACGAAGCGAAAGAGTTCCTGAGTGCCCTCGGTTACTTTTTCTAAAGCGAGGATTTGGGTATCGGGTAATTGGATATACTCACCGACAAAATCAGCAGCGATCGGCAACTCCCGCCGACCCCGATCAGCCAGCACCATCAGATCAACCGCTGCGGGTCTGCCAAAATCAAAGAGTTCATTAAGTGCAGCGCGTACAGTTCTGCCAGTAAAGAGCACATCATCGATGAGTACGATTTGAGCGCCAGTGACCTCAAAGGGGAGACGCGTTGCCATGGTGTCGGCGGATCGAATCGCTGCCAACCCTTTTTCAGCGTAATCGTCGCGATGAAACGCCACGTTAATCACACCGTGTTGTGCCAAACTCAAATCATTAGCTAAACGCTTGGCAATCCATGCACCACCGATGGCGAGTCCTGCGATCTGGAGGGTTGGGTCACGTCGGAGCCTCCCCTGCAGATTTTTTAATAACTTTTGATAGAGAAGCTCTGCATCCATAGTTTCGAATCGATTGATTTAGACTGACTCACCCTTAGTTTTGAGCAAATTTTGTCCTGCACTTGACCCAACCCTAATGCAAGCTATTGTATTGCTTCAAAACAGGGGGGTAGGATGAAACTGTCCTAAATTCAAGAACCGCATCTGTTTTCTGGATAAAACGACATCTCCCTAAGAATTCAACTGTTTACGAATACCTCCAAGGATTGATTAACTTTAACTATCTGTTAAAGAAATCACTAGTTTTTTCCTATTGGATCTATACAAAAATACGATGAAACGGTCAGCAAAATTTCTGATAATTGAAATGTGGATTAGTGTTGGAGAACCCCTCCCATCACTGCCTCTGAATTTATAACCCATTCATTTTAAAGGAGATTTATATGGCTAAGTCGGTAAAAGGTACTAAGACTGAACAGTCCTTAAAAGAAGCATTTGCAGGTGAGTCCCAAGCAAACCGTCGTTATTTGTATTTTGCAAACCAGGCTGACATTGCTGGTGCAAACGATGTGGCAGCGGTTTTCCGCTCCACCGCTGAAGGCGAAACTGGTCACGCTCATGGCCACATGGAGTACTTGATCAATGGTGGTGCTGGCGAGCCAGGTACTGGCATGCCTGCTAAGACCGTTGCCGAGGCTCTCCAAGCCGCGATCGCTGGTGAGACCCATGAGTACACCGATATGTACCCAGGCATGGCGAAAACTGCTCGTGAAGAAGGCTTTGACGAGATCGCTGATTGGTTTGAGACGTTAGCAAAGGCTGAGCGCAGCCATGCGAACAAGTTCACCAAGACGCTCGAAGCACACTTGGCAAATTCCTAATTAGTACTAATTGGTAGTTTCTTAGGAAAAGAAAATGGCGCTCAGTTGAGCGCCATTTTTGTTTGGTCCAACATCGCAGAGATGTTGAAAGACTTACTCCAAATTAGCCTGCTTTCTTAGCCCAAGCTGAGCACCAACCGGCAGCAGCCACTTGTTTACCAGCAAAAAGGCTGCAACCACCAGCAGCAGCACCAGCTTTAGCTTGGTACAGAGCGCAGTTATCGCAACGTTGAGTATTGGCGTGCTTGGGATACTTTTTGGTATCTACCTTG
>JACCDP010499149.1_pt1 | contig 13729 bp, 10 predicted proteins | sample 7445841 | NCBI WGS metagenome assembly JACCDP01 (sample SAMN15323441, study PRJNA562643) | freshwater metagenome | isolation source: river surface water | place: USA:Blue River Watershed | collected 2017-08-17
AAACAACCTAGTATTTTCAATTTTTAACGAAGAGCATTCGGCGATCACCTATTTTCAGGTAGTAGATACCTGCTGACAAATGGGCAACATCTATATTCTCAGAAGAAATAGTCTCCATCAGCACTTTTCCAGTCTGATCACTCACGATGACCCGCACATCGGTGTATAAGTCGAAGTGTAATTTATCTGAGGTTGGATTTGGATAGATGACAAAATCTTCTTTCATGAACTCATCAGTTCCGGCCAATGATGCCGGACAGGTAGTTTGCGCTTGAATTGCAGATGGACTTGAAATGATAGCGGCTTTGAAGGCTGCATATGAAGAAAGATTATCTTTCAAAATATAGTCTAACCAAGGATCCAAAATAGTATAAGTTGATTGCTGTTGTTCACTTCTTGTGATCGAAATGCCAGTTGAAGAGGTTAACTCCCCAAAATCACAGTTGGTATTGGTATTGGCGAAATAGCAATGCGCACCTCCCAGAATACTAACAAATGTTTTACAACTCGAATTCAAGCCATTGTAAATAGGTAAATGATGTTGTGACGGAGGTGTCACACCATCTGAACTTCCTGAAAAAACAACGGCAGGAACAGCTACATTTGCTGCAGCAGCAACCGCTGATGGATCTGTTTCGGCAGGTGCTAGTCCAACATACGTCTTAATCGTTGTATTGTTAGCTGATGCCAAAACTGATGCCCCACCACCCATTGAGTGCCCCATTATTGCCGAGTTTGGCGATACTTTCTGGTAAAACAATGATGTACTCAATGTGTTTAAAGCTTGAACTTTTTGTTCTACCAACTTGAGATCTAAACCAAAATCATTGTGACTTGGTGCCGGAAACAAGGATCCTTCAGTGCGTGGAAAGGCAACAATATAACCTAGTGGCGCATAATGACTCCAGATATTTTGATAGGCATCCCAGGCCATGGCAAAACCATGTCCAAAGACAATAACTGGAAACTGTCCAGAAGCTAAGGAAATATCGTTTCCAGCAACAGTAGATGGATAATAAATTTCCGTTTGAATTTGTCGACCAGTTCCTCCACCTGTACCAAATCCTCCTGTTCTTGCTGGATCGTTGAACGTGATAGTTGTATGACCAATTTGAAATTGACTAAACGTTAATAAACTAAAAAACAAAAATGTTAAAAAAATGCTCCTGCGTAAATGTTGCTCAATCATTTTCAATTATTTAAAATAAATTTATCCTTGATTACATGACAAAAATATCACAATTTTGTTCAATCTTCGATTATGCCCTGTTAAATCAAAAAAGATTATCTGATGAATAAAAGGTAATTATCAAAATATACCCTCATATTATCCTGCCCAATTTTTACGGTCCAAACTTCTGTATTGTATGGCCTCTGCCAAGTGATCGATTGCTACATTTTCAGAAAAATCGCAATCGGCAATGGTGCGTGAAACCTTTAATATGCGGTCATAAGCCCTTGCAGATAAACCTAATTTATTCATTGCTTGCTTTATCAAATTTTTCGCATCATCGGTCAATGAGCAATATTTTTCTAAGTCCTTTTTTGACATTTGTGCATTGCAATAAATTCCATTGTCAACTCCAAAACGATCACGCTGCACTTGACGTGTAGTAATTACTCTTTTTCGTATCTGCTCACTAGGTTCATCAGTAGTCTGATTGGTCAATTCTTCAAAAGTAACGGGTGTTACCTCCACGTGCAAGTCAATACGATCCATTAAAGGACCCGAAATTTTATTAAGATAGCGTTGCACAACACCCGTTCCACAAACACATTCTTTATCCGGATGATTGTAAAATCCACACGGACAAGGATTCATTGCTGCGACCAACATGAATCCAGCTGGAAAATCGACTGAAAATTTGGCACGAGAAATAGTTACATACCTGTCTTCCAGCGGCTGACGCATGACTTCCAATACAGATCTTTTGTATTCAGGCAATTCATCCAGGAACAACACGCCATTGTGAGCCAAAGATATTTCTCCGGGTTGAGGAAATCCGCCACCACCAACAAGCGCAATATCAGAAATCGTATGGTGCGGCTTTCTAAATGGTCGATTCACAATTAATCCTTTGTTGTCCCTCATTTTTCCAGCAACACTGTGAATTTTGGTAGTTTCCAGTGCCTCATCAATACTCATTTCCGGCAAAATCGTAGGTAAGCGCTTCGCTAACATGGACTTGCCCGATCCGGGTGGACCAATCAATATAATGTTGTGACCACCTGCTGCGGCAATTTCAAAAGCGCGTTTGATATTGTCTTGACCTTTTACCTCATTGAAATCAACATCAAAGGCCGATTTTGAGCAACCATTTTCAACTTTTAGCTTTTTACTTTGTGGTTTCAGCTTGTTTTTATTGCCATTAAAAAAATCAACCACCTCACAAATATTTCGGGCACCATAAACGGAAATACCTTCTACAACGGCTGCTTCTTCTGCATTCTCAAATGGAAGAATGATTCCCTTGAAATTCTCCCTTTTTGCCTGTAATGCGATGGGCAATATTCCCTTCATCGGCTTCAGGTTTCCGTCCAACGACAATTCGCCTACTAACAAAAATTTACCTAAATCATCTTGTTGGATTTGTTCACTTACGGCGAGAATTCCAATGGCAATCGGTAAATCGAAGGCTGATCCCTCTTTACGAATATCCGCAGGAGCCATGTTGATGGTAATTTCCTTTCCAGGAAATTTGAAATCATTGTTTTTAAATGCTGCCTTGATCCGCTGATGACTTTCCTTTACAGCATTGTCAGGCAAACCGACCAAAAAGAAATTGACACCAATGCCAATATTTACTTCAATTGTAATCGTAGTGGCATCAATACCCAATACTGAACTGCTGTAGGTTTTAACTAGCATAAAAGGACTATAAGTTTGGTTAGAATAAATTTATTCAGAAGAACCAAAACTTTTTTGTCAAATTGACTTATATCAACAATTAAATGGAACAAAAAAACCGATACTGAAAAGCATCGGTTTTTAACTAATTTATTTTAAATCAATTATCTTTTGTGCATTGGCTCGTCAGAAACGGTCAACTTTTTTCTTCCTTTGCGGCGACGAGCAGCTAGGACACGACGTCCATTTTTAGTGGCCATACGGCTGCGGAAACCGTGCTTGTTTCTTCTTTTTCTAACGGATGGTTGAAACGTTCTTTTCATGACTTATAACCTTAAAAGCGTTTTTTCTCAAAAATTCGGATTGCAAATATAGGTTAATTTTCCAAATAACAAGCCTAGATGAAATAAAAAATATCAAAAAGATTCACATCCTGCCAAAGTAACGTATTTTTGTACCTCACTCCATTGTATGTTAGGATGACCCGTCAAGAGGCTGATAAAACTAAATCATTCAAAGTTTCAAAAGATAGCTTAAAGGCTGCTAAAGGGATTTTCACTTTCCTAAGGCCTTATCGTTTTACCTTTATTATTGGCTGGATCTTCCTCATTTTATCCACCTCTGTTGGCTTACTTTTCCCATTTATGATGGGTCAACTATTGGGCAGCGGTCAGTCCAATCAGGCCATGACAATGGAAAATTCTATTAAACTAATTCAACTGGATACCATCAATCAAGTTGCGTTGATACTTTTTATTCTCTTTGCCGCACAATCGCTATTTTCCTATTTCAGGGTTGTGCTCTTTACGAACGTAACTGAAAATGCGCTCCGTGACATCCGTGCTGCCGCTTTTAGCAAACTGATCTATATGCCAATGGACTTTTTCAACCAAAACAAGGTTGGAGAATTAACCAGTCGAATTTCTTCAGACATAACGCAACTTCAAGAAACGCTTAAAACAACCATAGCTGAGTTTTTTCGCCAAATTGTAATCGTTGTGGGTGGCATTGCTTTCATTTTTGTTTTCTCATGGAAACTCGCACTGATCATGTTAGCGACCGTGCCCGTCATGGCAATAATCGCAGTGGTTTTTGGCCGCTTCATTCGTAAGCTTTCAAAAAAAGCTCAAGACCATGCAGCAACATCAAATGCAATTATCGAAGAATCCCTGATGGGTATTTCAAATGTAAAATCATTTACCAATGAATGGTTTCTCTCAGCGAAATACAAACAAGCCATTGAGGAGATCCGTCATCTAAATGTAAAAAGTGGCGTATGGAGAGGGCTTTTTGTTTCATTCATCATTTTCTGTCTTTTTGGAACCATCGTTTTCATTATATGGCAAGGTCTTTTGATGACTCAAGGTCCGAAACCTGAACTTTCTTCCCAGGATTTCTTCTCCTTCATCATGTACACGATCATGATGGGAGCATCAATCGGTTCACTACCCGATTTGTATGCAAGTATCCAAAAATCCATCGGTGCTACAGAAAATCTAATGCACATCATCCACTCAAATGGTGAAAAAGAGTTACTTACAGGTCACGAAAAGCCATTGATCAATGGATCTGTGAAGTTTAGCAATGTACATTTTTCTTATCCCCAACGAAAGGATATCGAGGTATTGAAAGGCATTTCATTTCAGGCTGAAGCCAATCAAACCATTGCGTTTGTTGGGTCATCTGGATCAGGAAAATCGACTATTTCTTCCCTGTTACTGCATTATTATTCGATTGAACAAGGTGAAATTACCTTCAATGATGCGCCCATTGGATCAATTGATGTTGAACATTTGCGCAAACACATCGCAATTGTACCGCAAGAGGTTTTGTTGTTTGGCGGAACGATCCGCGAAAATATTGGTTTTGGAGACCCATCAGCTTCGGAAGAAGCAATTGTAGCGGCTGCTCAAAAAGCGAATGCCTGGGAGTTTATCAGTAGTTTCCCTGAAGGACTGGAAACACAGGTTGGTGACCGAGGCATTCAACTATCCGGAGGACAGAAACAGCGCATAGCGATCGCTCGCGCCATATTAAAAGATCCTGCAATCTTGATTTTAGATGAAGCAACGTCTGCGCTTGATTCAGAATCTGAGAAGATTGTACAAGACGCACTTGATAAGCTGATGATGGGTCGAACATCCTTCGTCATAGCACACCGCTTGTCCACCATCAAAAATGCTGACAAGATCCTGGTTATTCAAAACGGGCATATTGCTGAAGAAGGAAAACACGATGAACTCATTCGTAAAAATGGCCTCTATGCCAACCTTGTTGAATTGCAGGGAATTGAGCTGAATGAACAGCAATGAAACCAATTTCCATCCTCATTTTCCTTTTCTTATTGACTGCATGTACGCAAAAAAGTAACCCAATGCATGCCTTTCATCAATTGAATGGCGAATGGATTGCAACAATGGATTCAAGCACCTACTTTCAGGAGATCTGGCTACAAGAAGACAAAAACAATTTGAAAGGATCGGGAAAAGTCATTTCAAAGGGGGAAATGCTATTCACGGAAGACCTTACGTTGAAAAATGAAAATGGGAATATCTATTACTGCACATCGGCTTCCGGTCAAAATAAGGGAAAAGAAATATGCTTTCAACTCAAAAAACAAACCTCCAAATCTTTTTTGTGGACCAATGAATCACACGATTTTCCCCAAACGATCTCATACACTTTCAAAACTGATGACTCGCTTTTTGTTAAGCTAACTGGGTTCGAAAAAGGTAAATATCGAACTGAACAATTTTCTTTCGTTCGCCAAAAATAAAACTACTATTCTGCGTGATTTCTGAAAATAGCATTGAGCCAACGCAACATGAAAAACATGAGTAAAGCAGCGGCTCCAAGCAAGATAAAATTGACATAGAAAAAATTCGCTTTGTCCTGATAGCCATCCCACAAACTGCTTAGTACACCTGAAAGCTTGTTACCAATGGATGTTGCCAGAAACCAACCGCCCATCATCAGAGCCGTTAGTCGGGGTGGACTAAGTTTACTTACCAATGACAAGCCCATCGGACTGAGAAACAATTCACCAATTGTAATGACCGCATAAGAAGAAATGAACCACCAGGCAGATGATTTTACCATCCCATTGTCACTCGCATACACAGCTCCTACCATTACCAGGCAAGACAGGGCTGATATAACCAAGCCGAATGCAATCTTGGCCGGAGTAGATGGCTCTTTACCCCTTCGTTTCAAAAATGCAAAAAACGCCAATACCAGAGGCGTCAGTATCACCACCCAAAAAGGGTTGACCGATTGGAACAAATTCGTATTGAAGGCATAAACAGCACCACCTTCCTTGGGAAGGCCCTTTTCATTCATGTTCTTGTAATAATAAGGGTAATTCCATTCCTTGGCCGTTTTATCCTTCACCCGAAATTGGGCATCCATGATAACAACGGAATCTTTTTGATAAGGAATTGTATCGACCAACCTCAAGGAACGCATGGTAGGTTGCATGGCTTGCGGAATTTCCCTGTCAGTAAATCTATCGGCCCAAGTATTCAAGGTAGAACCATTTTGTTTAAAAACCGCCCAAAAAGCAATGACAACCGCAAAAATGGCTAGCATTGCGGCAATAGGTTTTTTCTCCTCTGCTGGAGATTTGACTAACAAGCGACCATAGAAAAATATAACCGGAATACAACCAAATAAAAAGGCATCGGTGGATCTTGAGCCCACCAATGGTTCAGGTAGAAAGAAGCCAATCAAACCAAAACCAATGGCCGGTAATAGAATTACACCAAAAATCTGCATCAGGGACATGTCATTATCTGATTTGGGTTTGATGACATCTGCGTGTTTAAAATGGCGGGTTCCAATGAGAAAAATGAAGATGCCAATAAACATTCCTATTCCTGCAGCAAAGAAGGCTGCCCCCCACCCCATCATGTTGTAAAGTGCTGCACCGAAAAAATTACAGATAAATGCCCCGATGTTTATTCCCATGTAAAAGATATTGTAACCTTCATCTTTCAGGGCTTTGTATTCTGCGTCATTGTATAAATTTCCCAAAAGCGTTGAAATATTTGGCTTAAAGAAGCCATTTCCAAGGATGACCAAAAACATAGAGATGTACAATACACTTAATTCATGAATCGACATGAGACAATAACCCACACCCATGAGAATACCGCCCAAAATGATCGAACGACGGTAACCCAACACACGGTCAGCCAATAAACCACCTATGAATGGAGTCAGGAAAACAAATGCGATAAAAGTTCCATACAAATCGGAAGCCTCAGCCTCCGTCATGTTAAATCCATCGACTGAATCCTTCAGGTAAAGGGTAAAAATACCGATCATCAAATAATAACCAAATCTCTCCCACATTTCAGAGAAAAACAGGTATGGCAATGCTTTGGGGTGCTTTTTTGTCATTATTTCTACAATTGAAAAAGCAGCCCTAAAGCTGCTTTGTTTTGAATAAATATTTATTTTTTAGCGAATACCATGCATCATTTTTACAAGTATCCTTGATAGCAAGAACAATAAAATGGATGAACCTCCTGCAAGGTAAACAAACAACCAGAAGAATGAATAAAGTCCGGTAATCTTGATACCCATGAAAGATTTCTCCTTATTCACAGCCAGTTTAGCATATTCAATCTTTTCTTTCTGAATGATCTTCATGTTTTTCTCATGAAGTTTTGAATCCTTCGTTTTAGGAAACAAATTCGAGAAATTGATATCTGAATATTTTACTTCTGCAGCCTCTCCATTTTCATCTACTGTTTTCACTGTGTCTGCAATCGTTGCTGTCTTCACATCATCAACGGTTACAAGTGCATTGTATGTATCTGTGGAATACTTTTTCTCCAATTCTCTAACCTGCTCTGCTTTTAGCACTGGCTCAGGATAAAAAGAACTCAGGTATCCTGCGAAGTTGTTAGCAGCTGCCGTACTCAAGAACCATACTCCCATGAGTAAAGAAGCGAAACGCACAGGAGCCAATTTATTCACCATGGAAAGTCCGATTGGCGACAAGAACAATTCTCCAACCGTGTGTATCAAATAAAGACCTGTCAACCAAACAATACTTACTTTCACTCCTGGCTCAACACCATCCACTCCGAAAGCAATAAAGACATAACCAAGCGCTAATAGCATCAAACCATATGCTTGCTTGTATGGAGAAGCCGGTTCAAGTCCCTTGTTAGATAATTTCGTCCACAAAATAGATATTACAGGCGCAAGAATTACTATGAACACCGCATTGAAACTATTGAACCAACTAGCCGGCATTGACATTCCCAAGATATCTCGATCTGTTTGCTCCGCAGCAAAAAATGTCAAAGAAGCACCTGCCTGTTCAAATGCAGCCCAGAAAAAGATAACGAAGAACGCCACAATGTAAATAACACCAATGCGCTGTTTTTCGATTTTTGTCAAGCTTTTATCGGTTATAATAATCAAAGGAATCGCTATCGAAATAGAGAAAATCGCCGCTGAAATGTAATTGTTTACAGTATCAATCACTGTCTCATCATCGGAGATAAAAACAGAAAAACGCAACAAAACGAGCAATATAGCTCCAATCAGAATTCCAAGGTAAACATTGTTATTACTTTTCTTTCCGGTTGCATCCGCTCCATCATTGCTTTGCTGCAAGCGCTGCTTATTTGGCATTACACCAATTTGCTCACCTTCTGGCGAAATCAGTACTTTGTCCTTGCGCAGATAAAAGAAAACGACTGAAATAATCATCCCAATACAGGCCATTAAAAAGCCCCATTTAAACGCACTTTGTATTGCATTTCCATCTGCATCATATCGCTCACCTAGTCCTCCGCAAAGCAAAGGAGCAACAAAAGCTCCAAGGTTAATTCCCATGTAAAAGATTGTATAGGCTGCATCTTTCCTTTTGTCTGTTTCTGAGTACAATTGACCAACCAACGTAGAAATGTTCGGCTTGAAGAACCCATTACCAAAAATGAGGGCCGTAAGACCAACAACCATTAACATGAGGGCAAGACCATTGCTCTGGTAAAACGATGCCGATAAGAACATAAAAAACTGACCAATGGCCATCATGATTCCTCCTACCATGATAGATTTTCTGTTACCCCAGATATTATCAGCAAAATAACCTCCGATGATTGGGGTTAAGTACACCAAACTTGTGTAGGAACCATAAATTCCCGAGGCTGTTTGCTTATCAAACATCAACGCTTGAATTAAAAACAGGGTAAAAATAGCACGCATGCCGTAGTAGGAAAAGCGTTCCCACATTTCGGTCGTAAATAACAGGTACAATCCTTTGGGATGTCCTTTTTGCACAGAATTTTCCATATATAGTTTAATAGTTCAGCGTGAAAATATAAAATTTATTTAAAACAACGATCTTTGTTTTTCGATCCCTGTCAATAATGTTCTTGAATGCATACGCCCATCTTCAATCAAACATACACGAAGAAATCCTGAATGCTGGTTTTGATTCGGAGTCTGAAGGATGGTTTTCCGTTGGTATTCAGCGGTGGGATTCAGCCTGTCATGACGACAAATTGTTTGGGAAATAGAAATGGCTATGAAGCCGAATTGTCTGGCTACAGGTGAAATTGGCGTTGACAAGATCAAAGGTCCGGTGCTGACAAAGTAAGAAACACATAACGATTTCAATGATCTTAGATTGAAAGTTTTAAAATTGAAAGTCAATATTTTGATGTATACTTTTTCGAAATGATGTTCATCCCATACAACTAATTGTTAAGTTTTTAAATACTATCTCTAGCCAAAAATAAAAAATGGCCATCTCAGAATTGAGATAGCCATAAAAAGTTACTAGACCATTTCCTTATCTCTTTATTGTTGACTTATCGTTTGAATCATTTGAAACAGGTTCAGGATAGGTAACTGCGGGACTAGGTGTTGGTTTCCAATTCTTTTTAGAATCTTCATCCTGTTTAATCATTTCATAGTAATCAACAGGTCTTTTTGGAGCTCTCTCAGAGTATTGTCTGGTATCTCCAGGACCCCAAACAGGATCATTTCCAAATCGGTGGTCAGGAAAATGTAATCTTTTGGCAACTATTCTGTAAGAAAAAGCAACATTTGATGTTCCATTATTTTTCTCTTTCACAGTAAATCCTGTTTCATGAGGTGTAACATAAACATCTTCGCATTCTCCTTGAACCTGAACAAATACATGCATTGGATGTGCGGCATCAATTAATACAGTTTCCAAGAATAATGGATCAAGTTCAATTTCTATTGAACCATTTACCAAGGATGCTTGACCAAAATCTTCAAACCATACTTCAGGACTTTCCATACAATAGAGTAATTGATTACCCTGAGATGTAGGCACAGATGCTGACTTTGTACCATTTGCAATAACATGGTTACCATTAAAATAGCCACTATAATTCGCGGCATTTGCTCGCCACCCAACTACTGCTACATCATTATTTCCTGTTATGATACCACCACCAAATCCAATACCATGAACACCAATACCAAAAGCAGTACCATTATATTGCCCTAAAACACCCATTCTCTGATTGCCAGTTGTTATGCCATTGTAGCCCGAAACACCTGCACCACCTGCATTTGCAGCAGCTTGATTAACTACTCCATAAACACCAGAACGGACAACACTAGTGCTAGTTCCATTGTAATTGCCAAGCACTCCCGAACCTGTACCAGAACCAGAATAAACTCCTTGAACTGCAGAAAAATTAGTAGTACCACCAGTTAAAATTTCACCCCAAACACCTGATCCATTCTGAGCAGAATAACCATTCAGGGCAAAAGGAGTAGCTGCAGTTGCTACTGCACACAAAGCATCTCCTGCATAAGGTGAGGCAATTGCTCCCCAAACAAATTCGCCATCAGTCGGACTAACACGACCACGTGCAATGTTATTGGTTATGAATTGAAAAGGTTGATTTGTTGTGGTACCTATACTTCTCAAAGCAGTTGTAGCATTTCCAGTGGTGTACCATGCATCTCTTACAGTTTCGTTGGCACGGCGTAAAGAGCCATTTGCATTTGCCATCACCATAACATCCGTTGCTGCACTAGTCAAAGTTGATGTACTCGATAAACCACTTACCCTAATGGTCGATGTATTGGGAGAAATTGCATCACTCACATGCAATTTATCTGCAGGAGCATTAGTCCCAACTCCAATATTTCCAGCACTTGTTACTCGTATGCGTTCTTGATTATTTGTTCTTACAGTAAAATCAACAGCATCTGTTGTACCTAGAAAATTTGATGTAACGTTTGTTCCAGCATTTCCGGCAAGTTTCCAATCAGATGTTTCAGCATTTAAAAATCTCACCCATTGTGTGGCATCCCAATAATAATAACCCGGCGTAACATTATTTGGTGTTATACCATCCGTTGCCGTGTTATATACTAAAAGAGAAGTTGCCGGAGCTGTTACGGGTCCTGCGGCATTTGTGGCAGTAAGTGCTACTCTAGGAATTAGCACCCCGCGATTCGCATCAGTTATTTCTAATTTTGCACTGGCATTAGGGGTAGATGTTCCAATTCCAACATTTTGGGCAAAAACCGAACTTGCAGATAATCCAGTTAAAATAATTGTAGGTACTATTTTCTTCATCATTTTTTATTTACTTTTTAATAAATTTCATCCAAACCAATTCCTTACTCACTGTATCTGTAATTTTAACTTGATACATTCCAGTTGCCCAATCATATGCATTAATCGGCAAAATAGAATTTCCCGGTTGAATATTTGAACTTTGATTTATAACAAGCTGTCCAATTACATTATAAACGCTAACATTTATAAATCTTTCTTTATTACTTGCAATATCAATGTTCATTTGATCTGCTGATGGATTTGGATAAATTGATATCGCATCAGATGAGAACAAATTGGATGTTTCATTCAAGATACCTTGCACTATTGGGGAATATTCGGCAGTGCCATCATAATCAAACACGCGATACCTATAATAATAAAGTTGGTTTCTTAGGACATTGTAATCATCATAGGAATAATTCAATTGATCTTGTGAATTTCCAGCAGCATTTATTGTAGCTATCAATTCAAAGTTATTTCCATCAATACTTCGCTCCAAATTGTAGTGACTTACGTTATGTTCAGAACCAACTAACCAATTAACTTTGATATAATTTCCCATCGATTCTGACCATATATTGATCAATTCTGAGGGTAGCGCTACATTTTCAGCAGCAGCAACTCCAAAACTTGAATTCGAAAAACCTACAAATCCTGTTCTTTGTAAACCAATATAGGTTGATCCACACTCATCTGCTGTACCTTGTATTGAGTTATCCTTAGTCAACACCCAAACTGTTTTTGAGGGAAACGTATGATCTTGCGGCCATACTTGCACAGAATAATTACCCGATCCTGCCGATGGATTTGAAACTATCCATTGTCCATGGTCTACCCCACCCCAGTAATCGATAGAATATCCCGAGCACTCTATTTGAAGAGGCATTGCATTCGATAAAACTGTTTGAAAATAAGATTCAACAAAATCATAGTTATTTGCTGAAAAAACCAATGTCATGAATTGCACTCCTCTTTTCGCAGTTGAACCAGCAGGTTCTAGACCAACAGGGAAATTATAAATGCCACCTGATGCATTGATGCTTCTTCTTAATTTTCCTTGAATATAACCAGCATCGACTGAACTCGTATTACCATTTGAAGTTATTGTATTATCAACTAGCGATGCTAAGCCTTGCGTCGGATTCATCATTCCAAAAACTGCTGTGTAATCACTTCCATTCGCAGGAATTGATCCGGGTGTAGTTGTAATAATGCGGTTGAGTGTTGGTGAACCTGGCCCATTAAAATCCACTGAATTTCTCACATCAGCAACATAAGGAGTAGAGGAAGCGATAACATTAGGTTCTAACCAAACAATGCCGGTACCGTTTGAAAGTTCAAGGTTGTAAAAAGAACCATCATTTACACCTATGTTCGCTTGCCCTCCCCTGACAGCAAGAGATCCGGATATTTTTTGGTTTTCGCCAACATTCACCAAATTATTTTGAAGACGTGTGGTTCCTGTACCTCTTTGTTGGAACAAATTATCTCCAAATAAATCACCATCTAATTTTAACAAACCATTGTTCTGAAACAGACCTGTAGATCCTCTCATGTGTACATCTCCCAGCACATGAACCTCAGCACCCGATTGAATGTGAATCAACGCGCCATTGTTGTACAACTCATTATTGTGTTGAGATTGAGCAAATACTAATTCAGCGGAAATAAAAAATATTAAAAGAATTGTAATTTTTTCTATCATAGGCGTTAAAAAAAGTTCTTGGTCTGACGAAGAAATGAGTCACTTTGAAAGATTTATGCCATCCATTAAAAATCATGTAAATAGAAGTGTTTCCAATTTAATGATCGCAAAAAATTCCCTTTTTGGGATATTTTTTTCCAAAAAATAGACTAACTTGCAGTATATTCTCAGGTGAACCTCTACAGCAAACAATTGCATAGAATTTATGAGGACCTCCCTAACTCTATCACTTAATTTAATTCTAAATCATTTCAATTGTTTACAAGATTCATTCAGGACTACAACACTATGATAAAAATCATTGTACGCTTTAACTAAGTCTTATGTATCATTCGCTAAAAGTAAAGGCGATAATTCTTTGGCTACTTCTTCCAAAACCATTGGAGACAGATGATTCGAAAGTGGATATATCCAAGATCTATCAGCAAGTAGCTACTATAAAAAATATACCTTTGCATGCCTTGGAGGATCGAATTGAAGAAAATTTTAAACGCGTTTTTACAAAATGGACAACTGGTTAGAACGGACAGCTTTGTTGATCAGTCCGGATAAAATGGAAAAATTGAAAAAGGCTCATGTGCTGATCGTCGGATTGGGAGGC
>JACCDP010012809.1_pt1 | contig 13722 bp, 14 predicted proteins | sample 7445841 | NCBI WGS metagenome assembly JACCDP01 (sample SAMN15323441, study PRJNA562643) | freshwater metagenome | isolation source: river surface water | place: USA:Blue River Watershed | collected 2017-08-17
ATTTTTGATTTCGGGGAGAAACCATTTTGGATTTACTTCCCGATTTGGTCCTCATTTTTATTATTTTAGAGTATTAATCTCTTCTCTATAATAATTGAAGTGATTTTTGATTTCGGGGAGAAACCATTTTGGATTTACTTTCCGATTTCAGCGAATAAAAAACACCTACTATGCCTTCAATGAAAAAATGGTTCATACCAAACCTTTCGCAGTTAGTACAACACAAAGAAGAATTTGAAAAATTTGATAAGAGTATTCAAAATAAAATACTCCAATTCTTAACTGACAATAAACTGATTGCAGAAAACAATCGCTTTGTGAAAAAAGTAGCAAAAGAAATAAGAATGGCTAATTCGCAATCTAAAAAGCTGAAAAAGAATGTAACTAAAATCTACCCAATAATTAAAAACTTACCTAACGGATACTCATTATCAGAATTATATGTAGAAAAAGATAGAAACTCCTATCGTTTAGATATTCATTGGATTGGGATAAGAAAAAAATGTAGTTTGGGAACAGATTTAAAAAAAATAGAAACAATCTGTAAAAAATACAATTCAAATCCTTCAATCAAATTAACTGAGAGCAACTACAAAGAAGTAATTAGGCAATCACTCAATGATGAGTTAAATGATTTTTTAATTGATTGCGGTTATGAGAAAATACGAGATTGTTCAAAAATATATTTGGATGAAGGAATCTTTAAAATAAGGGAAGCAAAAGGAGTAGAATTAAGTAAAAAAGATAAGACTAAAAAAAGTAGGATTTCTTATGATTCAAAAAATGCCAAAATGTTTGGAGCTAATTCAACAATTGGAGGCTTTTCCAAAAACCCTTTTGCAAAAAATAAAGGCGCAGATGACACTCCTAATCACTTAAAATTTACAACTGAAAAAAAGATAGTATTTAAGGGGAAAAGAAAATAAATATCAAATTAAAAGTTAGTGCTTTATTCGTACTACTCAGTTTTAATTAATAAAATTATTGAGAGTAAAATATTTTTGAAAAACTAACCAATACTAAAAAACTAATTGTATCTATAATTCTTTAAATTTCTATTTACAAAATCATAGAAAAGTCCGCCTTCCTTAAATTCCATAATCCCATATTTCGCATATATAGTCAACAATATATTTTTATGGGCAACCTTATTTCTATTTAAATCACTATAAGTAGGTAGATACCCATAAATTTTTATTACATTTTTGAGTTCATTTTTACAATTTTCTAAATCATCATAATAGCGATGGTATCTTACTACATTTGGGGAAGGAAATCCTATTAATTGGTTTACTGCAGTAAAAACATTTTTATAGCAATTGTGAACGTGATTTATATATCTAATATGTTCTCCTAAAATCTTTGATGATTTGGTTTTAGTATCCCATTTTCCTTCATTTATACCTTTTAGAAAAATTAAAAGGTTTTTTTGAAAATTAATTTTTGTATTTTCAATTTCATCATCATACCCATACTTCTTTTTTAAAAGCTCTATATAATCGTAGTATTTGCCACCTTTATTAAATTTCTTTATTCCGATAATAGCAATCATATTATAATAAGTATTGGTCCTCCCCATATCTTTTCTACGTTCAGATTCACTCAATATTCTTTTATATTTTTTCCAATTTTCTTCTAACTCATATTTCACATTTTCTTCAATTTGATAATAACCTTTAGGGCGTAAAATATGTGGTGGAGGATAGCCAATGTGCTTCTTTATATAATAGAAAATACCTTTGTATTCAATTGATAAGTAGTTATAAATCCATCTGTGGTTTGTAAATAAACTCTTTTCACCATTTACTGAAAGTTTACCATTATATACCATCATCACCTTTTCGAATATTTCATTTTTCTTTTTTAAATCTTTTTCTTTGGCTTCTACTTCTAAATCATTAAATCCATATTTTAGTTTTAAGTGTTCTATAAATTCATAAAATATTCCCCCAACTTTCAAAGAATTCTCTCCCCAAAATCTGTAAACATTCCATATATTATATTTTTTACGATATTTTATGTAACATTCACGTTTTGTTGGAATTCTTTTCTCATTCTTAAAAACATTTTCTAATTCATCTTTTACATATTGAACGTTTTTCCAATAAGGTTCAATTTTTACTGCTTTAAACTTAGGTGAAGGAATGCCAATTAACTCTTTGATAGCAATTTGAACAGTACCATAGTTATTAATAACGTATTTATAATATTTCGGGAATTTCTGTCTAAATCCATCATTTTCTTTTCTTAAACTTACTTTCAATCTTCCATTATTAATCTCATTCAGATAATGTTTCAAATTATCTAAGAATTTGTCAGATTTTATAAAATATTTCCGATAATAATCAGAATAATTAGGAGTTTTTAGTTTACCAAATATCTCTACACAACGATTGAAAATAGATTCTATTGGGTTATGCCTATCTACAATAATGGGTTTATAGTCATACCCATTAGATTTATAAATTTTATCCTTCTTCTCTGTCCTTTTGAAATAATGGTCCCTTCCATAAAGTCCTAATACTTCAATTAGATATTTTTTTGATGGTATAAAAAAATCGGGGATGTAAGTATTAATTTTAATTTTCTCATAATCATATGGAATTTTATTGTGATGAAGTATGCAGAAAAAAAGGAATTCATAAGATGATTTCAAAAAAACACCATTGTTGTCAGTATAATACAACTCGTTATTTAAACCTAACTCTTTTGTTATCTCATTAAATTTGGCTGCACCCCCATTATTTCCAATAACCGAATAGGCTTTTTTCATCAACGGGTCTTTAGATTGTTGCATATCTGTATAGCCCATTAGGTAGCCTAATTCTTCATATTTATTTTGTATTATTTTTTTACAATCATCTAAGTTTAATTTTAACTGAGAGCCACTCTTTGATTCAAATATTCCAAATAATTCAAATTTGATTTGATATATCGGTTTTTTATATTGGTCTCTATCAAAATTGTGAGGTTTTGGAAACCAAAAACGTATCTCCTTTAATTCATCATTATTTTTGAAATTTTTATACTTTCTAACTTTGACCTCCAAATCAATACGGATATTTAGCTCTTTATCAATAACATAATATACATCTTTATTACTATCGTAATAGAATTCATACCTATCGCCTACCTTATCAAATAGGTAAGCATTATTATTTCTAACAATGTTTATTTTATTGGGGTTTTTTCCCATAGAAACAATTAGATAAAGTAAAAATGAAGACTCAATTAGATTTTAATATATTTTTTGCTTCCTCAATATCAATTTTAGCCTTATAACCGTGTTTTCCTAAAAGATACAATAGCTCATTACCATCTAAAAGAGTTAAAGGTTTACCCTTTGCAAATTCATAAGCATCGTTACCATAATGAGATGTAGTTACAATTATGCCCTTATTTGCACCCTCATTAACAACAGTACCATATAGGTCCCGAATTGCAGATACACCAACTACATTAGTATATCTCTTTGATTGAATAATAATTTTGCCTCCTCTAATTGGGTCGGGGTCAAACGCAATAGCATCTACACCACCATCGCGGGATGATTGGGTTACTTTGACTTCTCCACCATTAACAGCAAATTCCTTTTCAAATAACTCTCTAACGAGATGCTCAAATTCTTCCCAATCAATTGCAGCAATATTTGTTGAATCACTAATATTTTTTAAAACTTCTTCTGATTGGATAAATCGTTTATCATCTTTATTAATACTCATTATTGGGGCAACGGGTATAAAATCAATTAAACTCGCTGCTGAAATCCCCTTTAGATGCTTAAAAGCTTCTTTTAAATCAACATTATTGAAATCGATATCTTCAAATTGCTCACCACTTAATGATAAGCTAAGAATACACTTATTTTCATACTTCCCATTTCTTTTATTGAGTGCATTGGTCCAACCATTTATTGTTAATTGTCTTATTTGGCTATTGTAATCAGTTGTAAACACCTCGTTAATTAATCGGAAAACAATAGAGTATATTATTGAATTATATATTTTCTTATAATCCTTTTCAGAATAATAAATTGGTTCTATTCTCAAATCTCTCTTATACTCCTTATATGCTTTTACGTTTGAAATCTCTTTATCATTTGGAAGCGATATATCACAAATTATGTGGTTACTATCTTTTACTTCTCCTATGCTATATTGAAAATTATATAGAGAATTAAGTATAGAGTATCTTAATATTGAATTGGCAAAATATACATTGTTACCACCTTCCTCATATTTAAGAATATTATTTTTAAACCCGCCATTAATTTCGTCACCAACAGCACTTATTTGTTCATCAATTGTAATTTTTAATTCTTCTATTTTCTTTATAAATAACTCATTCAAACTTTGATTAGCGCTTTTCTGTTTAGATAATTTATGAATTTTAACTTTAAGTATCTCTAAATCCTTTTCATAATCAGCTATTAATTCTTTATCGTATCCAAATAGTTTATTTAAGAAATTAATTTTTGGATAAGTACATTCCTCAATAGAAGGAATTGTTGGTAAGTTTAAAAGATTAAAATCTATTTTCTCTAAATGACCCCTTAGTTTTTTTAATTTTGTTAGTTTTTTTTCACTGAATATACTATGATGTTTTTCATACCAATAGTCTTCTTCTGAAAACTTATTTTTATATAAATTAATTAGGAATAAATTCTTTTCAACTTCATTTTGAAAGGGAACTTTATCTACAATCTTATTTAAGCTTTTAACAGCTTTTTCATTCCAATCAATAAGATTTTTGCCCATCGTCAGTTCTATATGATGAATTAATTCATCTAAATCTTCACCATAAACCGTATTCTCACCATTTTTATTCTGTGTATTAAAATCAATAAAAGGAATTACGCATTTGAAAACTGCACCTTCTTTAAACTCCTCTAATGGAGATGAATAGTTTTTATGCTTTACTGAATAAGAGAGCTCCTTTACTAATGTAAAAAAATGTTTCTGAGTTTTATTTAATACATAAACTAAGTCCGCATTTTCATCTTCGTGAAACTCAATGCTTAATTTTCGTATATCATTGGTTCCGTAATCTTTAATAATATGCTTAAGGGCTGCCATTTATTTAATTCTTACTGATGTAAATATTGTTTTTCGGCTCAAATTCTGAAGTTGTTAAAACTTCTCTATCTACAAATAGATAAGGTGTATTTTTTCTACACCATTCTTCTGCTTCTTCAAATGAATTTGCTTCCATTATTGGGCCAACCCATTTTCCGAGTTTACCGTGAACATTATCAATTGCGATAACTGAAGTGAGAAACTTTTTCATCTAATTTTTACTTTCAATAAACCACGAAGAAACTAAAGCAGTAAATGTTCCAAATATACCAACTCCCGCTGTCATTAACATTGCGCCAATAATTCTTCCCTCTGTTGTTATAGGAAATTTATCTCCATACCCAACCGTTGTTATTGTAACATAGGACCACCAAATTGCATCTTCTGCTGTTTTAATATTACTATTAACATCCTTCTCAAATTGTAAAATTGCTATTGAAGAAAATATAACCATCAAAAATGAAATCAATGCAACAGAGGTAAGAGCACTTTGCTTTTTATTTTTATTTATATGCTCATAGATTAGCTTAGTTGATTTCAATGCCCTAAACACCCTAACTAATCTTATTAACCTAAGAAGTCTTCCCGCTCTTAATAACTCTATTGACGGAATACTCGCAATCAAATCAATCCACCCCCATTTCATAAATACTAACTTATTGTTAGCATTCTTAAATCTTATAGAAAAATCTATTAAGAATACAATACAAATAATATTATCAATATAATTGAGAAGATTAGTTAATTCATCGGATAAATTGAAAAATGTACTTACCACTAATGATAGCAGTACATAAATTGAAAGAACTAATATTAAAATATTGAAAAGGCTAATTTCTTTTTTAGCATAATCTTCATTCATTTTATAATACATTTTGGTCAACAGTATTTTCTAATACTCTTTGTAAAACACGAGTAAAAATATTCCTATCATCGCGTTTAACTACTGCGTTTTTATATTCGGGAAAATCAATAAGTATCTTTTTTGAATTAGCTAAGGATAGAATAATTCCATTACTAAAAAGTTCACCCGTTAAAATATCATCGTATTTAATGACTTTATTTTTCTTTTTAATAGTCCCAACAAAAATCATTTTATTTCTAAGCATAAAAAGCTTACAGCCATCAAAAGAATGCCAATAGCTCTCTTTATGTGGGATTGGTCTAAGATTACCTATCTTATAACGCAATGCTCCACTCCTAAAATTTGTAGAGACACCACTATATGTAATACTTTTTATTCTTTCTTTCTCTTCATAAAGCTGTACAATATTTGAAATTTTATAGAGCAATTCCTCATTGTCTTTAATATTTAATGAATGTACTTTTAAAACTTCTTCATCGCTTTTAGCATCTAATTTTAATTTCTCATAGACAAATCTTCTGTTCAAATCCATCATTAGTTCGGATACATAGTTTCCACATTTATATAAATCAGTTTTGGGGTCCGAGTCTTCCCAACCCTCTATACCAAATAATCTGTTATAGTCTGATTCACCATTTGCCGATAGACCCGTTACACTTTCGTAAATTTCTCTATCCCCCGTATTTAGCATTTTTGATTCATTATCTGAATGCATTCTTTCAATCTCCTTCAGAAAAAGTAGTTGAGATTCATTTAATATTCTCTCTGTGACTTTTAATAAACTTTTGGGGTTAAAAATCTTCTTATAAATCAGAATGAGGAGTTGGACAATTATTGCCGTAACTCCAACTCCTAATATTAAAAGTCCAATTGCAGTGATGAAATTCATAGTTAGTTTGGTTTTAAGTTAAGTTACAAAAAGAAATGTCCACTTTTATCATTAAGGGACCCTCATCTGTTTGACTTTCAACAGTTTAATGTTTTCAAACTAAAAAAATGTCTCATAACGTATTGTTTTGCTGCAAATTGGACATTATATATTTTTGACATATAAGATTAAAGTATGATAACAACAATTGAAAAAACATCAGATTATCTAACAACCGAAGAACTAAGGAGAATAAGTAGGTTTTTCGATAAGGAAGGAAAATATCGGATGTCTCTACTCATTGATTTCGGATTTAGAACCCTACTTCGTTATAGTGATTTAGAGAGGACTAAATGGAGTGACATTTTAAATAAGGAAGAACTACTCCTAAACGAAAAGAAAACAAATAAACGAAGGAAAATCGCTTTGGGAGCTGTTTTGAGAGGAATAATATCTAATGCTTATGAGTTATATGGAAAACCCAATTTAAATGAGGAAGTTTTCAGCTATACACTCAGACATACCAATCGCCTACTTCAAATAGGTGCAATTTCAGTTGGTATTCGTAAGAAGAATATTTCTACACATAGTTTAAGAAAAAGTGGTGCGAGATTTATTTGGGATTTAAATAATAAATCTGATGAAAGTTTAATTAAATTGAGTATGGTTTTGAACCATTCTTCAACTGCAATCACTCGTAGATATTTAGGAATAACTAAAGAAGAAATTGCAGATATTTATGAAGGATTTGATTTTAAATTATAGTAATAAAATGAAAAATATCATATTGCTGCTGTTATTGATTCCTTTTTATTCTTTTGGACAAAATATGAATACAGAAGAATACTTTGATAATGGCATAAAAGTAATCAGACAAAATTGGATAGATGGAGATTACAATAAAACAATAATTAAAAGCTTTGAAGGAAAAGTCACTTCTCGCAGATATTACATTGAGAGAGATGGAATTGAAGTAGGAGCGTATTTCTCAACTACAAAAAGTTATGGAAAATATTTCAGAGTCGATATTTCAATTGTAAATAATTCAAAAAATAGAATTGATTTTCTCGAAAACAATATCAATGTTAATGTAATTGGAAACCTAAACACTACTGATAAGTACACTAATCTAACTTTTGAAGAGTATAATTCTAAAGTTATTAAACGTCAAAAGAGTAATGAAATTCTAACAGCATTAAGTGTTGGATTGTCGAATGGGTTAGCGGGAAATACCTATTCTCAAAGCAATTCTTATTATAACAACAATTATGGCTATGGGTCAATTACAACTAACACCACCTCTTATTCACCAACATTAGCCTCATTGCAATATCAGCAGAATCAAAAAATTTTAACTGATTTAGGAAATGAACAATCAAAAGAAATGAAATACATAAATGAAGGGTATTTAAAAAACAACACCTTATTCCCAAACAATACTTTAATTGGATATTTTCTTATACCATATCATAAAAGCATCGATAAAATCAACTTCAATTTAACAATTGATAAGCTGATATTTGACTTTAATGACACAATCAAATAATTAAAACATTTCGTGAAGTTTGATTTGGAATAAAATGAGAACTCAAATATTCTAAACAAATCTTCACTCTTTAATCTCATTATTTCTTCTTAGCATTCGAGATCAGTTTACTCAATTCAAAAAGAAATTCAGATTCTGTCAAAAAACCATTTTTTCTTTTTTGCAACAGTATCTCTGCTTTCATTTCGGGAGTTTGCATCTTCAATTTACCACCTTTTGGACCAACAAAATCCGCTTTCCCCATAAATGCACCCATAGTTTGAAACTCTTCCTTTACTTCATCCCGTAATGAATTCACGTAGTATTTAAACATTTTTTCATCAGAGTGTCCCGTTATTTTCTTTATATCTATGGGAGAAATTTTTTGCGAGAGAGCAAAATTGATAAATGTTTTCCTTCCCATATGTGTGTGTAATACCTTAAACAATGGAACTTCCGTATCTGTTCCTTCTTTAATTCCGCCCCCACTTCTAATTGAAATATTAACCATATTGCTAAGATGGTCCTTTAGAATAACTCCTATTCTTTTTATCCCTTCATTACAACTTTGATTTGTAAAAAAAGCATTGTCTTTAAATCGCGGAAAGAGATAATGAGAATCTACTTTACGCCCATCTTTTCTCTTAAAGTTTTTATCCTTTGAGTATTTCATCCAAATTGCTCTGCTCATTTCATTCATAGGAATAATTGTAGGAGCAGAAGTTTTGATTCTTATTAATTCAAAACAATCTTTTTTGAAATCATAATCAGTTATTTTCAAATTAGCAGCATCTATATACGCCAATGAGGTAGAGCATAGAAAGCAGAAAAAGTCTTTATAAACTTCTAATGAGGTATAATTTTTACAAAAGGGAGTTTCAGTAAGATTTCCTTCTTTATCATAATCCTTATGAACAAATCTATCCTCTACAATGAAATATCGTTCATTGGTTTTTTTATAATCTTCAGCCTTACTATTGATTTTACCATCTTTTTTTAGATAATTAAACTCATCGAAACTGAATATTGTATTCAGTTGTTTTGCGGTGAGCGCTAATACTGTTCTATTGGTAACTTCTTTCAAATTAGGAGCATCAAACCGAACCAAATCAATATTATGATAATTCATTTTCATACCCCATTTGAGAAAACTCCTAAATGTTGATGAGTATTTATTTATAGATGAATTGGCGAATTGATTTTCTTTATTTAGACACCACTCTGCGAATTCCCGAAATAGTGTATTTCGATATCTTAAATTCTCAAATTGAATATCCTTTTCCTTCTTTGCCTCAAAAAACTTCGTCCACTTTTTCATTATTCGCTCAACCTTCTCAAAAGAAGAATCCCTTAGATTATCCCCAACCCTAACTCTCCCCCTTAAATACGCTACATATTCATCAATCTTTGGAATAATGAAATAAGCATTGATTTTATGCTCAAAATCAGTATTTAAATGCTGAGTAACCTTAGCTATTTTGAATTTGTCTTTTACCAATAAAGCGGTAGGTGTTTTATCATTTAGCCTCAATGATTGGATTATATCCTCAACGGTTCTTTTTAAATGGCGTAATTGGCTGTTTTTAAACTCGTAATCGGGTTCTTTACGCTTAATGGGATTTAGCTCATTATCTTTATCAAAATTGGATGCAGAAGAGAGAGAAACACCACTAAAAAAATCAGTTCTGCTATCCCTATTGAAAGTATACCTTAGCTTCACCCTTAGGTTCTCATCATTTGGATTGAGGTAATACTTTAACGATGGCAAAATTCGTAGGTTTTATAGAGCAAAATTACAAAAAACATTCAAAAGTGGGACCAAAAAACCCACAAATATGATACAAATCAATAATATATAATTTATAATCTATTGATTATCAATTATTAAATGAATGATTAATATATAAAATAGGTTCCGTCCGGTCCGCTTAAAAGCCTAAGAATCAATCACTTAGGCTTTTTTATTTGTCAAAAACCCACATATATCCCACAATTTAGGCTTTCCCCTCTCAAAATGCATTTCAAAATGATTTGATTTTTATTGATTTTTTGGCTCTGCCATAAATTCACACACAGCAACGATTTAAAGGGAAATTTGGGGTTGCAAATACCTTTAAAATTGATTTCAAAGTAACCCACAAATGCTTCAATAACTTATAAGTTAGCAGATAACTTACTGTTTGAGAGTTGGAATAAACTGATAGCTATATCACTAACAAACAACTTAGAAGGAAATTTCATTTTTTTTAAAAAAATCTCACAAATTCTTTGCGTTTGGACGAACTGCGTAATATTTATTAGAGTAGTACCGAAGAATCAGAGTTTCAATGTAGGTGTATTCTGATTGGGTCCTATGAGTGTTATGGTATTGTGTTTGGGTGACCGTCTCCCACCCTTAATCCAAACATAATCTATATCATAAAAACCTACGGTAAATACCACCATAGTTGAGATACTAAAACGGGTTGGGTGGATACTGCTTTGAAGGTGTTGAGGAAACCTCAATACAGTATAAAGGGAAATAGGTTGAATACCCTTTAGTAAATGTCCGAGCCAAAGGAGTTTACTCATTATACCCACCATTATGACTTAGTTCATAAGGGTGGAGTGTATCCTCACCAAAGGGAATAGCTAAGCAGAAGAGAGCAGAAAGCTGACATTGAGATATTTAAAGAAAAGAAACAATATGAAAGGATTAAACATTAACACTCACTTATTAGAAACAAAAGATTACCTAACAATAGAAGATTTAGCAGAAGCATTAAAAGTATCTCAATACACTATATATCGTATCAGTAACAAAGGAGAATTGAAACCAATAAAATATATGAGAAGAAACTATTGGAAATCAAATGAAGTAATAGGTTATTTAAACAGCAAAGGAATATTAACTACCGAAGGCATATCATAATCCATAAATTAAATAAGGATGATTCACATTTTGATAGGGATTAGACATTGGACCAAACAAATAGTATGTAGAAAAGTGGACCAATTTAGTTTCGTGGAACTGAACAAAAATCAAAAATTGAAATACCCAAAACTACCCTTTCAAATATCGGGAACAGAAAATTTCACAGTAGAAAAAAATATACATATATGGAACTAAACTCTTATGAAATAGATAATATACTTTACCAAAAGCAGATAAAGCTCTATCAAAGAATAGATGACCTAATCAATAAGCAGTTTGATACTTTAGAGGCTGATAAATTAGCAGTACTCACTCGTACTATGAAAGATTTAGAAGGAAGTATTCAACTTTATAAGAAAGGGTTACAAAATGGCGAGTTATATGGAGTAACATATCATAACAATAGAAAGGAAAATAAATTTGAATGAATCTTAATTAAGATAAAAAATACCCCTCTCAGTAAATACTAAGAGGGGTTTTAGATTATGAAAAGTATGAAAGTAATTTCCTATTTCTATCAAACTCCATAAAATGTTTCAATTTATTTTTAATAGCACTTCTTACTCTCTCATTAGGGGAATCTAAAATACAATCATCAATTTTTTTATACCTTATCCATTGGTTTGGATTTTTGTCTTTTATAATGAAATCTTTTATACAATCAAAGTGACGTCCTTCATAAGAATTCCAACAATGAATACCCCACAAATCACCGTTTTCATCTACATAAGTAGTTGTATCAAAAGTCCCATTATTATATTCATACCATTTATTTTTTTGAGGATTTTTATAAGGAAAATCATTACTAACTCCTTCAGTATTAAATAATCCAATCTCCACTTTAACTCCATCTATAGAAGAACTAATATATTGAGAATATGCAATACACTGTGATGGGAATGGAGGATATTCACCAATAGCATTTGATAATTTTGATTGTATTTCATTTGGTAGATTATAAAAATTAGAAACACATCTTATTTCTTCTTTTACCAAAGGTTTTTTATTAAATACATCATAAGGTTTATTTAGTTTTTTATCACACTTTCTAAATTGTCTTAGATTTGAATTGTGTAATTTTATTTGATTCATTTTTGCAATTGGATTAATTAATTTTTGAATCAAATTAGATGATGAATTTTGTTCCTTTTTAAGGCAGCAGTTTTTATATTTAGCACCACTACCACAATTACATTTTTCATTACGCTTTTGCATAAAAATAATTTTTAAAAAATCTAACACTTTAAAAATTGGGCTGTTAGATATAGTATAATCCCCACTTTAACCATCTTAATGAATCATCAGTATTTAGGTTTTAGTTATTTACTTTCTAATAATTCTAATCACTCAACCAACAAACTATGAGATTGTGATTAGGTTTTTAATGTTGGTTTTTCTCTTTTTGCTTTTTAACATCTCAGTTTTATAGTGGTGACTCCACTTTTGTTTTTAATATTTCTCTCATCTCTCCATACTTCTATAGTGAAGATGTTTTTCGGAGTAGAATCTTTTTTGAATCCATTCTCGGAGTTCTGAGATTCACCCCTAAAAAGGGGTTCTCTCATCTCTCCATACTTCTATAGCGAAGAAGTTTTTCGGAGTAGAATCTTTTTTGAAATGGTTCTCGGAGTTCTGAGATTTGCCCCTAAAAAGGGGGTTCCCTCATCTCTCCATACTTCTATAGCGAAGAAGTTTTTCGGAGTGGAATTATTTTTGAAATGGTTCTCGGAAGTCAGTAATTTTAAAAAAACACCATTATGGGGAGCATAAAAAAATATTTCATACCCAAACTCTATGAGTATAGAGAGGGAACTGATAAGTTCACTGACTTAGAGGGAGATATACAGAAGAGTATAATTGAATTTTTAGCTGTTAGCCATCAAATTGCTGTGAAAAACAGATTCATAAAAAAAGTAACACAACAAATAAGAGAGGAACAAAAGCAAATAAAAAGGCTCAAAAAGAAAGTAACCTCAATTTATCCTAAAATAAAATCTATACCGAGCGGGTATTCTCTATCAACACTTTTTGTAGAAAAAGATAGAAACTCATTTAGATTAAACTTTGAATGGTTGGGATTAAAAAAGAAATGTTCATTAGGCTCAGATTTGAATAAAATAAGAAAGGCGTGTAGAGCTCTTTCAAATAATCCTAAACTTCAAATAAATAAAACAAATTTTAGAGAAGTAATTAAATTCAGCTTCAATGATAATCTGAATGATTTTTTACATTATTCATCTTTGAAAAAGGTCAGAGATGCAAAAAGGGTGAAGTTTGATTTCAATACGAATACTTTCGTTTTAATTGATTCAAATGGAATTGATATTAATAAATCAGATAAAACACATTTATCAAAGAATTTAGGAGCAAATGCAAAAACACCTACAAATTTAAAAAAGCAAAATAGATTTGATAATAGCCTTAGTTGGTGGGGACCATTGGGTAATTTAGACCATTCTTTAACTAAGGATAATG
>JACCDP010249613.1_pt1 | contig 13719 bp, 23 predicted proteins | sample 7445841 | NCBI WGS metagenome assembly JACCDP01 (sample SAMN15323441, study PRJNA562643) | freshwater metagenome | isolation source: river surface water | place: USA:Blue River Watershed | collected 2017-08-17
CTGTCTTGGTACAACTACATGTATGACGCGAAGACTGCCAAGCAGTATATCGTTGACTACGTTAAGTCGAACTCTTTTTACAGTAAGGAAGACTTGCAGCGAGTTCGAAACTGCTCAGACAACTACTTCGGTATCACCGCACCCAGCCTTGCCAGGATCCTGAACAACGGTGGTGAGCTGTGTGATAGTCATGTTAAATTCCTTCATACGATGATTAACAGTGCAATTATTTCAAAATTAAATACAGTAGAGGTAGAAAGTGACGCACCATCAACAACCATCAGAGACAGGATCGAAAGCAAAGCAAATACGGTCATTGACGAGTTTGACCAGATTATTGACCAAGTGCTCAAGACTCGCAAAGCTGTTCCTTTTTCTGCTTATGATTATTACAGGGCAAATGATATTTCTGCTCCTGTTGTCCGTATTGTTGGGTCTTGCTACGCCCCTACTCTTTCTGAGCTTGATGGGGCTTTGGGCGGTGACAAAACTCTTTCAGAGGGATACTCGTGTTTCAGTACCAAAGAACTGAAGATTCTCCGCGACACGGTGAAGTCAATCATCGATGACTGTGATCGATACCTGAATAACAAGAAGGTGCTGAGAGCCGTCAAGCCACGCAAGGTTAAAGAGAAGTCTTCGGTCCAGGTTGTGGCGAAACTCAAGTACAAAAAGGCTGACGAGACCTTGAAGCTGGTCAGCATTGCACCACACGATATTGTCAAAGCCGACACGCTATGGGTATACAACACGGCAACGAGGGTTCTTGGTAAGTATCAGGCTGAGATCGGTAAGTCGCTTACTGTGTCTGGTACGACCATAAAGAACTTCGACCCAGACCTTTCTGCTGGCAAGAAACTCAGAAAGCCAGAAGAAGCACTGAAAGCAATGTTGGGTTGTACCAAGCCACAGCTGAAGAAGTTTTTAGGTACGCTAACTACTACTGAGAGCAAGTTAAACGGTAGAATTAATGAAGACACGATTCTTCTAAAGGTATTGAAATGACAAACAATGTAGTTAGATTCCCGTCCGAAAAAGTGCCTGTCAAACCAGATAACCTTGGTTTGCCAGCAATGACCGAAGAGCAGATGGATGATTTTGCGACAGAGCTTTCTTCTGAAGTGACGAGTGTTCTGATCGGTGCTCTAATGGAAGACGGGCTAACCCTTGAACACGCAACCGATCAATACTTCAAAGACGTTGCACTGGTTCTTGAATCGATCCGCAGCGTTGTTTACAGAATGTACAACCAGAAACACGTGCTACACGATCTGTCGGATAGCATTTTTATTATCGAAAGCTCCGATGCTGGTGTTGTGTCGGTTCGATTATTAAGTGAAGAAGAAGATGATAATCCTGGATCTTAATCAGGTAATGATTTCCAATCTGATGGAACAGCTTGGGAATCATACCAACATCGATATCGATGAAAATATACTACGCCACATGGTGCTTAATACTATTCGTTCTCTGAACATGAAGTTTAAGTCTGAGTATGGTGAGCTTATCATTGCCTGTGACGATAAGAACTACTGGCGAAAAGACATATTCCCCTACTACAAAGCCAACCGAGCAGCAGACCGAGAGAAGTCTGAGATCAACTGGAATGTGGTGTTTGTGTCCTTGAACAAAATTCGCCAGGAGCTGAAAGAATTTTTCCCATACAAGGTCATTCAGATTGATCGAGCCGAAGCTGATGATATCATCGGTACGCTAGTTCACGAGCGTTTCGGTAAGGATTTCGCTGGCGAGAAAGTTCTTATCCTGTCTGGTGACAAGGACTTCAAACAACTTCAGGTGTACCCAAACGTATATCAGTTTGATCCCGTGAGAAAGAAGTTTCTGCGTGAGACCGACCCCAATCGATTCCTGAAGGAACACATTATCCGTGGTGACAAGGGTGATGGTATTCCTAATTTCCTGTCTGAACCGAACTCTTATGTGATCAAGAAACGCTGCAAATCGATCTTTGAGAAGAACCTTGAGAAGTGGCTAAAGTGCGAAAAGCCAGAAGAGTTCTGTGACTCCGCCCAGCTGATTCGCTGGTATCAAAACCGTGACCTGGTGGACCTGAAAAGAATCCCAGAATCTCTGAAAACAGAAATACTAAATAGCTATGACAGCATGGAATCGAGAGGTCGAAAACTGCTGTTTGATTATTTTATGAATTATAACGTAACTAACCTGATGGATTCTATAGGCGACTTTTAATGAAACTAGGCTACTCCGAAATACTTAAATTGGTGTCCGAACAAAAGACCGAAGAAGAGAAAATTAATCTTCTTCGCAAGCACGGCTCCGAGGGGCTTTGCACTTTGATCAACTTGGCGTTTGACAAGAATGCACCATGGGATCTACCAGAAGGTGATCCACCATACAAACCAAATCCATACCCCGATCAACAAAACAGATTGCAGACTGAGATAAGAAAGATGTATCTGTTTATGAAAGGCGGTAACGCAAACCTTACAAAAATCCGCAGAGAAACTTTGTTCGTTGAGTTTCTGGAAAGCATTGACCCCGAAGACGCTAAGTTGATTTTAGCTATCAAGGCAAACAAGCTTCCATACAAGGGTCTTCCAAAATCCTTGTTTGCCAAAGCTTGGTATGGTAGAATAAAAATGGACGAAAAACATGACGATAAAGCAGAGATCGTTTAACGACCAAAACAAACAAGGGATCGATGATCCAAAATTTGTTAAGGTCAAACCAAACGCCAAAGAAGAAAAGTACGTGAAGAACGCACTTCGATCAAAGAACACATACTCTCTTCTTACTCATTCCGAATACCAATACCAATACGATGATACGATAGACTGGAACTGATATGCCAACCTATGAGTTTAAGAATACGGAAACTGAAGAAGTTTTCGAGAAGTTTATGAGCATGTCTTCTCTGGATACGTATCTAGAAGAAAACCCACACATCATACGACACCACCAGGGATCAACCCCACCATTAGTTTCTGGTAATGCACCAAAGCCAGCACAGGGCTTTAGGGATATCCTAAAGGTTATCAAAGGTCGTTCAGGCAAGAACAACACAGTGAATACTTTTTAATGTACAAGACCTTTGAGCATAAGCCATTTGACTTCCCTGAATTTCAACAAGTCTACGTAAACGGCAAGCGACACTATTGTGTTGACGGAAAGACCTACCCATCCGTCACCACGGTCCTGTCCACGCTGGGTAAAGAAAAGCTTGACGAGTGGAGAGCCAGGGTCGGTGAAGAACAGGCTGCGATTATATCCAGGAAGGCAGCAAACCGTGGTACAGCCATGCACAAGCTCTGTGAGGATTATGTAAGTAATAATCCAGATATGTCTATGGTTGTTGCTTCGGCTATGCCAAACATCACTCAGCTGTTCAAGCAAATCCAGCCAATCCTGGACACACGCTTGGATCTGGTCTATAATATGGAATCCTGTTTGGCTTCCCACAGACTAAAAACTGCTGGTAGGGCTGACTTGCTGTGTCAATTTGACGGGATTAACTCGATCCTTGACTACAAAAGCTCAGACAAGCCAAAGAAAGAAGAGTGGATTGAGAACTACTTCATCCAGTGTGCCACCTATGCCCAATGTGTATATGAGATGAAGGGTGTTTTGTTTCCCCAAATCGTTGTTATTATAGCTGTTGAGAGCGAAATTCACCCCCAGGTTTTTGTCAGGAAAACCGCAGATTATCTAAATAGAGTCAAAGAGGTGTTCTCAAACTATCACGGGGCGTAAAATGGTCGTTAAGATTAAGGGTGGCACCAAACTGCAAAAGAAGATAATCCGAGAGTATGGATCTTGGCTTGGGGATTATCTATTAGGAAAGCACTCCGAAGAAGTCGAGGTGCTTTTTACCTTTGATCCAGATCTAGATTCAAACGATTGTGAGGGGTGTACTGACTGGGAAGACCCATCAGACACCAGAACTCCAAGAGAATTCGTTGTTTCTCTAAACAATACTCTATCCGTTGTAAAGCTAATATTCACCATCGGACACGAAATGGTCCATGTAAAGCAGTATGTGAAAGGTGAGCTTAGACAGAATATGAGAAAGAATAATTTCTCATGGAAAAAGCAATATTTTCCAATAGATGTTATGGATTATATCGATGAACGATATCTTGAACTACCCTGGGAAATAGAAGCACATGGCAGGGAATGGGGTCTTTATATCATGTTCCTGTGCCAAACCAAAAAGAAACGCTATGCTGACCTATCTGGCGAGTTCTCTGGCAACGTTTACGACTACAACGGAAACCATCTATTCAGCTGCGTCATGATCGAAGAAGATGGTGTCATAAAACCTGTTGACGGGCATTTGGTATATAACAAAGAATTTAAACCACTACCAGATAGTATGGTAATGGCTTATGTCAGACCTTCTGCTATCAAAAAACTGGTAGTTAATGATCGAGGTTTTGAGTACGCTGATTGACTTATTCTTTTGGTGTATGTCTTACTGCACCAAGATGTGGTCTCCAATTGACCAAACGATCATGATTGAACGATCTCCAGCCGTTATCATCGATGCTGTAGAAGGTCATAGAAGTTGCAGACTGCGCTTTGGTTCCTTCTGTTTTTCTGCCTTCACCACCGCCCTGGTTGATATGCTCAGGATTCAGAGTTGCGTGGCGAGTTGTTTCCGAACCATCTGCTTTTGTGAATGTGATGTGCGCTGTTGCACCAGATGCTAAATGGTCTTTTAGCTTGTCGATGGTGTCTTTACGATCAGCTTCTTGAAGATATTGTCTGAATGTTTGCATTTTAGTACCTTTGCTTGTTTTGTTTATTTAGCTTCTCATTGACTGCTGGTGAGCGACCATACAACCAGCCAGGTAGAAGTGGGTGTTTTGCATCAACGAGCTTCTCTTCCAGCGTGTATGGATCGTAAGCCCAATTCTTACCAACGTTTGGCTTCCATTTTTTACGACTTTCCCTGTATTTATCTTTGCTTTCCTGTCTGTGGGGCATAGCGTGTGGCTGCACGAGGCGTTCAAGTCTCTTTCTGCGGTTTATTGCGTTGGATCTTTCGCTCTGTTTACGCCCGAACATCGGATTTTTTTCGCCAGTCTTGGCTGCTGACATGTTTTTTCGACCTTCTTCACCGACTACGTGCGATTTTTTTCGCATCCTCAGTCTTCTGCGGTCTTCCGAAGTCATTTTGATCTTGTGTGGGTTTTTTACACCCCTGTCTTCGATCTTATAGGTCTTTTGAAGGTGTGGTATGCGACTCTGAAGGTACGCCAGGTCGGGCGATGACTGAATTTCTTCGATGTTTTTAGTTTTTCGGTCTTCTATGTCAGCCACAAACGAAGAAAAACGCTTGTCGGATATAACAAGCGTTTTGTTCTTAGCAACTCGGTCTTCAACTAGGTAGATTGTGAACATGATATAGGGTGTTTTTACTTATCTTTTACGCAATTTGGGACCGATCTACCATTTTTCATCTTCATACCATACTGTGTGTAGCCACTCCAGCAAGATCTTGATTTATCTTCTGGAACACCAGATGGTTTCTTTTTCTTCCACTCATTAATCTGCTCAGGCGACTCATTAATTTTGTCGCGGAAGGCTTCGTGAGCTTTCTCGTGGACAACATCGCCATGTTTGTCAGATAGATGGTCCAGATGCTCGTCTGATAGCTCTTCGCCGTCATTAAATTCCGCACGGGTAACATAGGCATCCGAGAAATCTGGGTAGTCCTTACGATCAACACCATCGACTTCGATAGAAGAGTGGTCAACTGGCTTGCCATTGATGTGAATCACACCGTCTTTGACTTCAGAGGTGATTTTCGACTCAGCAATCTTCAGCGGTCTGCCTATTGATTTTTCGGTTCTTTGCTTAGCCTGGAGTTCCAGGTTTCTCATGGCAGTGTCGCCAACAGCCACACGTACTTTTTCGCGTTTTGTGTGCATATCGCCAGTGACACGTTCTTTATTGAGATCATACAGAGGTGTGAATGTCTTACCATCTGTGTAACCAGTTACGGTCAGTTCTTGCTTCTGTTTTGGCGAAGCTTCAGCAATGGTTTCTTCCTTCATGCCGTATCTGATCGCATCCTGGTCATAACCCTGTTCTGCGTGTTGTCTTGCGATCCAGTCTTCCCAGCCTTTGTTGAAGGAATCTTTACCAAGATCAGATGGTATCAACTTCTTTTTTGCTTTGATAGAACCTTTTGCAATTCTCTTTACTGTTTTTGCGGTACTCATGGTTTTTCCCTCTTGTACATCGTATTTTTTGTCTGGTATGTGGTCTCTCGGATAATTTTCACGCATTTTCATCTCACCAGCCATTCTGACTTTTGGATCTTGGTGATTTTTTGCTGTAAGATACGTGGTAGCCCCTGCACTTGGGTGATTAATAGCAGCCATTGCCACATCAGGGTCTTCGTGTCTTGCTCCAAAATATGTTGTTTCATGATATGCGTTTTTGTGATTTAACGCAGCCATAGCAACATCTTTATCATCACTTTTTACACCAATTTCTGTTGTTGTGTGATTTGACATTGGATGAGCCAATGCAGCCAAAGCAACTTTTTTATTGTCGCCGTGATGTTCAATCGCATCATTTACCGCTTTAACTCCAGCTTCTTTATGATTTAGTGCAGCTAGTGCGACTTTTGGATCTTTGTTTGAATTTAAAATCGCATTTATTGGAGTTTTTTTGCCAGACAACGGATGATTCAGTGCAGCCATTACTACTTTTGAATCTTTATGTTTTGCAGCTTCATCAACAATTTCACTATCAGCTTTAGGGTGTTTTAGTGCAGCCACAGCAACATCTGGATTACGGTTCATAATCCCGTGATAAATTATTCTCTTATTTGCGCTTGGGTGATTCATTGCAGAAATGGCAGCTTTTGGTGTGTTATGATTATTAGCTGCGTCAGCTAATACATCATTATTTGCAAGTGGATGATTTATCGCTGCTGATACAAAATCTTCATTTTTCTTCCAAGCTGTTCTTCTCACTGTTTCAGAGTCAGCCTTTGGATGTGCAAGTGCTGTTTTAATGACATCTGAATTATCACTTTTAAGTACAGCTTTTTGCAAAGTAAGTTTATCAGCTTTTGGGTGATTTATAGCAGCCATGACAACTTTTGGATCCTGGTGTTTTGCTAATGACTCAGTAACCTTCTGATCAGTCTTTGGATGTGCTAATATCTCATGAGCAAACTTTGAATCTGATTTTTCATTATCAGCTAAATGATGTAAGGTTTCTTGATCAATATTTTTATCTTTAAATGCGACTTCTGGTTTTATTGATGGATGCAGCAGAGTCTTTTCACCATTATCACTATACACACCATCGTGTTTTGTATAAAGGTATGAACCACCCTTGTGTTCACCCGTTAATCTATTGGCAACGTCACGTGCGTGTTTTGTGAATGAGTCATTGTTTACACCGTACTCGGAGTCAACAGCATATGCCACATGACCCTTATCGTTGTGGTGTGGTTGCAGTGTCGCTCTGTATATTTCTTTATCATTGTGATCATGGACACGAACTACGGCTGTGCCGTGTTCGATTTCTTTTGATAAAATACGTTTCATTGATCCATCATCGACATTCTTACAGCTCATTTCTCCCCAGGAATGACCTCTTGGGTGTTCGTTGTTAGGAGAAGAGTTGGTCTGACCAGCGACTTCTGTGCCACGAACCACTGTTACATAATGACCGTTGTTTTTCTGTGACCCTGCACGGGTGCTGTCTCTGGCATACTGGTGACGAAGGTTTTCATCTTTAACCATCTTACCAATTCTGGCTGGTCTCTGGTACTTGTCGGTGGTTATACCCTTTTTGTAATCATCATGGGTGATTTCTTTGCCAAGGTGTCTTTCGACTGCCTTGTGGACTTCTGACTTGTCCCCGTCAAAGCTTTTCAGTTCTTCACGCTTCTGATCGACACCAGCGCCAAAGAAGTGATCGGTGTCCTTACGGGCTTTTCGTGACATACCGTACTTTGAATACTCTGCACGTTGATCGTCAGTGAGGTACTCTAACAGAAAAGACTCACCGAATAGCTGTCTGAATCTCTTGGTGTGCTTAGATTCCTTGGTCTTGGCGGTTTTATCGCCAGGAGCTGGCTCATAGGCAGCTGGATCCCTATCGGAAAGCTTACCCATTTTCTTCCAGTGTGCTGCTCTGGCTTTTGCTGTGCTTGTGGACAGACCAGAGACGTACTTCTTTGGAAGACCAGACTCTTTGTCCTTTGCGACTTCTTCGTTCATCTGCTTGGAATTATATGTAATAGCATGAACTTGTGTGGAACCCGAACCATAATGAGTGTTATAGGTCAGACGGGTATTCCCTGCCAGGAGATGAGTGTGTCCTGTTGCGGTGTCATGTAGAACGATTGGTCTTTCTACTGGCTTTCCGTGAGTTGTGTCCTTGAATACTTTTTGAACTCTTCTGACTTTTTCTTGGTTTAACCCACTCATTTTTGGGTTACTTTCATTGGCTTCTGTATTACTTATATCAGCATGTTTACCACCTGGCTGCAAATCTTTATGAGTAATAGTCATTGGCTTGGCATTCTTCATGGCACGATTAAAATTATCTTTATCGGCTAGGTGCTTCAGCATCTTATGAACATGATCAGGATATCCAGCGCCTTGTTCTTGGGCATCTAGCTGATTATAAACCTCGTCATGTTCATCTTTTTTTGGTTTAGTCCACTGAATTTCTTCGTTGCGAAGATCCTTGTCAGCACCATGATAAGTCCCCTTACCTTTGGTGATATAGGAGTTGACACGAGCCATACCCCACTGCTGTGGGGTTGTACCTGGTCGATGCCCTGAGTTCCAGGCAGCGACACCACGTCTATAAACTTTGCGAAGGGTTCCGATAGAGATACCAGATTTTTGAGCCTTGGCTGCTAAACCAGAATCGGCATCCTCGCTGATAGTCTTTTGTAAGGCTCGTTTAATCGTTAAGATGTTCGCCATAATTAGCCGTCAATTGCTTTGTCCATGGCTGCTTTACGTGCTGCCCAATCACTCTTTGAGAATGCAGATGGTGCTGGGGTTGTTGGTTTCTTACCAGAAGGATCTTTGGTCTGCTTTGCCTTCAATTCGTAGCCAGTTGCCACTGGACCAGTCTTGGCACCCTTTGGAACCTGGGCACCTTCTTCGACCTTTGGTGGTCCGATATAGTATTTTCCACCAGGTTTATTATCTGGATGCTCACGCCACGCTTTAGTACGTTCTTTGCTCTTTTTGGCATCTGCATCCCATTTAAGACTTTCTTGTTCTGGTGTTACTGGTGGTCCGATATAGTATTTTCCACCAGGTTTATTATCTGGGTTTTCGCGCCATGCTTTAGTACGCTCTTTGCTCTTTTTGGCATCTGCATCCCATTGAGCATCTTCATCCACTGGCTTCTTACGGGTCTGTGGACCTCTTGGGGCACGTTCCAGACGCTTCTCTTCCTTATAGTCGGCATTGATTTTTGCGAACTTTTTGGCGGTTGTTTCTGGGGCATCGGAGGCAGGGTTGGTTTCCTGGTTGATTCGTGATAATCTATAGGTCTCGGCACTTTGGTCCTGTCTATAGTCTTTCATGGCTTCAATGACATAGTTCACAAGGTCTCTAATTTCGTCTTTCATGGGGTCTCCGAGGGTAAAATGGGGGTTTGTGGAGTATTTATAATGTTTAATATATGTGGTATAATACGGAAAAAGGAGCATTTATGAAACCGAAGGTATATCGTTTTGACGTGGGTACGGCTGCACCTCTCTATAATACAAGGTATCGATTGTTTGTGGAGAAGACTGCTTATGATCGACTGGAAAAGAAGTATCTTAACCTTTTGAAAGAAGTTCGAAGAGTCAAGTATGGCACTGAAACTTGGAGTGAAGAAAATGAAAATCAATGATTTAATTAAAGAGCTGTCTGGTCTTGGAATAAGGTTTGAACTTGAAACCGTTGACGGGAGTATTGCATACCTTCCGTTGAGTGGCTTCTACAAGTCGGATGGTCTTACCTATATTCGTGAAGTGGATGGTAATATTGTCCTGGAAATGAGGTATGGTGAGGAAAAGATTGTGGAAGATATTTCTGACATTGTTTCTGCATCCTATGATTGGTATGAGTATTCCAAAGACCGCTTCGATGGTTGGGCACAACCTGACGCTCTGTGGGGATCACTCTACGAGAAGTATGGTCATGGTAATTTTGTTGAACGAACAGTAAAAGAATGGGTGGCGAAATGAAATCTAAAATAGATGAACAAAAGTGGAACCCACAGGAAGTGCGTCCGAATGACGGCGATCTTGTTGCGTACCTGTTTCAACCATTCAATGGTTACTACTGTGGTTGGTATGACGCTGAGACGGATTCTGTGTGTGGTAAATCAGGTTTCACTTCATGGGTTCCTGAAGTGACTGCCTGGTATCCGCTGCCAAAAGTTGGAGAAGACAAATGAGTTTATACAAAGAGGACAACACAATGAATAATTACCCCAAAAAGTTCCAAACCTTCCTGGAAGAAAACCCACACCTATGGGAACGCTTTGAGAAGGAAGCAAACAAAGCATGGGATCGCGGTCTGAGACGCTATTCCAGTAAGGCTATCGTAGAGTATATTCGACACGAAACAGCCCTGTATGAAAATAACAGTAAATGGAAGATCTGTAATGACCATACGCCCTGGCTGGCACGTCATTACATTTCCCGACACCCTGATCGTACTGGTCTATTTAAACTCAAGGCAATCCGTAGTAAGTAAATTCTGGGAACCGATTTTTTGCCCAAAAAAATTTTTGGGGTCGGGTACTCTGCGATCCTTGGGGTCCGTTTTTTCTGGGAAAAAATTTTTTTTGGAAGAAGGTTTCTCTTTCGCTTCCTCATGTGTAGCTGCCCTGAAAATGAACGGTACCTGAATTTTCCCCCATGGGGGGTCTCGGATAGGGGGGGATACCCCACTCCCCTATGCCGTCTAGGTGGCACTGTGTAGGCGCGTGTGGGCATGGCACACTGCAACTGGTGTCGGGGTACAGGGTAGGCTGTCGTGCCCGTGTGGGCTGTCCTGTGCGGTTATGGTGTATGTGCTGCGCCTGGTCTTTTTCAGCCATAAAAAAAGCCCCCTTTCGGGGGCTTGGTGGGTCAGTAGGTCTTGCCGAATGTCTGAATCTCTGTGATGCTTTCCAGTTTCGGGCAGATAATCTTAATCTCATGCTCAAGCTGTTGCTTGTCGTTGCCTTGCTTGGGCAGGGGCAGATAATCCTGCACCGCATCCCAAGTGTAAGCCGTGCCGTTTTCGTCCACATAGGTGGTGCTTTTGAATGTTGCCTTGTCGATGTAAACCGACAGGTACAGCTGTTCGGGATTGTCATCCCGATGCGACAGAAGTGCATTGATGCGAGTGCGTCCCGATGCCTTGTCAGCGGTGAACTCGCCTTCCACATTCTCGCGCTCACGCTGTGCGTTTACGCGCTTCTCGTATTCAGCACCGAGAATGGCATTCACGAATTTCTGAATCTTGGTCAGCGATTGGAACGGGCGTGGCTCTTTGTTGCTACGGCTCTTGACCAACAGCTTAGGAGTGGTGGTCAGGGTCATAGAAGCATAGGCGGAGATGCCTTTATATGCGGTAGCGTCTGCGATGAACTGTGCTTGGTTTTTCATGAGTTTATTTCCTCAAAGTATGTCGGGCGACTTGCCGACATGGATAGAATAACACAGTTTCGGGCGGTGTACACATAGGCTAAAAGTCGTTCAGTATCCGTTAATCCACAAAGTCAAAATGGTGTTATGCTTGTCGATAGGTGAAGCACAACGCGACACCGCCACTGGGAGATAAACCGTGAGTACATTGAATGATGAAACCGCAATCGCCATCTATCGCCTTGCCGTTCTGCGCTCGGCAGTCAAACTGGAAGTCCTCGGCATGACCCGCCGTGGTCGGTCAGCAACCGCCATAGTCAAGGATGAATTGGGTCTTAAGCGTTCGCTTAAGTCCATCGAAGTCCTCGCCGTACTGGACTACACCATCGCCAAGCTGAATCGGGGTGAAGCATGAATATCCATCAGATCATCAATGCTCGTGCAGGGGAGTCCTTCATGGACTCCCTCGCCCCCATCAACGGCAAAATCTTCGTGTATGTGAGTTCGACCGACTGTGACCACCTCACGCGCACCTATGCTCGGATGATGAACGCTTCCGCTTTCGATGCCTTCGTTGAAGGTCTGTATGACTCGGCAGAAGGTCCGACAAACATCTACCAGATGACCCCACGCGAGTATGCGGAGTTCAACCCGTCATGGCGCGATGGTATCGCGGAAGCCCACGAAGACGGTCACGCCCACTGCGTATACGGGTGACCGCCCAAGCTGAACCAACCATGACCCACCCTGTTGACGGGGTGGGTCTTTTCGTTTACTCTGTATCTGCAACATCACTCAACTGGGAGAACACAATGAGCCGTCCTGTTTATGTAATCGCTTCCGAAATCCGTTCCGACTGGAAGAAGGTCAGCCCCTATGCGCTGCCGTACCTCCAAGCCATGGCAACCCTCGGTGATATCCGCGAGAAGTTCTATGAAGATTCGGGCAAGTCCGTGGTCATGTACTTCCTCGCCAATGCAGGGTCGTGGCGCGGTGAAGTGGCTCGGCGTGTCAAGAAGGAACTCAACGCCATGCTGAACTCCTAACGGGGTTCAGCGTCACCTGGAAAAGCCCCGATCAACGGGGCTTTTTCTTATTCTTTTTTTCTAGCTTTTTTCCTAGCTTTTTATTCACCGATTATTCAGACCTCATATGTTTTAATGAGATCACCAGCCAAGGAGATCACCATGCAATTTTCCGAATTCAAAGAGTTTGTACTCAAATCCATAAAGGATCACCCAGACAAAAAAGATCAGATCACCGATATGTACTGGCTTGCCATAGAAGAGATAAATGATGGTGGTGATCCAACACATGAATGCGAACTCGGTTGGCAAGCGATCCAAGATATCATAAACGAAAACGAATAAAACAAAGCCCCGATCAACGGGGCTTTTTATTCACGGATTATTTCAGGAAGACTAACTCGTTGATGCTGTAATACCCTGCGCATACAAGCTCTTCCACTTCGTCATGTTTGACCTTGCGACCCAAAGCTTTTTCAAGCTCACGCCACTCAGCCTTGATGCGTCTTTCGCGGTGCAGGATTTCGGATCGAGAAGCTTCACCATCACAGGTCAGGTTCTCAGGCTCCAGACGATAATACAGCTCTTCGAACTTGTCGAAGGTCTCGCGGTTCATGTTGGCTTGGACTATCTTTTTCATTGCGTTCATTGCTCGTCCTCGACTTTGATTTGCAGAGTGAAATGATTGTAAAGGTGTGGCATTGTAGCACGGTTTTCGATGAACGACAACGCATCCTTGATATCGGTAAAGGTACGATACCGAACCGCACGAAGCACCATATCATAGTAGTTTACCGTTATCATGATTCGCTACCTTGCATGAATGAAATGGCTTTGTTCGCACCAAACTGATGACCAAAGAACTTAGAATCATCTGCGTTCTCAGCTTCATCAATAGCATCATATTTATTGTCTGCTTCGACTTCAATAAACTTGGTGATGGTTTCTTTAACTTCTACGATATACTTAGCCATTTTGATTACTCCAAAGGATTTGATAGTCTTCGTCCATCACCTCAATGGTAGCACAACCATCGTTCTCGTCAACGGTCATGGTTTCAAGCGATTCAGTATTCGTTTCATATCCGCA
>JACCDP010684196.1_pt1 | contig 13718 bp, 17 predicted proteins | sample 7445841 | NCBI WGS metagenome assembly JACCDP01 (sample SAMN15323441, study PRJNA562643) | freshwater metagenome | isolation source: river surface water | place: USA:Blue River Watershed | collected 2017-08-17
AACGCCCTGGGTCTCTATTTGGTCTTCCAGGAGTAAATGGTCTTTCTTCACGGTCTCTACGTCTTATATCTCTATCAGTATCAGGTTTTACTTCAGGTTCAGCTACATCAGGTTCATCCGATAACTCCAATTCATATTCAACTTCATCATCTTTGAAACCTTGTGGGTGAGTATCGGGGTCTTCGTAAGGTAAACGGTTAGGGTCTCTATCTGGTCTTCCAGGTGTAAAAGGTTTTTCCTCACGGTCTCTACGTCTTTTATCTCTATCAGTATCAGGTTTTACTTCAGGCTCAGCGACATCAGGGTCAACATCCATGAAATCCTCAACCAAAGATTTTTGTTCAGAAATAACTCTACCTCTTTCATACCCAAAAAGATATTTCATTTCATTCAACTCATTCAATAAATTCTTTTTCATAGTTTCATTTTAATAATAAATATAAGGTCAAGCAAGTTTATCCACTATGTAGTAACTATAACCCAAAGAATAATAAATAAACTGACCTTTTCGTTTTAAAACTTCGTTAGTTTTTTGTGTAGAATTCACACCTACGATTTCTTTGTTTTTTGGTAATTTTCGTAAGTGTTGTGTATTCAAAACATCAACAACGGGGTCTAAATAGTATTTTAATTTTTTAGTTAATGTTTTTTTATCACCAACTGTACTGATATCGTACTTTTTGCAAAGTAGTTTGATTTCTTGTAAATCTAATGTGTCCAAATTTTCCATAGACACAAATATACAAAAAATATTTTATTTCTTAAACAAATATGTTTTTGTTCTCAAAAAATTATCAACAGCCATTTGGGCTTCTTTTTGGTCTACGTAAATTTTAGTTAGAGGTTCGAATTCCTTTGTAGAAAAAAAATCATCATCTCTTACATCTTTGGGAAGTTTCGTTCCGATTTTATTCCAAGTATATTTTATTTTATATTTACCAAGACCCTCAGGTGTCACTTGAAATTCAGGTAATCCATTATCTTCATCTTCTTTTAATGTAAACTTATTATCCAAATATCTCTGTTCTGCTAATTGGTTTATAAGTTTAATTTTAATACTTTTTCTACTTTTCATTTGTTTTATTAAATAAATAGTTTATTATTCTCATATCAATAAATTAAAGTTTAAAAAAAATATGAAAAGAGTAGAGTCTAACAGCACTGTGTCTGTAAATTACACAGGTAAATTAGAAGACGGGACAATTTTTGATTCATCGTTAGTTGAAGGAAGAGAACCATTAAAAACAACATTGGGTCAAGGTCAATTAATTAAAGGATTTGAAAATGGTTTACTAGATATGCAAGTAGGAGAACAAAAAACAATTGAAATACCATCAGAAGAGGCTTATGGTGAGTATTTAGATTATTTAGTTCAAGAAGTCCCTATGGAGCAAATGCCAGGTGATGTTGAAGTTGGAACCCAATTGTTTTCACAAACAGAAATGGGACCTGTAAACTTTGTAGTTAGAGAAATCAAAGAAGCTACGGTAGTTTTAGACGCCAACCATCCATTAGCTGGAAAAAATTTAATTTTCGAACTTGAAGTTTTAGAAGTTGAATAAAAAAATAAACCCCCATTGGTAGCGACACTTTTGGGGGTTTTATATAGCCATCGCTATACCGGTCCTAAGCCGTTTTCTTAGTTATTCATCAACAACAATATTTATTATTTCTTCAAGTAATTTATCTGATATATATACATCATACATAGTGCTACGAGCATGTTCTCCTTCACCAAAGTAAGATAACGTATCATTAATTTCATGGGTAACATTCCATAAAATGTAACTATCTTTTTTTAAATAATTTTCAAGTTTTTGTTTTGTATCTTCCTTACCAAAACTTTTAATAAAAAAGTTAACAACTATATTTAAAAACTTTTTTAAATTATCTGAAGCATCTAAAATTGTAACATCATAGGCAACATAATCATACCATTCACCAACTGAAATCATTGGTTTAATCCCAACAATTTTAAAAGAGTATGTTACGCTCTTGTCGTCGGGTTCTGACCTTGACTCTGGATATAAATAAACTTTAGTTTCAAATTCTTCATTTGAAATTCTTTTATTTAATGATTCTATTTCTTTATGTGTAAACATTAAATTTCTAAATATAAAAAGTCTCTTTCCCCATTTGATTGGTGTAAGTTATAACCCAATTTTTTCATTAAACCTAATGACGCATGGTTATCACATTTTACAATATTTGTGGCATATTTATAACCCATGTCTTTTATTATTTTATGACATTCATTTTTTAATTTTTCACCCCAACCTTGTCCACGATATGGTTCTTCTATTTCCAAACCATATTGATAAACACAATTATCTTGGTCAAATAAATTGTTTTTATTATTAATAAAAGAAGTTAAATTAGGACTCAAATTTAATCCATTTTCAAAATCAATAATATTTGTTTTACCAACATGGTCTCCATTTGGAAGTTTAATGCAAACTCTCAACCCCAACCGTGAGTTGATGTCATCAAATGTTTTAATTTGATAGTCTTCCACTTGTTCGAACATTAAAGATTTTATTCTGTTGATATTTTCAACCAAATTCATAATAATAAATATCAAATTTTGTAATAAAAATTTTGTGGTTTGAAAATTGAGCATTATATTTGTGTATGTCTTTAATATTCAAAACCAAAAACATGAAAATTTTAATTTTAACTTTATCTCTATTTGTATTTTCTTTTAATTTTTGTCAATCTTTTAGTCTTTATTCAGATGTTTGGTCTTTTAATAAAGATACAAAAAATTTCTTACCAAAAGATGGGGGTAATTTTTCTTACCCATCGTCTGATTTATTATCAAAAATAGATACTTCCAAAATAAGTGACTTACTTTTAGAGTCCTTAAACAATTTTAGAAAAGATTATAATAAACCGCCAGTGACTGAAAATTCAGAGATGTCTAAAATGGCAACACTTTATGCTAAAAACCTATCTAATAATTTTTGTCATGATGTAAATTTACCCAAAAATCAAGCTGAAGTTATTGCCACTATCAATTATATTTTAATTAGTAAAATTGACCACAACACTTCAGACGTGAACAAGATAATTGCTGATTGTGTTTTTGACATATTTGTAGGTTCAGACAATCACACAGCCATGTTGTTGAATGACGATTATCAAATATACGGATTTGGGATTTACCAAAATAAATTTTCTTTCAGTATTTGTGTTAGGTCAACACGATAAAAAAGAGGGAACAAATCCCTCTTTTTTTATTTTCCATTTTCTCCAAAAAATTCACATTTAGTTGAACCTGGTTTTTTGTTTCCCGGTATTCCGCCTTTAAGTCCTGCGTTTTTAGACCTCATCTTTTGCCATCTAATTATAATACCTGGCAAAGGTATTCTAAATGGTTTTTTACCCGGTCTAAAAAAGTATATGGGATATCTTGGTGTTTCAATTTCATCAATTATTGGGTCAATCTCTTCCTTTTTTTCATCAGGTGGTGTGATAATTGGTACCGCTTCAAGTAAATCATTAAACACAATAACAACAGTACCTCTTACGTATTTATATTTGTCGTAATCTGCGTTATTTGCGTGTGGTTGACCAAATTCATTTCTTTTAACGACTTTACCACCTATTTTACATTCTTCAACATTACTTTCGCAAAAAGGTGTCATTTTTACATTACCTTTTGGTACATACTTATATTGAAGAGGTGGATTTGGACCTGAAGTCCCATCCCCATTCGAACCATTAGGGTTTAAATTTATTTCAGTGGACGCATCAGAACCAACACCAATTGCTGATAGTTTATCAAAAATAATCTTTTTTGCCGTTTCTAATCTTAAAGTACTTAATTCAAGAAAAGATAAATCTATCGCTCTTCCACCATTTCTAAATCTACTTGCGGATGAATACAAATCAATTGATTTGATATATCCTTTTGGTTTTCCTTCAGGAGGATTTAAACCAGATATAATTTGAGTAACCTCATTAACTAATTTATCAATTTGTGCTGAAAATACTCCCGCATTAGCTTCATCCCATTCATTATTCACAAATAAGTTTGGTTCTTGTTCGGCATCAAAAGGGAACGTGATTGGTACAAATGGGTATTCTTTTTTGTCACCTTCAGTTTTATTTACAGTTGGGTCGAATTGTAATTCTCGTTCAAATACTTCAATGTCAATACCGACACCAACTTTGGTCCATGGAGCGTCAGGTTCATTAGTTTCATCGAAACGTTCTAAAACTGAAACAGCGTATTCTTTATTTTCGGTATCATTTTTCAAGGTTTGCCAATTTTGTTTTGATTCTTTGGACATAAGTTTGGTAATTCTTGAATCATCTGCTAAAAAAGTATCCCATTCTTCTTCAGGAGTGTCGGCACTATAATATTCCTGTGAATCAAAATCTTCATATCTTGAGCCTCTACCTTTACCAAAATAAAGCCATTTTTTTCTTCCAATCTTTATACTACCTTTTTTATTAGACATCCAAGTTTTTTGTAAATAACCTTTATTTTTTGGCTTCTTTTTCTTTGGGTCTCGGTTACGTCTCCAATCTTCGAATTTTTTTGAAATCCAAGAATCAATCCCCTGCCCTTTTTCTTTGAACCATTTTCTAACTTTCCCTTTAAAACAATCTGCTAACATAAAATTACCACTACCTGGAATACAATTTTCTGACAAAATAATTTGTCTCCCCTCAGTTATAGTGTTTGGTTCAGATTTATTAACATATGCTACAATTTCATCATTGATATCGTTTAAAAACTCATCGAATACTTCTTTTCCGTAGATACTAATTATATCTTTTGCACTGTTAATTTTTGGTTCATCCATTGTTGTTTCTGATTGAGAATTTGTTACAGTTTCACCTTGTTCTTTTAATAATGTTTTACCTGATGCTTTATAATGCATTTCCAAAATTCTGGTTTTTTCAGAATCTGTCATTTTAAATAGATTTCTTCTCATTTTCTTTTTTGTATTTTTATTATAAATATATTATAAATCTAAATTATTTTTTGGTAAATCATTTATTTGTATTATATTTGTATATGTCTTTAATATTTAAAACCAACACCATGAAAAATTTAATCTTTGTTATTTTTATTTCAATTTCACAAGTTTTTTCATCACAAGTCACTTATGATGAAAATGACCCATTTTCCAAAATTACAAAACAAAGTGTAAACTTAGTAAACACAACAGATTACATCTCAGTTAGTAAAAAACTATTCGATGATATAAACACTTATAGAGTAAAAAATGGTTTACCTAAATTAGTATTTGACCAAGAGATGTCAAAATTTGCAAAATCATACTCTGACAGTATGGTGGCCTCAAACACATACCAACACAGTGATTTGAATGGTGGTCTTTACTCATTGGAAAATATTGATTTGATTAAAACTGTTGGTACGTTTTTAAAATTAGATGAAGTATGGGTGAAAAATATTCCATCATTAATTTTAAATAGTTGGATTAAATCTCCAGGTCATAACGCAAACCTACTAAATAAAGATGTCACAAAAGTTGGTATATCCATTTCTTCTGTTGTATACATGAAAAATGGTTTTTACGTTCATGATTTAAAATCGGTAATGGTTGCTAAATAGCAACTATTACCATTTTGGACAGGCAGTAGACCTACCCCCACTCGGCATAAACCCTCTTGGGAAACGATTTCCAAATTTTATTTTACCAATTTTTGGCCAATTAATCTCGATTTTTTTTCTTTTTGACCAACTAATTTCACCAACAAAATCACCAACAGATGAAACAACATATTCACCTGTTGGTGTTAAATTTGCTAATTCTTGTGGTACTTGTAGTTGAACAGATATACCAACCATCGCCTTTCTGTAACCTGCGTATGTTTGTTCGTAATCTTTTGCAATCTGTTCATTATTTTTTCTTTGGTAGTAATATTTTTTTGGAGTTAACTTTGGGTTTTGAGCATATGCCGCTTGAAACAAGGGACCATATGACTGTATACCATACGTTATCCCATAATTACTCCCACCAACTGAAGTCCATTCAGGTCCTTTGTTTGCTTCAGATTGTTTAACCAGTGTTGTCACTTTGTTCAATACCGGGTCCCCGTTTTCGTCTAGTACACCATTAAGGTCAAGATTAAAATGTTCTCTCATTCTTGAGTCTATAGCATTTAAACGAGCATCGACTAATTTTTTATTATTTGCTTTATTAAATACTTTTTCCGTTTTGAATTCGGCACCAGTACCAAAAGATGTGTTAACGGTACTTGTTGATGCGTAAGAACCAATACCAATATTTAATACTGATACTTTATCTTCACCATATTGTTTTTGTAAATCACGAATAACACGAGCCATTTTCATCGAAATTGTTCTTGTCTGAGTATCTGCTTGGTCACTTATTTGAGTACCATCGTCTATAAAAAAAGTATCCGCTTGTGCGTCTCTTGTTGTTTGTTCTGTTGCGTCATCAGGGTATGAAAAATTCAAAACCCTTAAGGTTGTTACTGTTTTTTTGGTACCAACTCCACTTTCTTGACCCTTTATTTCTTGACCTCCTTGTGTAAAATTTATTACATCCGCCTCCTTAATGATTTCGGGAATTGTTAATTTTATTAATTTTCCACTTCTTATGCCATCACGTTTTTGTGGATTATTCATTAGTTCTGTTACACGATTTTGTATATCGGACAACATTTTTAATCTTTCATTATCGGTGACAGTTATATCTGAATATGCATCATCACCACTCTTTCCACCTTCTAAAGAACTTTTAAGATTTTCTTTGGTTTTTGTCACTAGTTTTACATCGTTGGCGTTATAACCTCCATTTGTTAAAAACCCATAACGGTCAACTTTTGTATTTGGCTTATCTTTTGATGATATAAGACTATTAGCTAAATTATCGTAAGCTGTGATTACATTATCTGACAAATATACTTTACTTTTTATTGCTGCCAGTAGTATTTTAGGTACCATGGCCAATTGAGCTTTAAAATCGGCATCAAGTTGTGAAGTACCTTTTAATTGGTCAACTATACCTTGGAATTTAGTTGCTAAGTTATTCATACTATCTATAACTTCTTGATAGTCTGAGACTGAGGCACCGGTTTCTTTTCTTTTTGCTTGTGCGGTTGCTAAACCATAATAAGGGTTTTCACCAACCCAAGTGTATAATGATTTTTTTGCATCATCTGCATTTATTTTTTTACCCACATTAGTTTTAAACCATTCCATTATGGGACCATACACTTCCAATTTAGAGTATGGTTTTGTACTATCAACCGCAATTATATAATTGATTATCATATTTAGGTCTGCGTCCCAAAATTCTACAGTTCCCCCTACAGACCAATCATATTGAGATAAATCAGGCTCTGTAGTTTCATCTTGCTCTCTCAACAATGATTTACCTGATGCTTTATAATGCATTTCCAAAATTCTGAATTTTTCAGAATTTGACATTTCAAATAGATTTCTTTTCATTTTCTTTTTTGTATTTCTTTATAAGAATATCGTTATTTTGAACCATTTTTAAAGTTTTCAAAATACTTTTTCTTGATTTTTTTTTCTTACCTTCTTTTTTTGCCTTTGCCATATCGATAAATATCAAACTATTTTATAAGTTGTTTAAATCTTATTAATGTCTCTTCCATTTGAAATTTGTCTCCACCAAGAAGTTGTATGTCAGATAGTAATCTATAATCCTCCTCTGTGTCTTTTTTTTCTTCTTTTGTGAAATTTCTAACTGTCAAATTTTTATTATCCCAAACGGCCTTTTTGTGGTTACCTGCAGAATCTTGTATATTCAGACCTAAAGGACTAAAATTTAAATCATAGACTATATTATTTATTTTAGCCTTTAAATAAACATAATCATAATGACCATCTTCATCTAATATTGGTTCTGTGTAACTTACTATTGTTACATTTGGTATTTTTCCTTGTATCAAATTAAAAAATACGTCTTCAGCAACAATTTCAAATTTTGTTGGTTTTTGTTCAAGTGTGACTACATTATTTATTTCATTTTCCTTTGGTTTTTCTTTTGGTTTTTCTTTTGGTTTTTCTTTTGGTTTTTCTTTTGGTTTTTCTGTGCAATTTGTTATATCATCATATTCAAGGGCATCCTTACCATTTAGTATCCATTTATTCCATTCTCCACTAAACTTACAACCACTTGGGTTAGTATGAGTTCCATAACCATGGTATTTACCATCTTTCCAATTCCCAACGTATTTGGAACCATTCTTCCATGTAAAAGTTCCATAACCATTCATAGTATCATCTTTCCAATTTCCAACGTATTTACCACCACCTGCAAATGTAATAGTTCCATAACCATCATAATAACCATCTTTAAAATTTCCAACGTATTTGGAACCATCCAATTCTATATAAGTTCCATAACCATTCTTACTACCACCTTTCCAATTTCCAACGTATTTAGAATCACCATCGTATGTCTCAGTTCCATAACCACTCTTTATACCACGTTCCCAATTTCCAACGTATTTAGTATTATTCGTGTATGTCTTAGTTCCATAACCATTGTAGTTACCACCTTTCCAATTTCCAACGTATTTAGTACCATCCGTGTATGTCTGAGTTCCATAACCATTCTCAGAACCACTTTTCCAATTTCCAACGTATTTAGCACCATCAGGACCTATATAAGTTCCATAACCATTATCACAATCACCTTTAATACAACCAGTTTTTGTATCTTCATTTAGTAAATTTTTTTTATATCTAAATTTAGATTCTTCAACTTTTGGAGTGGTGATTATTATTTCTCCATGTTTTTCAGAACCTGTGGATTTTTTGAATGTTAGTTGATTTCCGTCCCATATTGGAATTAATCTTGTAAGTCTTGGTTGTCTAATAAAAAAAGTTATTTTACCGTCTGAAGTTATATCTAACATATATTTTGTACTTGTTGTGGCTTCAGGAATATTTTTGAATCTATCAACATTAGAAATATTTCCAATATCAGTTAATACCCAACCTGTAGGTTCGACATCTTGGTAAGTTAATACTTTTGTCGTTGGGTTTAAAAAATTAGATGTATCAGAGTATATAGATTTAAGTGTAGAGTCTTTACCTTCAAAAAATAAATCTATTGTCCATGATTTGGCATCATTTATTAATTCAGTCCACGAACCTGTTTCAGGTTTTAAAGGTTCTCCAGTTGGGGGTCGTTTGACATTAAAAGGTTTACCCTCAAAAATTTCACTGTTATCTTTAACTTTTAGTAAAGTATATGTGCCGGCAACAACTGTACGTCCACCATCATTAGTAGATTCACCATAATTAAATATATCTGCATTTATTTGTGGGTCGCCATATCTTTCAAATTTTGAAGGTAATAAATAATATGTGTAACCATCGTCGAAACTATAATCTTCATTGGATTGTAGTTGAAATACACTTTTACCATTTTTATAATTACAAGGTATTTTTGCATATATTGCATTAGGACCATGTTGAGGAGTTTTTTCTTCACCATTTTCCTCGCTTGTTTTGGTATCTTCTAAATCTTCATTTAATAGACCCATTAAAGACCTCAACCTATTTATATTTTCATTTACACTCTTTTTCATTCATTAAATAAATATTACCGATTGTCTTCTAATTTACGAACCTGAACGATTTCAACAAAATCGTCATCCATATTTGCATATGCCAATCTATCCTCTTTTTCTGTATCGTCAGTATAATGTCTTGTTCCAATTACTAATTCATGTGAAAACATTTTATTATTATATACAAGTTCACTAAAATCTTCTTCAGACATGATTTCACCATCGTAGTTTTTAATTTTGGAACCAAGAACAACATAAGTTTTTCTTGTGACACTATAATATTCTTCTTCAGAATCAATTTCACCATAACCATAACAAACATCACATTCCTCAGCTCTACTTCCATCACATTGGCTACATGTTTCACTACCCGACCCTTCACATTCAGGACATTCAAAATTACCTGAACCCCCACAACTTCGACATCTTTCTTTCCCTTCTCCATCGCAAATGACACATTCAACTTCTATCTCATCTCCTTCATCATCTTCTTCGGTTTCTGTTCCTTTACCATCACAATGTCTACAATCTTGATTACCTTCCCCACCACAGTCATCACACTCTATACTACCTTCACCATCGCAGTATCTACAATCTTCAGTTCCTTCCCCGTCACACGAACTACAATCGACTGAACCATAATCACAATTATCACAATCCACTTTAATAGTTCCTGTTTCATCATAAAAATCGACCGTAACAACGTATAAGTTATTTATGATATTCATTATATCAGAACTTTTTATTTTGGGTCTGTTTATTAGAAACCACGCGATGTAAACAACTTTTATTTTATCTGCTTCGTCAGGGGCTTTTGATAATAATAAATTTACTAAATGGTCAGATGATTTTAGATTCCATAACTTTCCTTTTGAAATATAATCATTACTTGACGCAAATTGTGCCAATGATTTGGCCAAATTAAATAATCTATTAGGTTGTAATGCCATATATTATTAAATATCTTATAAAACAAAAAACCCCGTATTAATACGGGGTTTAAATATTTTGGGGTGTAAATTATACCGCTTGTCGTTTATTAGATTTCATGGTTCCTGATAAAACGACTTTGTCAATTCTAGAATCAGTGTATGAAAAAGCGTCATTAATTTTTCTATTCAATTCTTGTTCTATTTGATATTCATGTTTATGAATATTTTGAACTTCTTCATTAATATGACGATGAGCACCCTCTTCCACATTATCAATTCGTTGCATAATGGTTCTTTCTACCATTGTAATTTCTCTGTTTGTTTCAGTTAAAATTCTACGAATTTCTTTGTCTTTTGAATCCATTTCCAATCTTACATTAGAAATATAATCTTCAAGTGACTTTTGTTGTTTTACCAACCGACTAATCTTGACCATACCTGTAATAACAAAAGCCGTCATTGTGACACCATATGTTGCAAGCATACCCAAAACAAATGATTGTGTTTCCATAAGTTTTTGATTTTTTTTAAAGTGTTTATTTTAACTAAAAATATTAAAATAACCTACTTTATCAAGTATTTTTCATTTTTATTATTTCACCTATCTCATCCTCAACATAATCGGTGTCTAAATAATCTGTGTCATAATGATTTCCATCCCAATACTCATACATACCATTAGATTGACATTCGTATAAAATTGATTTATCTAAATCCATATAAGACGAAATTGTTTGTTTATAATTATTTATAACCGTTTCCGTTCTTGTTTCTTTGTGATAAACATTAAATACCTTTGGTGTTGGTCTAATAATACTTGAACTATTGTTATCTTTATTTAAAAAATATAATTCACCAATAAAACTATAATCTTCAATATCATTGGGTGTCATATTAACGTACTTCAACGAATCGTCAACAATATTTAAATAATTTTCAAAAAAATCTGCACCATCACTTGGAGCGTCACCATTTTCCTCGAACGCATCTTCCAACAAATTTAGAATTAATCTAAGTTGTTTTTCTGGTAACTTGTGTGGTTTATTTTTCACAATTAACATCCATTAGTTTATAGTCGTCAAGTATATCGTTTAAAACATCAACAACAACGTTAGCCAATTTTCCATCTGCTAAGTCCAATAACATTTGATTTAAATCCACAACTCCACCTGTTAGATAAGATATATCCATTCCAAAAATAGAAACCGCCGTAAATAAAATATTTGAGTCAAATACGTTTTTAGGAATTTCTATAGAAAGACTATCTATTTGTAAAAAATACCCTGACTCATCAGGATTTGTTTCACTACAATAACTAATAAGTGTACCTGTAGCACTTCCTTTTACATTTGATGCAATTACAGGAATAGTTCCTGACATTGCAGGAATTGGGTCTTGCCAAATTTTATAGTATGCTTGTGCAGTTACTTTTGGGATATTTAAATCCATAGAAACACTAAATACATTTTCTTGGTCAGGTTTTGCAACAACGTTATAAACGTTTGTAACTTGTATACCACCAACTCCTTTAATATTCATAAGTCTAAATTCATATCCTCCTGTCATATCTAAATAACCACAAAGACTTTTACACCCGTCTCTTCCTTTTTTACATTCTTTGGTACAACAATTATTACACGTCCAATCTATTGTTGAACACCCTCCATGACATAAATCATAAGCGATATCACAAGCTTCAATACAAGCATCATCCACAATACTCCATGTATATTTGTCATGAACATAAACTTCATTACAAAATTCAATATCATTTATTACTGATGTTTTATCGCAAGATGATGAGGTTTTGAATGTTAATCCTTGAATTTCTGGTGACTGAATTATTGTATTTAAAGTATTAAGAATTACAGTTTCAATACTATTGGGGTCAGCGGTCAATTCTTTTTTACATAAAAGACCTTTAAGGTATGATATTAAATTTTTCATATTTTTTATTTTATAAATATTACATGAATGTGAAATCAAAAGTCTTCATTCACTTTATTCGAAATAAAATCTCCAATCCAAGACCCGATTTGATAACATCCGATTAAATAAATTACAAATGGAGGTAAAACTAAAAATGCTAATAATATTGTAACAAACCCCGCAACAAATATTGATAATTTTCTCATAATAAAAATTTAAACATTTATGTTGAGAAATGAAATACTAATTATTTTTTTATAATTCTGAATTCTTTATAAAACTCAGGATAACTTTCCAAATAACCTTTTAAAGTTTCGTCATCAAAATCAATATCTTCGGACATCCAATACCAATAAAGTTTTCCATTTACGTCAAACCCATAATAATCATGACAATCTTTTTGTACCGCACAAACTTTTTCAGCATCATCGTGTTGACCAATACAAATAAATCCAGAACCAATTTTTTTCAAAAGATTACTTTCACCTAAAGGTACGTAACGATTATTAATCCAATTTAATCTTTCAATTAAGTTTTGATAAAACATATTTGCACTTCCCCATCTGACTGATGAAAAAAATACAACACAATCTGATTCAAATAACTCTTTAGAAATTTTCCAAAGTTCATCGTCTGAATTGTGTAACGACGCCCAACATCTATGATAACCAGATGGATTTTTTTCTTTGTCTTTTAATAGTGCATCTTTGATACCACATTTGTTTCCGTCCTCCCTAGAAACATTGCCCTCACATGGATATATTTTTAAATCAGGAACGTTAATGATTTGTACATTGTCCAATTCTTTGGACATTGCGATTGCAAGTATTGTGGATTTCGGTGTTTGTTTTTCTAATATTTTTTGATATCTATTTGAACAAGTTAGAAACAAAACCTTTTTATACTTTTTTAATTCTTCTATTGTGGATTTAAGTTTTTTGAAATTTCCTTCTTGTATCATATTACAATAAATAGTAAGTTAATTAAACTATATTGAAAATAGAAGTTAAAGTCTATCAAATGGATTTCCACATCTTCGACCACTTTTGCCATTTTTAAGTAAAACAATAATAATTATTGTAATTATTATTAATCCACCTATTGCCAATAACATACTAGTTGACAAAAAGAATGTACCAATCATTATTCCTTCAAATACTTGTTCTTGTATTTTTCCTTGTTTTTTTAACCTTTTAAGTTCTCTTCTTTTATCTCTAATTTTTCTAATCTCTTTTTTAAGATTTTGAATAGGTTGTTTTTTTGCCCAATCAAATATTTTTTGAAGTATTCCATCTTTTTCTG
>JACCDP011195542.1_pt1 | contig 13717 bp, 10 predicted proteins | sample 7445841 | NCBI WGS metagenome assembly JACCDP01 (sample SAMN15323441, study PRJNA562643) | freshwater metagenome | isolation source: river surface water | place: USA:Blue River Watershed | collected 2017-08-17
CTGAAACTCCCCACCCAAGGCGAAGGCGACGGACTCACGGGGGCCAATCTCGTCGTCCACGACCAGAATCGAGGGTTTCTCCGGCTTCCTCGGAGTGGCGGCGGGTAAAGTTGACGGCCAACTCATGAATAAACATTGCAGATCTAGATCAATTACACTCGTCGCTGACGAAGCGCTTGAAGCCTTACCATGTCGAGAAAATACCTGCACTTAAGACGATCTAGATCGTAGCTGGTACGCATCTACTTTTATGAGTAAATCCAATGATATTATATAGCGCTATCGCTTTGTTTCTTACAGTATCCGTAGGTCTCTCTGTTCTTGTCACAAACCCGAATCGAGCTACCTACAGGGCGTTCGCCGTTTTCTCTGGCATACTTTCAATTTGGATTTCGTGCGTGATTGGAGCCGTATTATCAGGCAGAGGCGAAGCAGAAGCTACATCACTTAGAATAGACTTCTGGCTTCGAATGAATACTGCGATATCTTCATTTGCGCCTGGAGCTATTCTAATGATGATGTTTTCTATAAATAGCACTAGCGCCGAAGGCAGAGGCTTAAAGTTGAAAAGCGTTGTAGTGTTTCTTATATGTCTACTTATATCCTTACTTACAGTCCGAGGCGATTTTCTCATCCGGACACATGGGCCTTTTTTTGAGAGAGGACCCTCCTACTACTTACACGCTGCACTTACAGTGTCCGCATACGCGACGTCTGGCTTCTTAATCTTTAAAAGCATTCGTGACCAAAGGGGCTTAAAACGAATAGAGCTTCAATATCTCGCATTAGCATGCGGGACAACCGCGCTGATTATTTCGGTCTTAAACACGCTCGGCAATCTCACCGGCCTCCGCGCATTGAATCGCGCCAGCATCCTCGTAGTGGTGGCGGGGTATCTCTTCATGGCATGGGCGCTGGCCCATCACCGGATCTTCAATGCCCGGCAGGTCCTTTCCACCCTTGCCCATCGGGGCCTAGTCCTGGCCGCGCTCGTGGGATCAACGTGGGGCCTCAGCCACCTCCTTCAGCCGTTTCTGCCGGAGACGGCCGCGTGGGTGAGTAGCACGGTCGCCTGCGGGCTCGGCGCGATCTGGCTGAACGAGCGCACCCGTCCCCTGCTCGGCCTCGACCATGAGCGCAGCCTGGCCGAACTTCGTGGCGAAATCATCCGTCTCTCCCAGGGAGCCGGGGATGCGGAACAGTTGCGCCTCCAATGCGAGGCGGTCCTATCGCGCCACTTCCGGGTCGAGCGGGCGACGATCCTTGCCCTGCAGGGCGGTCATTTCGCTGGGGATGGAATCCGGGTTCCGCGGGACCGCGCCGGCTTTGGCGCGCTGCTTACGCTCGGTTGGATCACGCCGGAAAGCCTGCAACGCCGCCGGCCCTCCACCGCCCATCAGGACCTTGCCGCCATCCTCGCCACCCACCGCCTCAGCGCGGCCGTCGCGATCCCCCGCGGCAGTCCCGACCCTTCCGTCATCATCGCCCTCGGTACCCGCGCGGACAACTGGCCGGTCACCTACCCGGAGATCACACGGCTCCAGAGCGTCGCCGAACTGATCGACGGCATACTCACTCGCACGCGGCTGACCGACCAGATCGCCCTACAGAACCGCCTCGAACATCTCGCGATGATGTCCCGCGCGCTGGCGCATGACCTCAAGAACCTCATCACTCCCGTGAATGCCTTCCTCGTGCACACCGAGGATCGCTTCCCGGCCGGCTCTGAGGCCGCCGAGGTCCACTCCTCCGCGCGTCGCTCCATCGGCACTATCACGGACTACGTGCGCGAGGCTTTGTTCTTCGCCGACAACCTGCGTCCCCGCCTGGAACCGGTCGATCTCGCGGACCTGCTCGCGCGAGTGCGTGACACCGCCGCCGTGCGCGCCGCAGAGCTCAAGGTAGCCATCGCCACGGAAGTCTCCGGCCGACCCGCGCTCCGTGGCGATGCAATCCTCCTCGAACGCATGCTCGTCAACCTCGTGAACAACGCCGTCGACGCCTCGGGTCTCGGAAAACGAGTGCAGGTCAGGGCGATGACCGGACACCGGGGCAGAGTCCAACTGCAGGTCATCGACGAAGGGGTCGGCATCAACCCCGAGGACCGCGCCCGGATCTTCGATCCGTATTTCACCACCAAGCGGCACGGACGCGAGATCCGCGGCTTCGGTCTCGGGCTTACCATCGTCCAAAAGATCGCCTCCCTGCACGGGGGCGCCGTGACGGTGGAAAGCATGCCCGGGCAGGGCGCGACCTTCACCGTGGACCTGCCTGCCGAGCCACCTGCCGCCTCCCACGCCGCACCGGTTGTGCCCGTACCCACCTGATCTCCCACTGAGAATCGGCTAAAACAGATCCAGTTGCCGCACGCTGCTCGCGCCACCGCGCTCCACGGGCCAGACCTGCGGAGCACCGGCCGCGGGACAGATCGCATGGACGCGGCGCTGAAAGTCACGCGCCAAGGCGGGCGCCTCGGTGTCGTCAGGATGGTGTGTGAAGAAATAGGGCGACAGGCCGCTCCGCAGCCAACCGGCCACCACCTCCGCCCACGCGTCGAGAAACGCGCCATTGCGCGGCAGCTCCGGATCGCCGACGAACCGCACGAACGGCCGCTTTCCGGTGACCGTGGTGCGCAACGGCACGCGCGGCTTCTTCCGCCGCGCGTCGGCCGTGAACTCATCCGTCGCGATCGAAGCGAACAGCCCACGGGTGTCGAAGTTCACGCGGTCGACGCCTTGGTCGACCAACAAGGCGTCGAGGTCCCGCTCCTCCGCACCGCCCGCGAAGAACTCCGGTGCGCGCACCTCGACCGCGTAGGTTAAGTGCCGGGGCAGACCGGCGAGGTAGGCCATGAGGGCGCCCAGCTGCGCCGCCCCGAAGCTCGCGTGCAATTGCAGGAAGAAAGGCCCGAGCCTTTCGCCCAGCGGGGCCAGGCGCCCAAGAAACTCCTCGGTCTCCCGTCCCGCTCCGGTCAGACGGCGCTCATGCGTGATCGTCCGGGGAAACTTGAAGCAGAACCGAAAATCCTCCGGCGCCTCTTCCGCCCAACGCGCCACCGTGGCCACCGCCGGCAGACCGTAGAAGGTCGGATTCGCTTCAGCGGCGCCGAAAACCGAAGCGTACTGGGGAAGGAAATCCTCCCGCCGGGCCCCGGCCGTGAAAAAGCGCCCTCGCCAATCAGCGTGCGCCCAGACCGGGCATCCCACCCTCAACCGCGCCTCACCTACGGGGTTCGCCGCGGGCCTCGCGGGGACCTTCACCCCGCCCGGCGTTCCGCTGCCCTGTGGCATTCCATCCTCGCTCGGCGGATTCATCGCGACACCGGCACCAACGTGGTGGTGAACGTCGCCCCCGCCGCCGACTCCGCCAATTCCAGGTAGAAACTCTCGCGGCGCCTCGGCGGGGCGTCGGGCGACGATCCACGCCAGATCCGGAAATCACCCGGGGCCGCGAACACGATCCGCAGCACCAGACCGGGCCCGAATTCCGCCACCAGTTCCACGCGATCCCGGAACCTGCCGCCGCGCACTTCGGTCCACTGCGCGAACTCCTCCGGCCGCCCACGCGCGAAATCCGCGTCGGGCCAGAATCCCGATGGCAAGCGAGTGCGCCCCTGCAGGTGGAAGGCCAGTCCGAGGCGTTGCGGCCCCGCTTCGCACGCGACCGTCACGGCGTCGCGCAACGCCCCGTGCTCGATCGCCAGCTCGCGCTCGACGCGCACGCCGGGACGATACTGCGCCTGGACCGCACGTGCCCGCGCAGGTCCGAACTCCAACATCTCCCCGAGCGCGTGGCCCTCCTGCCCGAGGCCGTTCACGAGCGGCACATTATGGACCAACCCGCGGGTGTAGTAGCCGCGGTGCAGCGGAGAGCCGTAACCAACGGTACCCGGATCGTGCGTGATGTCCCTTTCGCCGAAAGTCGCCGAATAATTCAACGCCTCCTGCTGGCTGTGCGAACGGCCGAGTTGGCCGACGTGCAGGAAGACCTGCCAGGCATCCGCGCGCAGCACCGCGAAGCGCGAGGAAGCGAAATCCGCCGATGTCACCTCAGGCAGGGTGACCGCACGCGCTGGCGCCGACGGCGGATCAAGCAGGGTGTTCCAGTCGCGCACGCGCCCCGCCTCCTCGAGACCGAGCGTGGTGGGAAACACGCGGTAAGCCCGCGCCAGCGCCTCGGGATCGGGCGCCCGGGCCGCCCCGCGGCTGTCGGCCGGATTCGGCAGCCGCCCGTCCGGGAAACGCAGCACCAGGGGCGCGAGCAGCAGGTTCTGCGCGACCGCCAGCTCGTGCGAAAGCTCGTCGGCGCGACCGGCCAGCCCGGCCGCGGTGCCGAGGGAAAGCAACGCCTGCGCGACGTAGGCGTTGTAGCCGAGCGACTGCTCGAACCAGAAGTAATCCGACGTCACGCCCTCCGCGACCTGCCGGCGCACGCCCCACGGGCCGTCGATCGCCCCGCGCCACAGCGTCTCGTCGCCGATGACCAGCGCCACCTGCGCGACCGCGCAGCGCTGCCAGAGCGCGATGTTGTGCACCTGCTGCTGCGTGGAATTGAGCGCCTTCACCTCCGGCTCGAGGAACTCGCGCCGCCAGACCTCCCTCCGGTCCGCCGCGACGGCCTCGCCGACGAGGCGGACGACCTCGGTGAACTTCACTAGGTTCGTCGCTTCGGTGAGCGTCTGCCAGAACAGCCGCGCGGGATGGCCGGGCCGCTGCGGCTCCCACTGCAGGAAATTCGCCGCGTAGAAATCCATCTGCCCCGCGGCCCATTCAAGGAAGGCCGCCTCGCCCGTGAGCCGGTGGAGTTGCGCCGCCCGCACCATCGTCTCCACGTGGCGCGCCCGGAAGTTGACCACCCACCACGCGTGAAGCTTCGGCGTGATCTCGATCCGCGGATCCGAGGGACTCGCGAAGAACTCGGCCTCCTCGTGCGGAATCGCATCGGTCCAGGTCACGCGCGAACCATCTTTCGGGCTCACCCCGTCGTGCGACCAACCCGGGAGCCAGTCGACCCGATCGCGGTGCCGCGTCATCCAACGCGTGACCTCCTCGCGCTCGCGCCTCAGCCAATCGGCCCACACGGGATCCTCCCGCACCCGCCGCCGCGCCCCGCTCCAGTCCTCCGACGCCGCCCGCCACGGGTCGCCGAGCGCGGAGTAGACCTTCAGCTCGGGAAATCGCCGCGCCGGCTCGGGCTTGGGAAACGGCGTCGCCGACGCCACCACCGCCACGAGGGGAATCAGGAGCATCAGGCGCGTGAACACGCAACGAAGCCAAGCGCGGGCCGCTCCCGCTTCAATCCCCGAGGCGCAAGTCAGGCGAACCCGACGCGAGACCCGAGGCGACCTGTTCAGGAACAACAATGATCGGATTGGAAGGACGCGCCGGAACCCGGACGCCCGCGAAGAGCGGGCATGCGTCGCGTGGATTTTCCGCGGCTACAGCCGCAGCCACACCAGCGACGGTGGCTCGGAAAAGCGGCTACCGCGGCGGGCGCGTCCCACCGCGGGCCTTTCCCAAGGCGACCTCAGGGTACCGCCTGGCCTCCGGTTTCCGGCCCATCCGGCCCGAGCAACCCTTCCCCTACTTCTTGCCCCACGCGTAAGCCCAGAAGTCGAGCCGGCCGGCGACCTTGACGTCGTTGAATCCGGCGTGGCGCAGGAAGGCCTCCAATTCCGGCTGCGTGGAGCATTTGGAAATCTGCGCCGGACGCTCGCCCGGCGGGAATCGCAGGCTGTCCTCGAACACCGCCCATCCCGCCTTCGAGGCAAGGTCGACGTTGTCGCAATAGAACCGCCCCCCCGGCCGCAGCACCCGATGCGCCTCGCGCACGTAATTGTAACGGTCCCATTCCTCCAGGTGCATGAAGACCACCGTGGTGTAGACCGCGTCGACCGAGGAGTCGGGAATCGGCTGCAAGTCGTAACCGGAGATCTCCTGGAGGCGCACGTTCTCCAAACCAAGCAGCCGGCGGCCCGCGAGGCGCAGCATGTTGGCCGAGACGTCGCAGCCGATCCACTGCTTCACGAAAGGCGACAGCACGCGCCCGACGCGCCCGACTCCGCAGCCAATCTCCAGGAAGACATCATCGGGCTTCACCCCGACCGTCTCGCGCAGGATGTCGACCGTATCCTCCGCATCGGCGTGGAACTTGTCCTCATCGGTGTGGCCCGCGACGTAGAGGTAGGCGTCGCGCTTCGAGCCGGAGAGGGAATTCCAGACCGACTTGTAGTCGCCGCGGAGCTTGCTCATCGCCGCGAGCCAACGGTGGCCCCGCAGGCCCGTCAAGCGGCCTGCCGAACGCCAGACAGCGTTTGATGACCACATGAGAGTCGCCCCAGTTCGCAACCGAACCCGGCCGCTTGAGCAGCCTCCGGCGACGGCCGGCAGATGAAATGCAGGTCGACCGTAGAGAGAGGGCACGCGCGCCCCGATCACCGCCAGATTCGGCACGGGACCGGCCTCGATACGGTTGCCCACAGCGTTTCACCACCACCACCCCACCCTGGAAGTCCTTCCCCATCCGTGCTGTTCGGTACGCGTTCAGGAGAAGTTCGCCGCGACACGAGTCAGAGGGCCACCTCTGCCGCGCAGATCCCTCGCCGTCTTTTGCGCGCGCAAGCCCGGCCGGTCTCGCACGCCGGCTTGACGAAACATCGGCACGGACAAACGTCCGCCCAATGCCAAGCGCTCCGCACCTGCCTCCCGTCCGGCTCCGGCTGCTCGCCGGAGTCGCGGCGACGCTGGTGCTCGCGCTTTCGGTCTTCGCCTCCAGCCCGGTCGCGCATGGATGGCTGCACGAGCGGGCCGACAAGAACTGCTCAGGTCATTCGCATCCAAGCCCCGCCGAGTCGGATCACGACGACGCCGGTTGCGCGGTGGTACTGTTCGCGGGCGGCGTGGAACTCCCAGCCGGCCCCGCCTCGTTGCTGCCCCCCGCCTCGGTACCGGGTGGAATCCTCGCGGTCACAGCCGCGGAACCGCTCCTTTCGCGTCCACGTTACCTGCGGTTACCTGAGCGCGGCCCTCCGGTACGGGTTTGATCACGAACGGACCGGCTCTTCCCCCGGGGAAAATGCCGTTCTGCCTCGCCGCGCCGGATGACCGGCGGGCGTTTTGCCACAAGCCGAGGCGCGCCACGCGCCCGGATCAACACCTGTCAGCTGACCACGCATCATGAATTTCCACACCCGTATTCTCCTCCTCGCCGCCGCCACCGCGGAGGCAATTGTCGCCCAGACCAAACCGCCGGCCCCTCCAGCCGCTCAAGCGCATGAACACGCGCCGGTCGCCCTCGACCAGTTCGTGACGTCGGCAACCCCGTTCAAGCGCAACCAAGTGGAACTCGCCCAATCCACGACCGTCCTCGCGGGACGCTCCCTCCTCCTGCGGCAGCAGCCCACGCTGGGCGCCACGCTCGCCGCCGAAACCGGCATCAGCGCCTCGTATCACGGCCCGGGTTCCAGCCGCCCGATCGTGCGGGGACTCGACGGCGAACGCGTGCGCATCCTCGAGAACGGCCTCGCGCTGCTCGACGCCTCGGCCAACAGCCCCGACCATGCCGTCGCGGTGGAACCGTTCCTCGTGGATCGCATCGAGGCCGTGCGCGGCCCCGCCGCGTTGCTCTACGGCAATGCCGCCGTGGGCGGCGTCGTGAACGTGATCTCCCACCGGATCGAGACGGAGCTGCACGACGAACGCGTGCGCGGCGGCGCCGAAGTGCGCCATGGCACGAGCTCCGGCGAGTCGGCACGCGGCGGCGTCCTCGACGTGCGCCTACTGGGAGGCCGCGACCACGCCCTCGTACTACATCTGGACGCCTTCCGCCGCGAGGCGGGCGACATCCAGATCCCCGGTCCCGCGGAGAGCTTTCGCGTGCGCGCGGCCGAGGCCGCGGAGGCACGCAAGGAGGGCAAGCCCGCGCCGGTCTTCCGCGGCGGCACCCTGCCCAACAGCGCGCTCGACTCCGTGGGCATGGCAGCCGGCGTCTCGTGGGTGAACGCGAACGGATTCCTCGGCGTGAGCCGCAGCGGGTTCAACACCGACTACGGCGTGCCGGGCCACGCCCATGAGGGTGAGGAGGAGGGAGGCGTCCGCATCCGGCTGCGGCAACGCCGCACGGAATTGCAGGGCGAATGGCGCGCGCCGCGCGCGACGGACCTCGTGCAGGGGATGCGGCTCAAGTTCGGCCGCGGCGATTACAGCCACTCCGAGATCGAACCGGATGGCGCGGTCGGGACGGTGTTCACCAACCGCGGCCACGATGGCCGCGCGGAACTGCTGCACGGAGGACCATCCGGCTGGACCGGCGCGGTCGGCGTGCAATCCGGCCGCAACCGGTTCACGGCCGACGGCGAGGAGGCGTTCCTCCCCGACTCGACGACGCGGAGCGAGGCGGTGTTCGCGTTCGAGGAGATCACCCGCGGCGCCGTCACGTGGCAGGTTGGCGGCCGGCTGGAGCGCTCCCGCATCGCCGCCGACGGTCATCGCGCGCGCAGCGATTCGGACCTGAGCGCGGCGCTGGGGGCCGTCTGGCGGCTGGCCCCCGAGTGGACGCTGGCGCTCTCGGCAACAACCACCCGCCGCGCGCCCAATGCCCAGGAGCTCTTCGCCGACGGACCGCATGCCGGCACACAGGCCTACGAGATCGGCGATGACCACTTGGGCACCGAACGCTCCACCGGCCTTGAAGCCAGCCTGCGCCGGCGGGTCGGAGATGTTACCGGCGCGGTGTCAGTCTTCACGAATCGCTTCACGGGCTACATCTTCGAACAGCCCACCGGAACGGTGGCGATCGAGCACGATGGGGAATGGGAATTCGTCGACGCGGACGACCCGGAGGCCGCCGAACACGGCGGTCTGCCCGTCTTCCGCACGGTGCAGCGCGGAGCCCGTTTCTGGGGGATGGAACTGGAGGCGCTCTGGCACCTGCACGAGTCGCCCGGCAGCCAGTTCGACGTGCGTTTCACCGCGGACTTCGTGCGTGCCAAGGAGGGAGGTCGCCCGCTGCCCCGCCTCCCGGAAGCGCGCGGCGGCATCGGCCTCCTTTGGGCCTCGGCAGCGTGGACCTTCGGAGCGGATTACCTGCATGCCTTCCCGCAACGCCAGGTCGCCGCGCATGAAACGAACAGCGACGGCTACCGGCTACTCGGCGCCAGCGCGAGCCGCGTGCTCAATGTCGGTCCGATCCGCTCGGAAGCGTTCCTGCGCGCGACGAACCTCAGCGACCGCGAGGCGCGTCCGCACACGTCGTTCCTTAAGGACCTCGCCCCCCTGCCGGGACGCAGCGTCACCTTGGGCGTGCGCCTCAGCTTCTGAGGCGCCGCGGGGATCAGCGCGCCTCGCTGAGGCGCGCGATCACCGCCGGCAACAGGGCGTGCTCGGCAGAGTGTACCTTGGCGGCGACGTCCTCCAGCGTGTCGCCCGGCTCGATGCGCACGGCGGCTTGGTCGATGATCGGGCCACCGTCCACCTCGGCCGTGACGTGGTGCACGGTGCAGCCAGTGATCTTCACGCCGCGGCGAAACGCCTGCCCGATGCCGTCGAGCCCCGGGAAACTGGGCAGCAGGCTCGGATGCAGGTTGATGACTCGCCCCGCGAAATGCCCGAGAAAGGCCGGCTTCAGCACGCGCATGAACCCGGCCAGCACGATCAGGTCGGGCCGGCAGACATCGATCGCCGCGATGTAGCGCCGCTCGCCCTCACCTTCCAGCTTCGTGCGGAACGGCGCCGCGTCGAGGAACGCCGCAGGCACGCCGAAGCGCGGACCTAGCGCCAGGATCCCGGCGTCGGGCTGATCGGAAAAGATCTGCACGATCTTCGCGCGACCGAGGCGGCCGGCATCGCGGGCCCCGAGGATCGCCTCCGCGTTGGAACCGCGGCCGGAACCGAGCATGACGACGCGCATGATCAGACCTCCCCCGCCACGCGGATCCGCTCGATCAGACGCGTCGTGCTGAACCCGGGCAGGAAGGGCATGAACTCGATGCGCGCCCCGACTTCCTCCAGCGCCGCGCGCTCACCGGGATCCAGCTTCTCGAGCGTATAGTCTCCGGCCTTGCAGTAGGCGTCGGGCCGGAGCGCCCGGATCTCCGCCGTCAGCCGCGGGGTGCCAAAGATCACCACGGCGTCGACGCAGGCCAGCGCCCCCAGCGCGTAAGCGCGCTGCTCCTCCGACTGCACCGGCCGCGCGGGTCCCTTGAGCGTGCGCACGCTGGCATCGGCGTTCAGGGCGATCAGGAGGGCATCGCCGAGCGCCCGGGCGCGCTGCAGATAGAACAGGTGACCCGTGTGCAGGAGGTCGAAGACGCCGTTGGTGAGCACCACGCGGCGCCCCGCGGCGCGCTGCGCCGCGCGCCACTCCACCGCACCCGCCAAGTCGTGCAATTTTGGGTTGTCGAGGGTCACTCGCGCGCAAGCCTCACGATCCGCCGCCGCTTGTAAATCCCCCATCGCGGCCCGCCCCATGAAGTTCATCCGCACCCTCGCCCTCCTGCTCCTCGGCGTCTCCGCCGCCTCTGCCTCCCGCGAGAAGCCCGTCATCGGCCTCTCGCTCGATACCCTAAAGGAGGAACGCTGGCAGCGCGACCGCGACACGTTCATCGCCGCCGCCCAGAAGCTCGGCGCCACCGTCATCGTCCAGTCGGCGAACAGCGACGATACCCGCCAGGTGCGCGACGTGGAATCGCTCATCAGCCGAAAGGTCGACGTGCTCGTCATCGTCCCGCACAACGGCGAGGCCATGACGCGCGCCCTTCGCTCGGCGAAGGAGGCCGGTATCCCCGTGATCGCCTACGACCGCCTCATCCTCAACGCCCCCCTCGATTACTACCTCACCTTCGACAATGTGAAGGTCGGAGAGGCCCAGGCCACCTACGTCGCCTCCCGCCTGCCCAAGGACCGCCCCGCCCGCATCGTCCGCATCTACGGGGCTCCCACCGACAACAACGCCCGCCTGTTCAAGCAGGGCCAGGACAACGTCCTCGGACCGCTGATCAAGTCTGGCCGCGTCCAGGTGGTGCATGAGGACCACGCCCTCGATTGGAAGCCCGAGAACGCGAAGAAGATCATGAACGCCGCCGTCACCAAGGCCGGCCGGGCGATCGACGCCGTCATCGCCTCCAACGATGGCACCGCTGGCGGAGCCATCCAGGCCCTGCAGGAGGACGGCCTCGCGGGAAAAGTGCTGGTCACTGGTCAGGACGCCGACCTCGCCGCATGCCAGCGCATCCTGCGCGGCACCCAGGCAATGACCGTTTACAAACCGCTCAAGAACCTCGCCGAACTCGCCGCGCGCGTGGCCGTCGGCGTCGCCAAGGGTGAGACACCAGCCACCACCGGTGTCATTAACAACGGAAGCCGGCAGGTCCCGACGATCCTCGAGAAGATCATCACGGTCGACCGCGACAACTTGCGGGCGACCGTCGTCGCCGACGGCTTCCACCGCGAAGCTGACCTTCGCTAGGTAGGTCGCGGCGAAAGGTCCGCGATGCCTGCCCTCATCGAGGCCCGCCGCCTCACCAAGCGTTTTCCCGGGGTAACCGCCCTGCGGGATGTGAGCTTCGATCTCCGCGCCGGCGAGATCCACGCCCTGTGCGGCGAGAACGGCGCGGGCAAGTCGACGCTGATCAAGCTGCTCGGCGGTATCCACCCGCACGGGACCTACGAAGGCGAACTCAGCGTGGCCGGAGAACCCGCGCGGTTCCGGGGCGTGCGCGACGCCGAGGCGGCGGGAATCGCGGTCATCACGCAGGAACTCGCGTTGGTCGACGGGCTGAGCGTGGCGGAGAACATCTTCCTCGGCCGGCTGCCCACGCGCGGCGGACGCGTGGACTGGGCGGAGACCCACCGCCGCGCGGCGGCGCTACTGGCGGAGTTCGGCCTCGAGGTGCCGCCTGAGGCTGAGGCCGGTTCGCTGGGCGTCGGCGCCCGCCAATTGCTCGAGATCATCCGGGCACTCGACAAGCGATCCCGGGTGCTCGTGCTCGACGAGCCCACCGCCGCGCTCACGGAGCGGGAGGTCGCGGTCCTGTTCGGCCACCTGCGGCGGCTGCGCGAACGAGGCACGGCCTGCATTTACATTTCCCACCGCCTCGACGAGGTCTTCGCCATCGCCGATCGCATCACGGTGCTGCGCGATGGGGCGAGCGTGGCGACGATCGAGCGCGCTTCCGCGACCGTGCCCGGGATCATCCGCCACATGGTCGGCCGCGAGATCACCGAGCAGTTTCCCCGGCGCGCACCCGCCGCTCCCGGGGACGTCTTGCTCGCCGTCGAACGGCTCCACGTGACAGCGCCCGACGGCCGTGAGGCACTGCGCGGCATCAGCCTGGAGGTCCGCGCGGGCGAGGTGCTCGGCATCGGCGGCCTGATGGGGGCCGGTCGCACGGAACTGCTGCTGCACCTGTTCGGGGCGTGGGGCCGGCGTGATTCGGGCGACGTGCGCCTGCGGGGCGCCAACTACCCCGACGCCTCACCTGGCAAATCGATCGCGCGCGGCCTCGTGCTCGCGACCGAGGACCGCCGCCGGCACGGGCTCGTGCTGGGGCAGGACATCGGCTTCAACCTCTCGCTGCCTAGCCTCGGCCGTTTCACGCGCCGCACAGGTCGGCTCCATCTCGCCGCGGAACAGGCGGAGAACCAACGGATGTTCGACTCGCTCCGCATCAAGGCGCCGGGAGTCGCGACCCGCGCCGGCGGGCTCTCCGGCGGGAACCAGCAGAAGGTGGTCCTCGGCAAGACGCTGATGACGGATCCGGCGGTGGTGATGCTCGACGAACCCACGCGCGGCATCGACGTCGGCGCGCGGCTCGAGGTCTACGGGCTGATCAACCGCCTCACGGCCGAGGGCATGGGCGTCCTGCTCGTTTCGAGCGACCTGCCGGAGCTCATGGGCATGAGCGACCGCGTGATGATGCTCGCCGGAGGGGAAATCGGCGGGGAGTTCCGGCGGGAAGAGTTCAGCCAAGAAGGCCTGCTCGCGGCGGCGATGGGGCATTCGATCGTCGGCACACGATGACGTGGCCCATGAGTCTGCCGACTTCAGGGCGTCGATCGTCCGCAGCGATAGCCCGGGGGCTCGGTGCTTTGCGCCCTGCGCTCCTTTCGGGATTCACCCGTTTTCCCCGACGCGCCTGACTCCACTCCGCGTTTACCCCGATCCCGGATGAAGAATCTGCCCCGCTTCCAAAGCTTCGCGCTGCCGTTCGCCCTGCTCGGCATCTGCGCGTTCTTCGCGTTGCGCGAGCCGGCCTTTCTGGGCTCGCGCAACCTCACCCAGCTGCTCGTCGAATTCTCCATCACCGGCACGCTCGCCCTCGGGATGTTCATGATCCTGCTCACCGGGCAGATCGACCTGTCGGTCGGCAGCGGGGTGGGCCTCATGGGCGGGCTCGCCGCGGTGCTCGCGACGCAGCAGGGCTGGCCGGCGCCGCTCGCGCTGCTCGCGGGACTAGGTGCGGCCGTGGTGCTATGGTCGCTCCTCGGCACCCTGATCGTTCGCCAGCGGATCCCCGCCTTCATCATCACCCTCGGCGGGCTGCTGGTCTTCAAGGGGCTGTTCTGGCTGGTCATCGGCAACTCGACTGTGCCCGTGACCCGCGGCGACCAGGACAACCTGTATTCGCTGCTCACGACTTACTACCTGCCCGCGACCGCCGGGCTCGCGCTCGCGGCAGGCGCGCTGACGTTGTCCGCCGCCGGCGCATGGGGCGGGCGCC
>JACCDP011188347.1_pt1 | contig 13716 bp, 9 predicted proteins | sample 7445841 | NCBI WGS metagenome assembly JACCDP01 (sample SAMN15323441, study PRJNA562643) | freshwater metagenome | isolation source: river surface water | place: USA:Blue River Watershed | collected 2017-08-17
AGCGTGTGGCTGGCTTCTTCGACGAGGATGTCGTGGAGGAGTTTCTCGACCTGGGCGAGTTCGAGGGGCTTGCGGGTCATGCCCACGAGGCCGACGATGCGGGTGACCGCGCCTTCGAGGTTACGCACGTTGCGGGCGATGCGGGAGGCGATGAATTCGGCGATTTCCGGCTGCAGGTCAAGGCCGCGGGCGGCGGCCTTCTTGCGGAGGATGGCGATGCGGGTCTCGAGGCCGGGGGCCTGGATGGAAGCGACCATGCCCCACTGGAAGCGGGAGACGAGGCGTTCCTGGAGCTTGGCGATCTCCGAAGCCGGACGGTCGCTGGTCAGGACGACCTGCTTGTGGTTGTTATGCAGCTCGTTGAAGGTGTGGAAGAACTCGTCCTGCGTGGACTCCTTGCCCGCGAGGAAGTGGATGTCGTCGATGAGCAGCAGGTCGAGCTCGCGGTAACGGCGACGGAAAGCGGCGACGTTGCCGGCCTGGAGGGCCTGGATGAAATCGTTCGTGAAGGTCTCGGACGAGATGTAGGCGATGCGGGCCTGCGGATTGGCGGCGTAGACCGAGTGGGCGATCGCGTGCATCAGGTGGGTCTTGCCGAGGCCGGTCGGACCGTGGATGAAGAGCGGGTTGTAGTAGTGGCCGGGTTCCTTGGCGACGGCGAGCGAAGCGCCATGGGCCATCTCGTTCTCCGGACCGACGATGAAGTTCTCGAAGGTGTTGGTCGCCTTGATCGCCGGAGCGGGCGAAGCGGTGGCGGCCTGGCGCGAAGCACGCGGAGCCGGCGTCGGCGCCGGGGCGGCCTCACGGGAAGCGTCGACGGAAGCGGTCAGGCGGAAATCCATGTTACGACCGGCGACGAGCGTGAGCTGGCGACGGAGCATCTCGGCGTAGTTGCTGTTGACCCAGGCTTCGGTGAGCACGGAAGGCGCCTCCAGGACGAGGACCTTGCCTTCGAGGATGGTCAGGGGCTGCAGGGAAGAGATCCAGGTTTCGAAGTCGGCGCGAGGAAGGGCGTTACGGAGCTCGCTCTTGGCGGTCTCCCAAAGGGATTGGTGGCTGACGGAAGGGGACATGAGAAAGGGGGAGGGTTGAGAAAGGTTGTTCACAGGCTCTTTGGAAGCCCGAAAGTGAGGTATTTTTGTAAAATGGTTGTTAATGAAACGACCTTCGGGATTTAACTGCTTCCGTGCCAAATCGGCGTCGGACGTCGGAGTCACTGTAAGTCGTTGATAAAAGGATGTTTGGGCGGTTTAAAATTGGTTTCCTCCGTTTAGTGTCCGGCGGAGGGGCCGGTGACGATCCTTGGGGTGCGAATCGGAGGGCATTTGTGAACGCGCGGAGACGAGGGACAAGTGCAAGCCCTGCACAGGTTATTAACACTCCCCCTGTAGATAAGAATGTGAGGTTTCTGTTGCACGACCGTCACTCCGTCACCGTCCCCCTGTGAATAGGGGATTTAATTCACTTCACCGCTTCGGCGAGGTGTTCGTCCCGAAGACGTCGAAGGTCGTCCAAGGTCAGGCAGTAGCGCAACCGGTCGCGCAGCTTGCGCGAACCAGGCAGACCATGCGTCAGCGGATGCATGCGGTCGAGCATCCAACGGACGTCGCGCGTACCCAGACGCGAGGCGTGCACTTCGATCGTGAGCTCGGCCAGGCGGATCATGCAATCCCAGCGCTGCTGCATGCCGATCTCGAGAGCCTCCCCCGCCCTGCCCTCCATGGCGGCCTTGATCTGGGCGAAAACCCAAGGATTACCGAGCGCCGCCCGGCCGATCATCAGCCCGGAGACCCCGGTCTCGCCGCGACGAAGCATCGCCGAGGGGCCGTCCTTGACGTCGCCGTTGCCGATGACGGGGATCTCGACCGCCGCGGCCACCTTGGCGATCCAGCCCCAATGGGCCTCGCCGGAGTAACCTTGTTCCTTCGTACGTCCATGCACGGCCAAGGCCTCGACGCCGAGCTCCTGCAGCCGGCCGGCGACTTCGACGGCTACGATGGTGGAATGATCCCAGCCGAGACGCATCTTGGCCGTCAACGGGACGTCAGGAATGGCGTCCTTGACCGACTTCACGAGGTCGTAGAGCAACGGCGTGCAACGCAGCAGGCCGGAGCCGGCGTTCTGCTCGATGACCTTGTGCGCGGGGCAGCCGAAATTGAGGTCGAGGAAATCAGGCTTCACGCGATCGCAGACCAGGCGGGCGGCCTTGGCCATCGAGGCCGGCGTGGCGCCGAAGATCTGGACGCCCATCGGACGCTGACCCTCGGTGAAGTCGACCATCTCCCAGGCCTTGACGTTGTCGCGGATCAAGGCCTCGGACTGCACGAACTCGGTGACCATCACGTCGGCCCCCTGCTCCTTGCAGAGCTGGCGGAAGGCCACGTCGGTGTGACGGGCCATGGGCGCGAGATAGAGCGGGAACTTGCCCGGACCGAACCACGGCAGGCGCGGGGCGACCTTGCTCACGGCCGTCCGTCCTTCTTCTTGAGCGCGGCCTTGAGCTCGCGCCAGCGGGCGAGCCGCTCGGCGATCTGCGGCTCGGCGCCGGCGTCGCCGGGATGGTAGAGCGAGAGCGGGCGGCTCAGGTAGTCCTGGCCGCTGACGGCTTCGGGGAAATCGTGGCTATAACGGTAGGCTCCGCCGTTCCCGAGGCTCTTGTTGACGCTGTTGTGCGCGTCCTTGAGGTGCAGCGGGACTTCCTGGCGGGGCATGTTCCGCACGGCATCCTTGGCGGCCGAGATCGCGAGGGTCGTGCTGTTGCTCTTCGGTGAAAGGGCCAGGAAGAGCGCGGCATGGGCGAGCGCGTACTCGCACTCGGGCATGCCGACCATCTCGCAGGCCTGGAAGGCGGCGGTGGCCACGCCGAGGGCGCGGGAGTCGGCGAGGCCGATGTCCTCGGAGGCGCAGATGACGAGCCGGCGGGCGATGAAGCGGGGCTCCTCCCCTCCTTCGAGCATCAGGAACAGCCAGTAGAGGGCCGCGTCCGGATCGCCGCCGCGGACCGACTTGATGAATGCCGAAGCGGTGTCGTAATGGTCGTCGCCGCCGTCGTCATAGCGGATGCGACGTTCGCGGGCGAAGGAAGCCACGGCCTCGTCGGTGACGCTGCCGAGCGCGGGCGCGGAGAGCACGAGGGTCTCGAGGCAGTTCAGGGCGCGACGAAGGTCGCCCGAGGCCATCTCGGCGACCTGTTGGAGGACCTTCTCGGAAGCCTTGATGCCCAAGGCGCCCAGGCCGCGCTCCTTGTCCGCCAGCGCGGTGCCGAGGAACGTGGCGATCTCCGCCGGCGACAGCGGGTCGAGGCGGAAGAGATGGCTGCGGCTCAGCAGCGCGGGGACGACGTAGAGTCCGGGGTTGTGCGTCGTGCAACCGATGAGGCGGACCACGCCGGCCTCGACGTCCGGCAGCAGCAGGTCCTGCTGCGCCTTGTTGAAGCGATGGATCTCGTCGACGACGAGGACGGTCTTGCGCGAAGGCTGGCGGCGGGCCTCGGCGAGGATCTCGCGCAGCTCGGGCGTCCCGGAGAGGACGGCGTTGACGCGGACGACGAACGACTGCGTCTCGGCGGCGATGACCTCGGCCAAGGTGGTCTTGCCGCAGCCGGGCGGACCATAGAAGAGCAGCGAACCGAAGTTGTCGGCCTTGATCAGGCGCGGCAGCAAGGCCTCGGGGCCGAGCAGGCCGGCATGGCCCACGACCTCGGCGAGGTTGCGCGGACGCATGCGGGCGGCCAGCGGACGGCGTCGTTCCGGAATGGCGTCAGGCACCCCCTGGCCGAGACCAGGCAGCGCGTCGTCCGATACGGGGCGCCGTTCAGCCACGGCTTACTTCTCTTCCGCGAAGGGCACCAGGTGGCAGTAGGGCTTCTTGCCCCGCAGCTGGTAATACTTCTGGTGATATTCTTCGGCGCGCCAGAACGTCGGAGCCTTCTCGATCTGCGTCGCGATGGGACGGCTGAAGGCCTTGGCGAGGGTCAGGCCGACCTTCACGTCCTCGGCGATCTTCTGCTGCTCCGGCGAATGGGTGAAGATGACCGAACGATACTGGTCGCCGATGTCCGGGCCCTGACGGTTGACCTGGGTCGGGTCATGCATCTTGAAGAAATATTCCACGAGCGTGCGATAGGTCACCTTCGTCGGGTCGAAGACGACCTCGATGACCTCGGCATGGCCGGTGCCCTTGGCGCAGATTTCTTCGTAGGTCGGGTTCAGGGTCTTGCCGCCGGCATAGCCGCACGCGGCGGACTGCACGCCGGGGATCTTGGCGTACTGGTACTCGACGCCCCAGAAACAACCGGCGCCGAAGGTGGCTTTCTCAAGCTTGGAAGGAGGGGTCATGGTCTTTTCGGAGGAGGGCTGAGGGTCGGCCGCGAGGAGCAGACCACAGGCGGCGCAGGCGATGAAGGCGGACTTCAGGAGGGTGTGCAGCGGGTTCATGGCGGGACGCCTCCTACGTTGGGCGATTCCGTGCCCGAAGCAAGGTGGGACGACGCTCAGGAGACCACGCCGCGCAAGGCCTCCGCCAGGGCTTCCGGCGGGTGCGGGTCACGCGTCAGGCCGCGCTCCGGGGTCAGGTAGAAGGTATCGATGGCGAAACCCTGCTCGGTCGCGATGTTGGCGAAGGTGATGGCGTAGCCGGCTTCCCGGATGGAGCGGCCGACGCGGAACAGCAGGCCGAGACGGTCGTTGCACTGGATCTCGATGACGGTCCGGGCGAGGTCGACCTCGTAGTAGGCCTCGACCTTGGCGGCGAGGGGCACGAAGGCCTTCCGGCGCGGCGCCGTCAAGAGGGCGCGCTGCTCCTCGGCGGCGACGTCCTCCACCAGGTCCGTGCCCTCGAGCAGCGAACGACCGAGGGCCGCGGTGAAGCGCTCCTTGGAGGCGGCTTCCTTGCCCACGGGGAGCACGACCTTGAAGAAGTCGATCGCGACGTCGTCGTCGCGCGAGAAGGCGCGGCAGGAGACGATGTTGATGCCCGCGACGGCGAAGGCGCCGGCCATGCGGCTGAAGAGCCCCGCCCGGTCCCACGTGACGACGGTCACGAGCGACTGGCCGGAGCCGGCGTCGTCATGCCATTCGACGATCGGGCGCAAGGAGACCTCGGCGTCGGCTTCCGACACCGAGGCGATGAGGCGATGGATCATCCGCAGGTGGTGCGCGGCATCCTCGGGCGCGGCATGCAGGTAATAGCCTTGCGGCATGGTGCTGAAGTGGGCTTCGACCTCGTCGGCCGGGATCTCGGCGCCCAGCAGCGCGGCGGTCGCGCCACGCAGGGCCGCGACGACGGCGCCGTGGTCATGCTCGGCTTCGCCGGCGAGCTTGGCCAAGGTGCGGCGATAAAGGGACCAATGCTGGCCGTCCTTGAACTCGGTCCAGAGGTCCGGCGAAGTGGCGCGGGCGTCGCAACGGGTATGGACGAAGAGGCTGCGCAGGACCTGCTCGTCGCCCATCAGGCGGGCGAAGCGGTCGATGTTCGCCGGATCGTCGATGTCATGGCGCTGCCAGTAGAGTCCCATCACGAGGTGATGGCGGATGACGCCGGCGGCGATCTCACGCTCCCGCGCATCGAAGCCGAGACGCTCGAGGATCTTGTCGGCGATCGGCACGCCGCGCTCGGCGTGGCCTTCGATGCCGCCCGACTTCGCGATGTCGTGCAGGAAGAGGATCGCGTAGAGCAGCGAAGGCGCCTCGGAACCGAGGACGACGTGGCGGTAGCGCTGGTCGACGTCGGTCTCGCCGGCGTAGATGGTGTCGAGCTCCATCAGGCAGCGCAACGTGTGCACGTCGGCCGTCCAGCGGTGGTAGAATTCGAACTGCACCAGGCAGTGGAGGCCGGCGAACTCCGGGACGAGGCGATACAGCAGACCGTGCTCGCGCAGGGCGTTGAGCGTGCCGTAGACCCGTCCGCCTTCGGTCAGCATCGCGCGCAGGGCGCTGCTGGCTTCCTCGGAAGCCGCGATGGCGGGGCTCAGCAGGTGGGCGCGTTCGCGCACGAGGAGCGAAAGGGCGCGGTCCGGGCGGGCCTCATGGATCTGGCAGATGCGGAACAGCCTGACGAGACGGCCCGGATCCTCTTCGAAGACCAGGCGATGCTCCGCCGTGACGGTGCCGCCCGGGACGACGCGCAGGCCGTCCATGACGAACGGGGCGCCCCACCCTTCGGGCTCCGGCTCGCCCATGACCGCGCCTTCGACGATCTCGGCGCAGCGGCGGACGTGGTCCGCGGCATCGAAGTATTCGCGCATCAGGCCGCCGATCCGTTCGGTCAGGGTTCCCTTGAAGCCCAGGCCCTGCGAGACGGTGTCCTGACGCTCCAAGGAAAGCTGTTCGGTCGGACGGGTGACCTGGAAATGCAGTTCGCAGCGGAGCCGCAGGAGCACCTGCTTGGCCTCTTCGAACTTCTGGAGGTCGACCGAAGGCAGGAAGCCCGAGGACGCGAGTCCGCCGGGGCCGACGCCGTTGCGGGCCGTACGGGCGATCCAGACGCAGCCCTGGACGTCGCGGAGGGCGCCGACGCCGTTCTTGAGGTCCGGCTCCTGCAGGTAAGCGCTGCCGCCGGCCTTCTCGCGACGCTTGCGCTGCGACTCCACGATCGCGCGGGCGAACGGCTTCCAGGCCTGTCCGGACAGCAGCGCCGCGGTCTTGGCCTCGAGCTGCGCGTAAAGTTCGGCCGAACCGCAGAGGTGCCGCGTCTCCAGCAAGGCCACATGGAGATGCAGGTCATCCTTCGCGTAGTTGGTCGATTCCGTGACCGTGCGCACCGACTGCCCGACCTTGAGGCCGAGGTCCCACAAGGGATAGAGGATCGATTCGACGAGGGCCTTGGTCGCGGCGGAATGGCGAGGCACCAGCACCAGCAGGTCGATGTCGCTCAACGGACAGAGCTCGGCGCGACCATAGCCGCCCGTGGCGACGAGGCTGATCGCGGCCGCCGCCGGACCGGCCTTCACGAACAGGGCGTCGAAGAGGATGTCGATGGCGTCGGAGCGCAGCTTCGCGACCTCGCCCCCGCGGACGCCGGCGCGGTGCGCGGCCAGCTGGATCTCACGGGCCTCGGCGAGGAAGACCTTGGCGCGCGGCACGAACTCGCCTTCCAAGGCGGCCTGACCGGCCAGCCCATGCTGCAAGGCGGCGCGGCGGAGCAGGACGGCGGAAGACTCGTATTCGGGCGACATGCGAGGCGACCACCGTGAAGGCAAAGCACCTGTCGTTCAAGGGTGATTGCCATCCCGGAGGTTTCCTTCCTAGTGACGGCATGGAATCCTGGCTGAGCGAGTTCTGGTCGCACCTGCACACCGCCGAAGGACTCCGCCAGACCATCCAAGCCGGCGGCATCGGCCTGATGTGCCTCATCATCTTCGCCGAGACCGGACTGCTGGCGGGCTTCTTCCTGCCGGGCGATTCCTTGCTGGTCACCGCCGGCGTGCTCACCATCGCGAACGGCGACCGCCCGGCCTACTTCGACCCGTGGATGGTCACCGGCGCCCTGACCGTCGCGGCCATCGTCGGCGACCAGACGGGTTATTGGCTCGGCCGCAAGTACGGCCACGCCATGGAGACCAAACCGGACAGCTGGTGGTTCAAACGGAAGCACCTCGCCGCCGCCCGCGACTATTTCGCCGAGAAAGGGCCGCTGGCCATCGTGCTCGCCCGGTTCGTGCCGCTGCTGCGCACTTTCGTGCCCTTCGCCGCCGGCATGGGCGACATGCCGGCCGGCCGCTTCCTGCGCTGGAACATCCTTGGGGGCATCCTCTGGATCAACTCCCTCGTCTGGCTCGGACATTGGCTCGGCGGCACGCCGCTCGCCGACCAGATGCACAAGGTCATCCTGATCGTCATCGTCGTCTCCTTCATCCCCGTCGTCTGGACGGCGGCGAAGCGGCTGCTCACTTCCCGACCGGGAACCAGAACTTGAACGTCGTGCCGCCGGGTCCGGTGGACTCGACGACGATGTCGCCGCGGTGGTCGCGCAGGATGCGCTTCACGATGGCGAGGCCCAGGCCGGTGCCGTCTTCGCGGCTGGTGAAGAAGGACTCGAAGATCTTGGGCAGGATCTCGGCCGGGATGCCCGAGCCGGTATCGCTGATGCGGACCACGACCACTTCGCCCTGAGGGCCGGGCTCGACGCCGAGGTGCAGCGAAAGCTGGCCGCCGCCGGTCATGGCCTGGACGCCGTTCATCATCAGGTTGAGGAAGACCTGCTGGATCTGGCCGGGATTCCCTTCGACGGCGGGGATGACCGAGTCGCCGGCGATCTCGACCTTCACGCCCAGCTGCTGGAGCTTGAGTCGGAGCAAAAGGACGGCGTTCTCGCTCGCCTTGCGCAGGTCGACGGTGCGGAAGGCTCCCGACTGCGCCTTGCTCATGCCGAGCACGCGCGAGACGACGCCTTCCATGTGCGCGATCTTCTCCCGCATGACCCCGATGTCCTCCATCTTGGGGTCCGTGGCCGACATGCCCTGCGCCAGCGTGTCCGAAAGGAGCTTCATCACCGTCAGCGGATTACGGATCTCATGCGCGACCTCGGCCGAAAGCAGGCCGAGCGCGGTCAGGCGTTCGCTGCGGCGGAGACCTTCTTCCACCGTGAAGACCTTCGCGTACAGGCGCGCGTTCTGGATCGAGGAAGCGCCGAACGACGAGAGAGCGGTGACGAGGTGCTTGTCATCGTCGGAGAAACGGTAGGCGCCCATCGCCACGCACATCAGCACGCCGAAGGTCTCGTCCTCGTAGCGGACGGGCACGGCAAGCAACGAGGACGACGACACCGGCTCGGCGAGCTTGGTGAAGAGATGCTCCTCGGTCTTGCCGGCGAGAGGCACGACGACCGGGCGGCCGCGGCCGACCACGGTGCCGAGCGAGGTCTGGTTGACCGCGATGCTCGGGGCGAGCTCGCTGCCGCTGAGGTCGCCGTCCAGGTGCTTGAGCAGCAGCACGTCGTCGACGATCTTGTAATAGGCGCAGGCGCGGGCGCCGAGCAGGCCGCGGGTGTGTCGGGAAAGGTCCTGGGAGATGCCCGGCTCGTCGCGCTCACGGGCGAGGCCTTGCGCCGCGCGGACCAGCGCCTCGAGCTGCGCGGCCTTGGAGCGGAGCTGACGGAGGAGCCAGATACGGCCGACGGCCTTGGAAGCCTCGTTGGTGAGGAGCGCGAGGAAGGCGACGTCCTGCTCCGTGAAGGCGTCCAGACGATCGGAGTCGCAGTTCACGACACCGATGACGTTCCCCATGAGTTCCATGGGCACGGCGAGTTCCGAGCGGATGCCTTTGCGGATCTCGACGTAGCGAGGGTCCTTGGAGACGTCGGGGATGCGCTGCGGCTTGGCGTAGAGCGCGACCCAGCCGGTGATGCCCTGCCCTTGGTCGATGACCTGGGCGGAGGAGGCGGGGTCGAGTCCGTTGCTGACCTCGATGCGCAGCGAACCCGTGGCGGGCTCGACGAGCGCGATGGACGCGCTGGAGGCGTTCAGCGTACGGACGATCTCCTCGAGGATGAAGTCGAGCGCCTCGCGCGGGTCTTCGGTCGCGTTGACGAACGCGCCGACGCGGTAAAGGCAGTCCAGGACGCGGGCGTCGCCGGGACGTTCCTGCGGAGGACGCGAGTGAGGCATGGCCTAGAGGGAGTGGTCCATGTCGAGCGCCGGGGCGTCGACGGTGGTCTGTCCGATCATGACGGCAGGCACGCCGGCCACGCTGGTATGCGGGGCGACGTCCTTGAGCACGACGGAGCCGGCGCCGATCTTGGCGCCCTCCCCGATGGTGATGTTGCCGAGGATCTTGGCGCCGGCGCCGATGAGCACGCCGGAGCGGATCTTCGGATGGCGGTCGCCGCGGGCCTTGCCCGTGCCGCCGAGGGTGACCTCATGCAGGAAGGAGACGTTGTCGGCCACGACGCTCGTCTCGCCGGCGACGAAGCCGGTGGCGTGGTCGAGCAGGATGCCGACGCCGAAGCGGGCGGCCGGATGGATGTCGACGGCGAGGTGCTCGGAGACGAGCGACTGCAGGTGCGTGGCGAGTTCCTTGCGTCCGGCCTTCCAGAGCGCATGCGCCAGGCGATGCGTCGAGATGGCATGGAAACCTTTGTACCAAAGATAAGGGATGAGGGCGTGCTCGGTGGCAGGGTCGCGCTCGAGGGTGGCGCGGATGTCGGCGCGCATCTGGGCGAGGACCTCAGGGTCGGCGGAGACGGCTTCGCCCAGGACGCGCAGGACGACCGGCAGATCCTGACCGGTGGGCGTGAGGCGTTCGGCCAGGCGCTGGATGATGCCCTCGCCGAAGCCCGAGCGATCCAGGACATAGCGATGGAGCATCGGGGCCAGCGCCGGTTCGGCCTGGGCGACGATGGACGCACGCGACTTCAGCTCCGCCCAAAGGGAGGCTTCGTTGGCGCAGACCAAGGCGATGGAACGGGCGTCAGCCATACAGCCCTGATTAATTCGGGTTTTCGTCCAATTTGGCAACCCGTGAGTCAAAACCATGTAAAAAGGGGGACTTAGGGCCGCTTTCCCCGACCTAACTTCCGCGAAGGGGTTGAAAACTGCGGGCGACCCCCTACATGTGGAGACCTACCCTCCCACACCCATGCGTATCCTCACCTCCCTCCTCGCCTGCCTCGCGGCGGTGGCTGCTTTCGCCGCCCCCGAAGTCGGCAAAGCCGCCCCTGAGTTCACCGGCAAGACCCTCGACGGCAAGACCGTCAGCCTCGCCGACTTCAAGGGCAAGACCGTCGTCCTCGAATGGTACAACCCGGGCTGCCCTTACGTGAAGAAGTTCTACGACGCCGGCAAGATGCAGGAGTTCCAAAAGGAAGTCGTCGCCTCGGGCGCCGTCTGGCTCGTGATCAACACCGGCGGCCATAAGCTCGAGAACGCCACCTACTACCCCGGCACCGTCATCCAGGACGAGAACCAGAGCATCGGCCGCGCGTTCGACGCCAAGGTCACCCCGCACTGCTTCGTCATCGATGGCAAGGGCGTCCTCGTCTACAAGGGCGCGATCGACAGCATCGCCTCCACCAAGTCCGCCGACATCGAGAAGGCCAACAACTACGTCCTCGCCGCCGTCAAGGCCGTGAAGGATGGCAAGGCCCCCGAAGTCTCCAGCACCAAGCCCTACGGCTGCAGTGTGAAGTACAACAAGCTCTAAGCCGACAGACAGGCCAAGCAAAAGGGCGTCCGATCGGACGCCCTTTTTTGTGCCGAGAGGAAAAGCTTCAGGCCACGCCGGTCGCCTGAAGCAGCTTGGCGTGTACCTGGTCGTTGCGCAGGTAAGGCGGGAAGAGCTGCGAGCCGGGGCCGATGGAGCAGAATTCGACCATCTCTCCGGTGTGGTTGTTGCTGGTCCAGCCGATGGAGGTGTACTTCATGAGCGCGGCCGAAAGGGTCTTCGTCGAGACGATTTTGGCACGGTCGTCGGAAGAGAACTGCAGGCCGGTCGCCTGCTCCGCCGCGACGACGAATTCCTTGGCCGACATGCCCTTGGTCTTGGCGCCTAGCAGCTCAAGGGAAGACTTGAAGCCCTTCAGTCGGTCGAAAGCCGGGGTCGTCTCGGAATAGGCGGGAGCCGTCGAGATGAAGTCCTCGCTGCCGAGCCCGTTGACGTTGAATCCGCCCGTACCATGGTCGGTGGTCACGATCAGCAAGGTGTCCGGATTCCGGTCGACGAACGCGAGCGCCGTCGCGATGGCCTCGTCGAAGGCGACCTGGTCCAGGATCGCGGCGGCGCCGTCGTTGCCGTGGGCGGCGTGATCGATACGACCCCCTTCGACCATGAGGAAGAAGCCTTCGGGATTCGAGTTCAGCCGCTGCAGCGCGACCTTGGTCATCTCGGAGAGCGTCGGGGTCGAGGCCTTGAGCTCAGCGGAATGCAGGCGATCGATCTCAAAGGGGACGTGGCTCTTGCTGAAGAGGCCGAGCAGCGGGGTCTTGCCGCCGTCGGCCAGCAGCTGGTCGCGGTTCAAGGCCACGGCGTAACCGGCCTTGCGGTAGGCCGCGACGAGGTCGTCGCTGAAATATTGGGTGCCGCCGCCGAGGACGACGTCGACGCCGCGCTCGAGGTATTGGGCGGCGATGGCCTTCTGGTCGGAACGCTTGGCGACGGTCGTGGCGAAGCCCGCCGGGGTGGCGTGGGTCGCGGTAGCGGTGGTGACGAGGCCGCAACGCTTCTTCGCGGCGTTCATCTTCTGCACGAGGGTGACGGGCTTACGGCCGTCCTGGGTGATGTTGATCACGCCGTTGTCGATACGCTCGCCGATGCCCCAGCAGCTGGCGGCCGCGGCGGAGTCGGTCACGAGGCTGCTGGCGGACTCGGTCTCGCAGAGCGAACGGACGACGGGTCGCTCGCCGTACATCTTCATCCAATGCGAGGAACGCTGCTCCGTGCGCTTGAGGTAGGTCTGCGCGGCGGTCAGCACCGAGAAGCACATGCCGTCGGAGACCATGAAGATCACGTTCTTGGCCTGGCGCTTGGCGGCATTGGCGGCTGCCTCGCGACCTTCGGCGCCGAGGGCGCGGACGGAGCCTGCGCCGAAGACGAGGCCGCCGAGTCCGGCGAACTTCAGGAAGTCACGACGTGAAGAGGAACGGGGCTGGTTCATGGCGGGGGTATAGGCTCAAAGGACCCCTGCGGGCAACCTTAGTTCCCCGGGGAGTCCGTTAAATCCCGGTGACGCTCAGGCCTGCGGAGCAGCCGGGGCGGCGGGGGCCGTCGGGACATGCGCCTTGAGGCGACGCTCGGCGATCTCGGCCGACACCAAGGCGATGAACTCGGCCAGGGTGCGGTTGCCTTCGAAGGACTTGTCCGCGCGCGAACGCACGTTGACCACGCCGGCTTCCTTTTCCTTGGCGCCCACGACCAGCATGTGCGGGACCTTGGACATCTCCGCGCGACGGATCTTGGCGCCGAGCTTGTCGGACGAGGCGTCCACGCTGCAGCGGATCTTGGCGGCCTTGAGGGTCTCGGCCATCGCTTCGCAATCGGCGTTGAGGTCGTCGTTCAGCGGGATGAGGCGCACCTGCTCAGGCGAGAGCCAGGTCGGGAAGTCGCCGGCGAAGTGCTCGATCAGGATGCCGACGAAGCGCTCCATCGAACCGAACGGCGCGCGGTGGATCATCACCGGGCGGTGCGGCTTGTTATCGGCGCCGTTGTAGGTGAGGTCGAAACGCTCCGGCAGGTTGAAGTCGACCTGCACGGTGCCGAGCTGCCATTCGCGGCCGATGACGTCGCGGACGACGAAGTCGATCTTGGGTCCGTAGAAGGCGGCTTCGCCGGGCTCTTCGGAGAAGGCGACGCCCAAGGTGGCGGCGGCGGCGCGGCAGGCGGCCTCGGCCTTGTCCCAGTTCTCGGCGGTGCCGGTGTACTTGGCGGAGTCGGGGTTACGCAGGCCGACGCGGACGCGATAGTCGTTCAGGCCGAGCGTCTTGAGGACGATCTTCACGAGCTCGAGACAGCCGAGGACTTCCGGGAGGACCTGGTCTTCGGTGCAGAAGAGGTGGGCGTCGTCCTGGGTGAAGCCACGGACGCGCGTCATGCCGTTCAGCTCGCCGGACTGCTCCCAGCGGTAGACCGTGCCGAATTCGGCGAGGCGCACCGGGAGGTCGCGATAGGAATGCGGCTGGGAAGCGTAGATGCGGATGTGGTGCGGGCAGTTCATCGGCTTCAGGAGGAAGCCCTGCACGGTGCCGTCGGCCAGGCGGTTGGTCAGTTCGCCGCAACCGCAGCCTTC
>JACCDP010201262.1_pt1 | contig 13713 bp, 11 predicted proteins | sample 7445841 | NCBI WGS metagenome assembly JACCDP01 (sample SAMN15323441, study PRJNA562643) | freshwater metagenome | isolation source: river surface water | place: USA:Blue River Watershed | collected 2017-08-17
AAATCAAAATCGATGACATTCCAGCCTGTCCAAATAGCAGGACTCCATTTTGTAAAAACTTTCATCATTTGCTTAATCATCTCATAATGGGACAAATTTCTTTGTTTCAATATTTGTGGAGTAGTATTTGTTACTAATAATGCGCCAACTTCTGGAATAGTGCCTCTGCGTAAAGAACACTTGGCCACGAAAGGTTCATCAAGTATTTGAAAATTATCGTTACAAAGTATCGCTGCAACTTCTAAAATTTGCCCAAACTTTGGGTTGGTTGATGTAGTTTCTGTATCAGTAAATATATAATTCATAGATTATTTAAATTTTAATTTATTGTTCTTGGCTTGTCCTCTTCTTCAATTTGCCCAACTATAGAATGTTTTTTAGCAAAGCGATCCAAATAATACTGAATTGCTTCATTACTGCCTCTATCAAGTGATGTTTTAATTTGATCAATTGGCATATGCATATAAGTCAGTTCCTGGCTTAAATAAAAAGTTAGCGTATATAAAATATGGTAATTAGATTTATTAAGTTCATTGCTTTCGAAAAGTGGAATAATTTGACTTCTTACAATCTCCTTACATTTTTCATTTAGTGGATTAATTGTCTCCTGCTTGATCGGAAGATTATTTTTAACTTTCGATATATTGACTACATTATTCTCTTTTTTTTTCATTTTTCTGAACAATTAATCAAAAAACTTAAATATTTTGACGTTGATTTTATACTGCTAGAAAACCTCTGCTAGATGCAGAAAGAAAGAACATAGACCAAACTAACAGCGGTTTTCTAAACAAGTATACCTAAATTCAACTTATTTATTTGAAAAACTATGGGAGGTTTGGAGAAAGGATATTAAGCCAAACTACTTTAGTTTTTCTAAACAAGTAGAACTTTTTAAGTTCGGTAACACCTATTATTTCACAGTCAGATCAATATGTCAACAACTATTTTTATAATGTTTACTAAATTAAATTGTAATCCTATTAATGATTAATATGAAACACAAATTTAGTAAAATCGAAATCAGAGTTGAAAAGATTCATGACAAATCTGACAATCAGACTTTCTTTTGGATTTATGCTCACATTGATGATGATGTTAAGATCATTGGCAAAACTTTAACGGAACCTAACATCATCAAATACAATGTGCAGATGGATTAGTAGTAAGATTTTGGAGGTTTTTCTATTCTCCAAGCCTGCGAACTTCCAAGTTTTCCTATATTTATTGAAGTATGAGGATTGCACCAATAAACATATTTGGAATGATTAATAGAATTTCTTTGAGGCGGACCAAAAACAATATCTTTAGGTTTTTCTTCTTTTTTAGCTTTTTCAACTTTTGGTAAAATGTTATTTATAATTTTATCACTAACTATTTCATCCTCAGCACGCAAAATCTTAGGTTTTGTAAACAATTCAATACATTCTTTAATATCTTGTCGATCTTTTTCATTATCGGCTTTTAATAAAGAGACTTTAAGAGAGTCGACTATTCTTTTTTCAGCTTTATCTATTAATTTATCTAAAATTGGCTTTGTTTCCCCAAAATAATTATTGCTAAAAAAATCGTTATTTTCAGAAAATGACTGTGAAAGTTTTTTTTCGCGCTCGTTAAAATATTCTTTTTTCATAACTAATGTATTTTTTTATCTTTTGACCAATTTTTACGCTCAAAATAACTATCTAATAGCTTGTGATAACAAGACAAATTACGCACATAAATTGTGTTTAATTTAATTTGTGCATTATCGGTTTTACAATCTCTTCTAAATGCAATGCCTTGATACTCTGGAACTTTGTCTAATTGAATTACCATTTCCTCAAAATCTTGTCTCTTTAAAAGTTCAACTTCAAGCTTATTAGTTCCATTTTTCATTTGCTGAATCATCTCCTGGTTATAAAGTCCTGCTTCAACGGAAGAATGACGTCTTAATCTCCACCCAAGAGATATAATTTGTAAAGCATGTTCTTCTTCAATTACATTTGAGGGTTCTAAACTTTGTAACATTCCTAATTTATATTCATTAAAAGTTTCCTGATCTTCTCCTATTATAATATGTTTTCTTGCTTCTAGAGCATGTTTGACTGCATTGGTTGAAACTTTATTTTTTCCAGCTTCAGTCACAGGACCAGTTGAAAGTTTTGAGTTTTCTCGATTAGCTTTAATTTGTTTTTCTGATGCCACAATTAAAATCCAATAAATAATTTAAATAAATAAAATAAACCAAAGCACAAAATTACTATCAAAATTACACTAGTTAAAAACTGCCAGATAAATGTAAACATAAATTAATAAATGTAATTATTGTTGTTATTTTTATTATAAATGAATTGCTCATAAAGATTTTTAAATTCTTTATTTTCGGAAATTGTATTATCAAAAAAAACATCTTCTTGTTGAAAAGGAATTCCGTATCTATATGAATGAATATTTTTTGCGTGTAGATAATTTAAAAAATAAAGTTTGTCTTTATTAATCAAACCTTGTTTGAATAATTCCATCCATAAAGCTTGAAAAAATGTAGTAGTAAAATCTTGTTCATTGGTATTGCTATCTAAGTAATGTCGCAGGTCATGATCCATAGCAATTACACTTATGTAAGCTTTTCTAAAATCGTAATACCCGAATATTGTAGAAATTTTTTCTAATTCTTGAATGATAACACATGCGCTTTCTTCAAGTTTTTTACGACAAATTTTTTTAAATATTATTTGTAAATTTCTATGATGTGTATTGTTATTATAATTTCTATTTATATAAGTTTTATTTTCTAATCTTTTAAAAATTATCGGTAAACTTGATGTTAACCAACGTTCTGGATCTAAAATTCTATCACCCGACAATTGATTTTTAAAATCATAATTTTTTTTGAAATTCTCATAAGCAAAACCAAGATAAAATGAAATAGTTTGATCTAAAAACATTAAAACATGATTTGAAAAAATAAAATTGATAATTCTTTCATCTTGTATCTTCTCAACTCTTTGAGATAAATTTCCAATCTGTAAGATTGTCTTTATCGATTGAGTGTCACCTTCATTTTCAACTAAAGCGAGATCAGCAATATAATCAGCATTAAAATAATCTAAAAGTTTCATAATTTTTCTCAAATTAAACTAGTAAAACTAAAGCCCAACTAACAGAAAGGAGTGCTTAAATGACACAAGCGAAACAAAGCTTTTTGCTTTACTAGTTTACGATAATTATATAATAACCGTAAACGTAATGTCAAGCCCTATAGAAAGAAAAAAAACATTAAAAAAAGATAAGGAATATCCCAACTTTTTTAATCCCTGCTCTAAGGATACTAAAATTTTAAACACTAAATCCATTTATAAACATCACCCAGATATTAATAATAATGAAATTCGCCAAGACGATTTAATCAGCTCAAGGTCACAAATAATTAAATCAGCCATTAGACCCGATATTAGTAAAATAAAAAATGAGAAAACTGATTACATTGTATTTCATAAACATGAAAATTTTAGTTCTTACCTAGAAAGAATTATTGAAGAAGATAGAAATTTAGATTTTGAATACTGGAAAAAAAAAACACAACATTTTAACACAAAAGAAATTAAAAAAGATCTTTTTGTAAGTTTTTCAAACCTTTTTAATATTGAACAAGGAATGTCAAACCATATTATTAAAAAGTTTGCTGATGAACATGGTCAATTGGGTAGTGATATAGGAACTGATGTTTTTTTAGATATGAACGATAATATAAAATATAAAACAATAGATCTTAAAAAAAATGAAAGTTTTGAGACCTTAGTAAATCTAAAACAAGATATAGAAAAATTAAATTATAATAAAATCGGTATAGGTTATGGTGAGCCAATTGATGCTTGGAGAAGCGAGATATTTTTAATGCAAGAAGTATTAAGTTTGTGGATTGAGATTAGAGATTTTGTAAATTACCCAATGCATAGAAAAGAAGATGTTCAAAATATTGAACATTTTTTTAAAATAGAAGAATTAGATTTTATCGAAGAAGATGAAATGCCTATAAAAGGAATGATTATTTATAATCCAAATACAAGTGCTTTTTTTATTCCGAAACAGTTAAATGAATATAAAAAAATTAATATTACCCCACCCTCTTTAGAAGATTCTTTAGAATGGAAAGAAAATGAAGTACTAACCATTGATGGTTTCAATCTAAGAGACAAAATAGATATTATACAATTTTTTATTTCTTACATGATAAATGAGAGAATAATCAATAGAGGAAAAAATATGTTCACTTCTAAAAACTTTTTTCAAAATAATGAAGTTGGAATTAAATATGCATTTAAAGCTAATAGTTTAATTGGTGAACTTTGGCGACAATGTCTTGATACAATTATAAATAATAAATTTATCGGCAAATGTAATCATTGTAAAAAAATATTTATAGAACAAGAATTACAATCATTCTCCATCAGACGTTTGTATTGTTCTGACTCTTGCAAGAGCCAAACTTATTATGAAAATAAATCTAAAAGTTTAGTGGAAAGATATATTATTAATACTTACGGTAAAAATTTTAATTTAGAACAGCCTAATTTTAATCAATACATTGGTCCTTATAAATACATTCCTGATTTCATTTATAAATTTGATAAAGAATTAATTATTCATGTGGAGATCACAAGAAAAATTACAAATAATATACTAAACAAATATAAGGTTACAATTATTCAAGATAAGACTATTAAACATTTTCTAATCTGCGATGAAAATGATTTATACAAATTAAATTTTAACAAAGACAAATTTGAAAAAATTTACTTTCTTTAATTAAAACTGCAATTTAAAATCAAAATTTAATAATTCATAAAGATGCAAATAAAAGAACTACTATTAAGATTAGGAACTGAAAATTTAATTAAATTTATTGATGATGATTTATTTAAAATTTTAAAAATAAGAAATACATCGCTAGCAAGCCAAAAAAATCTAGCGAGCTTAGTTCTTAAGCTTAATTCAGCTATAAAACTATTTAAAAATAAAATTAGTAGAGACTTGATTATTTATGCTCTTAAAGAAAAAGAAGCTAAATTAATTGGTAAACTATTTAATTTATCTGGTGAAAATATATGGAATCAACTGATACAAGTTGATTTTAAAAAGTATAAAAACTTAAAAATTCTTTTAGATATTTTTGATATTCAGAGCGAAGACCATTCTGAAACTATAGCAAAGAAAGATGTTCAAAATCCTGAAACAATTAGTCCTGCATATTCTTTATTTCCACACCAAATAGATGTTATGGAAAAAGCAAATAATTATTTTTCGACTGAAATAAAAAAAGTAATTATGCACATGCCTACAGGCGCAGGCAAAACAAGAACAGCAATTAATTTAGTTTGTGATTATTTAAAAAAAAATAATAAATTAGTAATTTGGTTAGCTCATACCGAAGAACTGTGTCAGCAAGCCGAGGAAGAATTTACTAAAGGGTGGTCTATTATTGGAAATAGAGAAATTTATTCTTATAAACTATATAGAAAGTATAGATATGATGTAGAAAAAATTGAAAAAGGATTTGCGGTGATGAGTTTAGATTACGCATACTCTCTTACAAAAAAAGATCAAAAAAAGTTTTTTAAACTCGCGAGGGAATGTAAATTTGTAGTAATGGATGAAGCGCATATGTCAATTGCTCCATCCTATAAACAAGTTCTAGACATATTAGTAAATAGTAAAACTTGTTTATTGGGTTTAACCGCCACACCTGGACGTGCTAATATAATTGACGATGAGAATGTTAAGCTAGCTAATTTCTTTAGTAAGCAAAAAGCTACTTTAGAGGTAGAAGGATACAAAAGTCCTATACACTACTTGCAAACAAAAGGTTATTTAGCCAAAGTTGAAAATATAAAACTTGAGACTACTGTAGACATAAAAAAAGTCTTTTCTCAATCAGAAATAAAAATACAAATTAATAGATTAAAAAATGGCTTGGATTTGAGCAATGAATTCATAAAAAAAATTGCTTCTAACGAAAAACGGACAAATATGATTATCGAAACAGCAATTAAAGAAAGTAAAAATATTAAAAATAAAATGATAATTTTTGCAGGATCTTTGGAAACCGCAGAAAATATCAATACAATACTTAATTTAGAGGGAGTAAATTCTGCATTAATTTCCGGAGAAACTGATACGAATGAGAGAAGGTATAATATCGATAAATTTAAAAATGATACTAGCGGTCTAAATATTCTTGTAAATTACGGCGTATTAACTACAGGTTTTGATGCTCCTATGGCAAATATAGCAATTATCGGTAGACCCACTCAATCTGTAACACTTTACAGCCAAATGGTAGGAAGAGTAATGAGAGGTATACAAGCTGGTGGAAAAAAAACATGCAAGGTGATAACTGTTAAAGATCCTATTTATGGATTTAGAGATATGAGCGAAAGCTTTTTTTATTGGGAAGAGTTATGGGATTAAACAATCAAGAAAATTATGAAATTATTTCACCACAATATTCTACTGACTCATTAAAAAAAGTTGGTTTTAAAAGCACGCACTACGCGCTTGGAGAATTAATAGATAACAGCATACAGTCGGCCTTAGAGGACAAATCAAGCAAATCATGTGAAGTTCAGGTAATTGGAATTGATAAGCAAGGAGCATTATCAAATCTAATTGTGATTGATGATGCTGGTGGTATGACGCCTGAAATTTTAAGATTATCCTTAGGAGTGGGAAGAGGTCGTGCTTTAGAAGATACAAAAAAAAATAGAATTGGAGAAGGCAAAACTTCTAAATATGGCTTAGGTCTTAAACAAGCATCTTTGTCTCAGTGTCAAAGATTTGAGGTATATACGTGGCAAAATAATAAAACTTATATGAGTTATTTGGATTTGGAAGAAATGAGAACTGGCAAATTGAGACTTGTTCCTGAGCCAATACTAAAAGATATTCCTGAGGAGTTTAGAGAAACTATCAAAGTCAAACGTTCAAAATCAGGAACATGCATAATTTGGTATAATATGCATGACGATATTACTTGGAAAACTTCAGCAGGGTTGTTTAGAAATGCCGAATTAGAATTAGGAAGAATTTATAGATATTTAATTCAAAAAGAGTCTGTAAAAATAGTTCTCACATCATTTGAAGAAATTTCAAAAGGAAATTATAAAGAAAAACTAAATATAACAGTTAGGAAAAATGATCCATTATTTTTAATGAAAGACTGCATTGTTAAAGATTTGTGGAACAGTGAAGAACAATTTGACGAAGTCGATGAAGAAGAGTTTGCTGCAAAAAATGGATCAATAATAAAAATTAAATACTCTGTTTCTAATAAAAAATTTAGAGAAGCTGCAAGAGGATCTAATAATAAATTAAATGCTCTATGCGGAAAAAATGCAGGAGTTAGTGTTCTTAGAAATGGTAGAGAATTAGAATTAAATAAAACCTTTTTAACTGGAGATCCTAGAGAAAGATTTATAGGCATTGAATTGCACTTTGATGCAACTTTGGATGAATTAATGAATGTAGATGGAAAAAAACAATCAGCAAATAATTTTTATAAAAGAGACCTTCAAGAATTAACAGAGGATTATAATCTTAAAGAAATAGAGTTCTGGAATAAACTTTCAGAACTTGTAAACGATAAAGAGGAATTATTAATTAAAATTTCTAACGCAATTGAAAAAAAAGTAAACGTATTAAGAAGTCAAATAAGGGTTTACGGAGAAGGAACTAAAAAAAACCCAGGTAGATCAGACTCTCCTGAAGCAGTCGGTACTTCAGCATTGGGCAATACAGGAAAAAAGACAAAATCTGACGACGATTTTAAAAATGTCTCAGAAGTAGAAAAAATTAAAATAATTAAAGAACAATTAGAAAAGGGTGAAGAAGATAATGCTGACGAAGGAGCTGAGGAAATAGTCAAGAAAAAATTACGATTTCATTTTACAGACGTGGATTTACCTGCTCAAATGTTATTTGATATTCAACAAAGAGCTGGAATTTATAATATTCAATTAAATAAAAACCATCCTGCTTTTAACAATTTTTTTAAATTAATTGCCGAACAAGATACATTAAATGACAGTGAAGAACATTCAGCTGAAAAAGGACTAAAACTACTTCTTGAATCTTGGGCAAGATTAGAAGATGAAGCTTCAGAAAATCTTAAAGAAGAATTACAAAATATCAGGTTAGAATGGGGTAAATTAGCAAGATTATTTTTTAAAAGCTAAGTTACTAACTTAACTCTTTCAGAATGGTTTGGTCTATCTATCTTTATTTCAGAATAGTCAAATGTCTTTAAAAAGGTATAAAAATTTTTTTGCAAATCTTTAATCTCTTTTCTATATGGCCTAGGATCATCTAGTAAAGAGTTGTCAATAATTGAAGATAAATTGCCAAAATAGATTTCTTTTTCTTGTTGTTTGCTTATTTGACTTAAAAACCATTTAAAAATTTTAGAATCTGAAAAACCTTTTTTAAGGTTGCGCTCATTTATATTGTCAATGGACAAACCAAATAACTCAAGATCATGATTAATATTATCATTAGTTTTGATAATATTTAAAAGCTCATCTGGAGTTGACCAAGGAAAATTGTGCACCCATATTTTTTTATAATTTTCTTTTAATTTATCTTTTACTTCCTGTGGGAAATCTGGATATGCTACTTTTTCCATTTTTGGTAAATTATTCTTCCAATTTTTTAAATGATTAAATAATTCATCATTAACTTCATAAGAATCTTCTAATAAACTTTTGATAATATAAATATCTTGTTCTGTAGCCTTCAATTTGACTCCCATCTCTTTATTGGAAACCGGAACCAGACTCATTCCACGTCCTGTTAAATTTGGGCTACCTACAAATAAATCATTATTATCAACTAACATTACTTTAGCGTGTAGATCCTTTAAAATTTTAAAATCCCAATTTTTTTCTTTTGCCAATAAATAACAATCAAGATCAGAAGAATCTTGAACAAGATCTCCCTTATCCCATCTTGCAACAATAGTGCATTTAACTTTGGAATCTGTAATTTGTTCTTGCATCCACTTAACACCCACCTCTTTCACGTAAGCAGATAGAATAATGACTGATTTTTTTGCGTTTTTTATAGACGCTCCTAATAAATTTCTAAAGGCTTCAGTACCTAAAAGACTGCTTCTGCTTGTGCTAAATGGATATTCAGTTTCCATAGATTATTTATGACAAATCAAACAACTAGAGCTCACGTCTGTATCATCCATGAAATCAACCAGTTCTAAATTTTCTCCTTTTAAAAAAGGATTTTTTTCATTATTCGCTTTCGCTTTTTCTTTATCTTTAGATTGTCTCAAAAGATAATCATTTTTAATTTTTTTTATTCTTTCGGGCTTCTCTAGTTCTTCTAAAGACTCATCACCACACCAAGTAAATTTACTATGATCTGATGTTGACACTTTTTCTAAACTTTTTGCATATTCAAATTTTTCAGGATGTCTTTCTTTTAAATTTACCCACTCAATCTTTCTTTGAAAAAAACAAAAACTACAACCAGATCTACTTCTCCATTTATAATAATCAGGAAGTCCCAATCCAGATTGTCTCAAAATTTCATAAACTCCCTCTTTATCAATGCAATCATCAATGAAAGGAAATTTAGATTTTAATAGTGGATTTGTTGGCTTGTAACCAACTCGACCTCTTTCATCATAACGAATTCCTACATAAGTAAAAATTTCAACGCCTTTTTTTAAGTCTTCTTCAATCCACTCTTCGAAGGGTTTTAATTTCATATTAATCGTACACCATCTAGCCTGCGCTGATGGTAAAAAATTATTATATTTACGCATATAAAAATCAAAAGAATTTCTAGGTTTTAAATATGCTATAGGTCTATCAAGACGCGTTTTTAATTTGTTTAAGAAGTCATAAGTTTCTTCAAGTTCGTAACCTGTATCTGTAAAGAAATATTCCATTTCAATTTCTGGATATTTTTGATTCATATACACAGCAAGAGCGGAGCTATCCTTTCCTCCTGATAATCCTAAAACATGTTTTGTTTTATTCATCAGCTATCTTCTTTTTTGGATTAATTTGTTCTTTGCCACTCATTAACTCTTTTAGTACCTTAAGGGTAATCTCTCCTTTATCGGTTTCAGATAAATTTTTACTAATCATCAGTTTTTGAATTTCTTTTGCTGTTTCTTCAACAACATTACTCTTAGAGTCTGTAGAAAAATAAAATTTTGAAGCTCTTTGCTGGTTTTTCCCTTCAAAGATTGCAATATCAACAATTTTTGAATCTTTGTGCTTATCTCTAATAGTATAAAGCCTGTCAGTCATAATAAAATGTCTGACCATTTCCTCTAAATTTAATTGAGCTTTATTAAAATCTTGATCAACCCACTCATCAACTGGCTTGCCGATTGAATATCCTGCAAGATGTTCTATCCATTCGTCGTCAGATTTATATTTAGCAACTTTTTCAGAAAAAGGATCTTTATCGCCAATTAATAATGCTCTTTTTTTTATAATTTCAAAATTAATATCAGCAATATTAGGATCAGACCTAAATACTCTTACAATTGTATCTTTAAATTCTTGTATCATTTCTTTATGAGCATTATTTAATTCTGTCCAAAGCAATCTAAAATTATCAATAAAATCATTAATTTCTTTGTCAGTAATGTTTTCTGAAACTAAAGTTTTGTTAATGCAAATTTCTGGAAGATTAGAATATAATAATTGATAAGGATTTCTTGAGCTTAACAATTGCTCTCTGAGCTGAAGTACTCTCTTGTCTTTAAATCTTCTGGTCTTTCTTGCCCATCCAGACATTTTATAAGTTTTAACAACGATAGGTTTTAAAACTGAGAGAGGTGTTAAATCTGAAATAGACTCATTAATAATTATTTCTTTTTCAACAAAATCTTTGAATCTTTCTAAAAGTCTATTTTTAGCTCCCGATATCTGTACAAACATTATTCTTATTTCTTCAGGTAATGAAGAAAATTTGTCGGCAATCTGTTCTGTAAAATCTGTAATGAAATTTTCTGATTGATTGTTTACTTTTTCATAAAGAGCATACTTTTCTTCGTTCGCCTTATAAAAACAGGCTATTAAGATAGGCAACAATCCTAATTTTACTCCAAATGGGGGCTCTTTTAATACTTTATAAATCTCAGAAATCGAAACTGGAGATTTTTGATTTTCTATAAATTTTTTAATTCCCTCAAAAATTTCAAATAGAGAACCGCTCTTTTTATCTGGGTTAACAAATCTAAAGCTACTGCCTTTTTTTACGTGTAGAAAATTATTCTTGATAACGCTTAAATAAATTCCATATTCTGCAGGAGCCCCTTCCATTCCTAAATCTTTATTTTCTGACTTATTTAATATTGCCTCTATTAAGATATTAGAAGCGGTTCGGGCTGATCCTGATATTCTTTCTCTATTAACTAATTCGTTAACAACAATTGGCGAATTATAAAAAACTAAGTTTGAAACTTCAGAACAAATTGCCGATAAATTTTTATCTTTATAATTTTTGTCACTAAAAAACCAAACAGCAGAATTAAAACACTGATCAATATTATTATATAATAAATTCTGTGTAACGCTTAGTCGTGCTTCTATTTCTTTTTTTGCAACTAAATCACTTTCTAAAGAAACTAAAGAAGTTTTGGCTCTTTTTAATGCTGCTAATTCATGGGCCAAACTTAAAAATTCATCTGTATTTTTTGAATAGCCAACAATAGTTGGCTTGTTAAATTTAATAGAACGTAATATTTTTAAATTATCTTGAAATTGTTCGACACTATCTTCTTGAGGACGAAGCAGTAAAATTACAGTTCCCGTGGCAATATCTGAATTATTTAATTCAGATATAATATTAACTATATCTTTAGCGGACTTTAAAAATAAACAATGTCTTTTAAACAATCTTAGCGAACCAAATTCATGCAGATGCTTCTTTGCTATAACCGGAGGAAGTTCTGGAATTTGCGAAAGTATAATTTGATAATCGCCACTGATTTTTGCTTTATTTTGTTCAACCGCTTCATCAATATTTATGTCTGAACCTGAAAATAATGAAAATGCTTTTTTAAATTTTCTAAAAATAATAACTTTTTTATCTTCTAAGATTGTTAAAAGTTCATCTATTTGGGATTTTGTGTCTTCTAACACATCATAAAGAATATCTTTTGATGCATTTAGGGAAGAGCTTTTTCCAAAAATATCTAGAAGAGCAATTGCTTTCGATAATTTAATAGCTTTCTTGTTATCGGTGGTTTCTGATCTTCTAACTGCCTCAGTTGCTTCCGCCCAATTATGTCCTATTGGTGAAACTAAAATTGATGATTCTAAATTAGCCTGAAGATAATCAAATAAATTATCTAACGCATATAAATAATTTTTATCTAAATTATTATTTTTAATAAAATGTAAAAATCCATGTGGCTCACCCGAGTTTAAAAAAGTAAAAATACTTCTTTCATTTTGTCCAAAACGGTTTCTGGAGATAGGTCCTAGCAAAACTGAGGTTAAAGGATGTAGTGGAAAACAATTATTTAGAGATTCTTCAAGATCTACATCGTTAGATATTTTTCCACTTTGAAATGTGCGTATTAATGATCTAGATATTCTTCCTATTTTTTTTAAATCATCATTTGATAATTTCTTTTTTCTATTAATTGCTCTGGCAATCAAATTCACGCTTTCTTCAGAGCCAATAGAAAAAGGTATATCTTCAAATCTTCCTTGGATTTTTTGCCACTCCTCTTGGATATTTCTTCCTAAAGCCGAAGCATACTCCTCAAAGGGTTGATGAAGAATGCTTATAAAAATATTATTGATTTTTTTTTCTATTTTATTTTTTGAAAAATTTTCAGCTATTTCTTGAAATAAATGCAGATCACCACCGGTATTGCTTGCGTATTCAAGAACTCTTCCAAGTTCATCAATAATCATTAATAAACCATAGCCTTTATTATCTAATTCAAGGGCAATGGTTTCTAATTTTTTTATAATTTGATCTGTTTTAGGTTTAGTTTTTGTTTTTAAAACTGAAGGTATGTTCTTAGATATCCAGTTATTTTTTATATTTTCGTCTATAGAAGAAGCTATTAGCTCTAAACTATTTTCTTTGGCGCCAATAATTTTTAAAACGAACCAAGAATTATTTAAAAAAATATCAGCATAGACTTGTTTTGAAATTACTCCAATTTTTGATTTAGCAAGTTTGTTTATTGAACTATCTCTGCTTAATAAAGAGCTTAAGAATAACAATAAAGATGATTTTCCAGATCCGTATGGTCCTGTTAATGTGAAGCTACATTGATTAGATTTTTTAAATGAATTAGCAATTCGATTTAATGCATTTCTGCTAGTTTCATGAAAAATATAATTTTTTATAAAACTCTCAGAAAAAGCATTATCAATTCGTGCCGATCTTTGAAAACTCGAATTTATTTCAAATTCATTTGATAGATCAAATAATTCCATTATGCAGCTTTCTTGTTATTTCTTAGATAGCAATTAATAAGCAACTCTTCTAAAGATATATCTTTCACTTTTTGTATTTGCCTTAGACCGCCAGCACCTTTAATAAAACGAAATGCAGTATTTTTTCTAATTTCAAACTGTTCTAAATAATTGTCTAAAGATTTTTCATCTAATTGAAATACTTTACCTGGAGAACCAAAATCATACATAATTTTTTCGAAAGTAAGAATTTCACTTCCTTTTA
>JACCDP010160135.1_pt1 | contig 13712 bp, 8 predicted proteins | sample 7445841 | NCBI WGS metagenome assembly JACCDP01 (sample SAMN15323441, study PRJNA562643) | freshwater metagenome | isolation source: river surface water | place: USA:Blue River Watershed | collected 2017-08-17
CTTCGCGGCGTGGGTGCCGGACGGGCGAGCACCCGCCGTGCTGGGTGCCGCGCTCGCGCGCGTCGCGGCGCAGGTGCGCTAGAAACCCCCACGGGCGGGCGGGAGCGCGGTATGCTGGGGGTGATGTGGACCTTCCTCCTCCTCGCGTGCAGCGACTACAACATCCAGAACCGTCCGCCCGGCAAGGTGACGGACGACACGGACACCGGCTTCTCGGTCGACACCGACGTCACCGAGGAGGCCCAGGTGTGCCGCAACACCTGGACCACGATGGCCGACGGCGTGTCCATCGACGAATCCTGCACCCGCACGCCCGTGCGCGACACCCTGAGCACGCGGTTCCTGTGGGACAAGCCCGCGTGGAACGACTACCCTGAGTATGGGCAGGCGCTCGTGACCCCGGTGGTCGGGCGCTTTGTCGACGAGGACGGCAACGGGACCACGGCGGATGATCCCGTGTACATCGCGGTCGTGACCGACGACGGGGTGCTGGACCTCCGCGACACCCACGGCATTCTGCGCATGGTGCGCGGTACGGACGGTAGCGAGCGCCCGGGGATCCACCGCATCGACACGCCGACGCAGCAGGTCTACCCCTACCGCTACTCGGGTCTCGCGCTCGGCGACGTCGACGGGGACGGCCTTCCCGAGATCGTCGGCATCGCGGAGGTGATGGAGAACACGGGCACCGACACGGCGGGGGGCACGTCGACGGACACCGACACGGGCACCGGCACTGGCGGCAATGACAGCGGCCCGCCCGACATCCCCGTGCGCCCGCGCGGCACGTACGCGCGGGGTGGGGGCGGTTCCGGGGGCGGCGCGGGTGGAGGCACGCCCGGAGACGCCCGTCCCCCCTGCCGCATCGTCGCGTGGACGAGCGAGGGCGAGGTCCTCTGGGTCGCCAACGACGCGCCGCGCACCTGCGCCGGCGACATCCCCGCGCTCGGGGACCTCGAGGGCGACGGCAGCGTGGAGGTCGTCGTCGGCGGAACGATCGTGGAGGGCGCGACCGGGGCCGTCCGCATCGTCGGCACGGCGGGCCAGGGCCGCCACCGGGCGTTCACGCAGATCGGCGCCATCAGTTTCCCCTCGGACCTCGACGGGGATGGCTTCATGGAGATCATCACCGGCAACACCGTCTACGAGCACAACGGCGCGGTGCGATGCGAGACCGGCACCGACGACGGCTTCCCGGCGGTCGCGGATCTCGACGGGGACGGCATCGGGGACGTGGCGTCCGTCGGCAACGGCCAGCTGCGGCTGTTCCGCCAGGACTGCTCGCCGATCGCGTCGTGGCCGCTGGGACCGATCGACCAGGTGCAGAACGGCGGGCCGCCCACGATCGCGGACTTCGACGGGGACGGATCGCCCGAGATCGGGGCCGCGTCGGCAACGCTTTACAGCGTGTTCGAGGTGGACGGCACGCTGCTGTGGTCGAACGAGATCGTCGATGCCATCAGCTTCACGGCCGGCTCCTCCGTGTTCGACTTCGATGGGGACGGGCGCGCCGAGGTGATCTACGCCGACGAGTCCAACCTGTGGGTCTGGGACGGTGCCAACGGCCAGACGCGCCTGCAGGACCCCTACCACGCCTCCCGCACGCTCCACGAGTACCCCGTGGTGGCGGACGTCGACGACGACGGCGAGGCCGAGCTGATCGTGCCCAACGGCGGCAACCACTACGGCGACCCCAAGCAGGGGCTCTACGTCCTCGAGAGCGCGACCACGCCGTGGCAACCTGCGCGGCCGGTGTGGAACCAGCACGCCTACAGCATCGTCAACGTGAACGACGACCTGACGATTCCGTCGCACCCCGCGCCGAACTGGCCCGCCTTCAACAACTTCCGCTCCGCCGACGTGATCCCGGTGTCCGCCGGGCGCTTCCCGGACGCGGTGGCGATCGTGGCGGTGTGCACCGAGGGCTGCGCCGAGTACGGGCAGGTCGTCGTCGGCGTGAAGATCGCCAACGGCGGGACGTCCGACGTCCCGGCGGGCCTGAACGTGGCGTTCTACCTCGGGGACGAGCTGCTCGGCATCACGCCGGTTCTCCACGAGCTGCGCACGTTGCCGAACGCCATCGCGCCGGGCGACGCGAGCGACGTCCTGGAGTTCACCGTGGACGCCGTCGAGGCCCTCCAGGGCATGCGGGTGGTCGTCGACGACGACGGCAACGGCGTCGGGGCCCTCTACGAGTGTCACGAGGAGAACAACCCCGCCTCCGTCTTCGGGCAATGCCCGTAGGCTAGCGCTCCCACGCGACGAGGCACGTGGCGGTCGCCCGCGCGGCCGCGTCGTGGCCGGTCGCGGTCCAGTGGACGTCCACGGGGAAGTAGTGCGCGGGGGTGTCCCGCAGCACCGGCGAGAGGTCGCAGGTGGGCGCGTGGCGCGCCGCCATCTCCACCGCGCGGCGCTGGGCGGCGCCGAAGTCCCACCGCGCGGAGCCGGGCCAGCGGGCCGTCGCGGCGTCGCGGTCCCGGGCGTTGCTCATCGGACCGTCGGGGATCACGACGACGCCGAACCGCGCGCCGAGCGCCGCGGCGCGCTCGGCCATGGCCGCGACGAGCGCCTCGGACACGGCCCACGCCTCCTCCCACACCGGGTCGGTGCGCGGATCGTGCACACGCAGGTCGATCGGCATCCCGTGGCCGCGTGCGAGCTTCGACTCGGCCAGGCGCCGCGCGGTCCATGCCCGCCAGCCCCAGGTGACGGCCACGCTGCGGGCGAGCCAGCCCGGGAGGGCGCTCGCGCGGGTGAGCGCGTCGGTGCGCACGAGCCGCCCGTCGACGAGGCCGTAGAAGGGCTTGTCGTCCTTCTCCTCCAGCAGCGGGTGGTTGTTGAGTACGTCGTTGGCGACGAGGAACGCGAGCAGCACGACGTCGGGTCGGGCTTCGGGGCCGTAGCGGCCGAGCAGATCGAGCGCGGTGGCCGTGCCGGCGCCGGGCACGCCCAGCGAGCGCACCGCGGCGGGGGTGCCGCCGGCGTCGGGGAGGGCTTGCTCCAGCCTGCGACCCCACCCGGCGTCGAGCGGTACCTGCGCGGCCTGCACGAAGGAGTCTCCGATCAGCAGGATCCGTCGGCGGGGGTCGGTGGACGTCCAGTCGCGGTCCACGAACCCGTCGGGATTGACGTGGACGGTCACGTCGAACTCGGCGGCGTGGAGCGGATGGTCGCCCGGCGCGGTGAGCCCGCCGCGCACGAGCGGCACGGCGACCGGCCCGGGCGGGCCGCCGGCGGAGCGTGCAGCCAGCTCCACGAGGCCCAGCGCCAGCGAGAGTCCCCCGACCAGCGCGGCCCCGCGGCGCACGTCAGACCGGCGCGTCGGCGCTGGAGCTCGGCGTGAGCTCGAGCCGCACCAGGCTCAGCGCGCCGTCGACGAGCCGCCGGAGCTCCTGTGGGCTCGCGATGTGCCGGAGCTGCCGCGCGACGAAGCGCGGCCGGAAGTAGAAGCGTCGGTGGCAGAGCTTGAGCAGCTCGAGCAGCTCGTCGCGACGAAGGTGTTCCTCCCAGCACACGGGCACCTTCGCGCCGCACAGCGGGTCCTTCATCAGGCGGTCCCAGCAGTCGGCCGCGTAGAGGCCGAGCTGCGCGCCGCGCTCGAAGGATTCGGTGCCCGGGTACGGCGTGTAGATGGCGAACGCCGCGTAGTCCGCGTCGAGCTTGAGCATCTCCTCGAGGTTCGCCTCGACGTCCTGGCGCGTGCGCTCGTGGGGGCCGCCGATCATGATGTACGCGACGCTTCGGACGCCTTCCTCGCGGCACCAGCGGAACACGCGGTGGCAGTCGTCGGTGTCGCAGTGCTTGTCGTGCACTTCGAGGCCGTCGTTGTGCATGCTCTCGACGCCGAAGTGCATCTTCGTGCACCCGGCCTCGCGGCAGCGCCGGATCTGCTCGCGCGTCGTCCCGGCGATGGTCGTCTTGTAGCCCCATTGGAACTTCAGGCCGCGCCGCTCGATGCCGTCGCAGAACTTCATCGCCCACTGCGAGTTGGGCGTGAACAGGTCGTCGACGAAGAAGACCTCGGTGATGCCGAGTCCGACGCAATGCTCCATCTCGTCGAGGATGTCGTCCACGTCGCGCACGCGGTACTGCTTCTTGTAGGTGAAGCAGAACGGGCAGGAATGGGGGCATCCCTTCGACGTGATGGCCGTGGTGACGAGCGGTTGCTTGGCGCCCGGCACCCAGTAGTCGCGGTAGCGGGTGCGGCTGCGGTCGGGCCACACCTGCCCGGAGAGGCTGCGCGACTCGGTGCGGGGCGTGTTGCGGACGACCGTGCCGTCGCGGTCCTTGAACCACAGGCCGCCGATGCCCTCGAGGCTCCGCCCGGTGTCCAGCGCCGCGACGAGATCGAGGATCACGTCGTCGCCGTCGCCGGTGCAGATGCTGTCGACGCCGCGCAGGCCGATGGCGTACTCGGGGAACATGATGGGGTGCGGCCCGCCGAGGACGATGTGCGCGCGCGGGTTGCGACGACGCACGGCGTCGATGGAAAGCTGTACGTCCGGGAGCGAGTGGGTGTAGGCGCTGATGCCCACCACGTCGAGATCGTAGCGGGAGAGGCCCGCCTCGAAGTCGGGGTGGTCCAGATCATCGACCACCGCGTCGTAGATCTCGGCGCGGTGCGCGGTGCGGCGCTCCAGGCTCGCCTGCAGGTACATGAGGCCGAGCGGGGGGAAGCAGTACACCCCGTAGCTCATGCTCTCGGCGATGCCGGCCCACACGCGCCGCTTCTCCGGCGGGTTGAGGAGGGTGATGCCCATGCCCGCATAGACTAGCACGGCGGCGTGGTAGGGTGGGGCATGCCGCAGATCCATGAACGCGCCTCGGCCGTGTTTCCGACCGATCTCGCCCGCGCCTGGGCCACCGTCGCGGACGCGAACGCGCTCAACCGTGCCGCCGGGTTCGAGCCGGTCACGTTCACCCCGCAGGCGGCCGGCGTGTCCCGACAGGCCGGCGCCACCCGCCTCTCCGGCCTGCCCGTCACCTACGACGAGCAGCCCTTCGAGTTCGTGACGGAGCGGTGGAGCCAGGTGAACCGCACGTTCCACAACGGCCCGTTCCGTGCGCTCCGGGCGCGCGTGGATCTCGCCGAGGAGGAGGGCGGCGTGCGGGTGACCGTGGACATCGGCATGACGCCGGCGAATCCGCTGCTGGCGGTGCCGGTGAGGCTGGGCGCGCGTCGGATTGCGGCCCAGTTGCTCGAGGCCGTGCAACGGCAGCTCGGCGGCTGGCAGGCGCCGCGGACGCCCGTCGACGAAGCGCGGCTGGCGCCGATCGTCGCGCGCTTGCGCAAGGACCCTTCGGCCACGCACGCCGACGCGCTGGTGCGGTGGCTGCGGGAGTCGGACGACCTCGACGTCCAGCGGCTGCGCCCGTACGCGTGGGCCGACGCCCTCGGCATTCCCCGCCGGGAGGCGCTCATGACGTGTCTCGCGGCCGCGGAGGCGGGCCTCCTCGAACTCGCGTGGGCGCTCGTGTGCCCGAGCTGCCGCAACGCGACGACTACGCTGCCGAGCCTCTCTGCGTTGGAGGACGACACCGCGGGGTGCCATGCCTGCGAGGTCCGGTTCGCGCTGTCGATGGACCGCTCCGTCGAGGCGGTCTTCCATCCGGTCGCGCACGTCCGGTCGTTTGAGGCGGCCTACTTTTGCAGCGGCGGTGCGGGGCGGACCCCGCACGTCGTCTCCCAGGCGATCGTGAGGTCCGGTGGCGCCGCGGAGCTCGTCGCGCCGGAGCGCCCCGGGCATTGCCGCGTGTCGCTGCGCGGACAGGCGACGCAGGACGTGGACGTGGCGCCCGGCGGCGTGGACACGCTGGAATGGCCGTGGCCGGAGGACGGCGTGCCGGTGCTCGCGCCCGGGGGCCGCATCGTGATGCACAACCGCACGGACGAGGACCGCCCCGCGAAGCTCGAGCGCACCGACGTGGTGGACGATGCGGCGACCGCCGCGGATCTCTCGACGCTCCCGGCCTTCCGTCGCCGGTACGGCAAGGACACGCTGCGGCCGGGGGTGACGCTCAGGGTGGGCCGCGTGGCGCTGCTGTTCTCCGACCTCGCCGACAGCACGCGCCTCTACGCGCGGGTGGGCGACGCCGCCGCGATCAAGCTCGTCCAGGACCACTTCGAGCTGGTCGAGGCCTGCCTGCGCGCGCACGGCGGCACCATTGTGAAGACCATCGGGGACGCCGTGATGGCGGCCTTCCCCTCCGAGCTCGACGCCACCGCCGCGGCGCTCGACGTGCTCGCGGCCTTCGGGCCGTTCCGCGCGAGCGACCCGGTGCGGGCGCAGACCGACATCAAGCTCGGGATCCACGAGGGCCCGTGCTACGCCTTCACCGCCAACGGGCTGCTGGACTACTTCGGGCAGACGGTCAACGTCGCCGCCCGCCTGCAGGGCCTCGCGGCGAGCGGGGAGCTCGTCGTCGACGCGCATCTCGCCGAGGCGGCCCGCGCCCGCGGGGCGCTGGTCGGCCCGCCGTTCCCGGCCACGCTCAAGGGCGTCGACGGTACGCCGATGCTCGTGCGCGCGCGATGGCCGGACGCGGAGTCGGTGCCTACGACGGAGGTATGACCGTCGCACCGGACGTCCGCGTCTCCCTCTCGCTGCCGATGACCGCCGTGGCGGTCGACGGTCGCTGCGACCTCGACGCGCTCGCGATGCCGGAGGGCTGGGTGCGGGTGCACCGCGGTCCGGGCCTGGCGGCCTGGCGCGGCGGTTCCGTGCGCATCCGCTTCTTCGACTTCGGCGCGGCGGTGGTCGAGAACCGCTCCAGTCTCGACACCGACATGCGCACGCTGATCGAGGGTGCGACCGGGCGCGCGTGCCTCGACGCGACGGCCGAGACCACGCTCCTGCTCGTCGACCCCTCGCGGGACGGCATGCGGCCGCGCGTGGGCTGGGATCGCGTGGTGGTGCACGACGCCGAGCCCACGACCCGGGAAGCCGTGTCGCACCTGCTCGCGCGCTCCGCCGCCATGGACCGCTACGCCCGGGAGGCGGAGGAGTTGCTCGCGGAGGTGGCGGATCTGGCCCGGCAGCTCGAGCGGACCGGCGCCCTGCCGCGCAGCGCGCGCACGCTGAGCATGCGCATCGGACACATCCTGGCGCGGCGGCTGGAGCTGGCGCGGTGGTTCACCACGCTCGACCGTCCCGAGGCGGCGTGGAACGACCCCCGGATCTTCGAGCTGCACGAGGCGCTGGCGGACAACCTGGAATTGCGAGAGCGCCACCAGTCGATCCTCCACAAGCTCGAGGCGGTCGAGGAGTCGCTGGACACCATCACCGACCTCTGGCACGGCCGTCGGGCGCTGTCGCTGGAATGGGCGGTCGTGATCCTGATCGTGATGGAGATCGCGCTGGCGCTGCTCGGACACGGCTAGGGCCGGCCCGAGGCCCCGCCCCAGGAGGGGGCGCGGGATACGCTGGGACGGCAGCGGAGGTCCCGTGTTCGCATCCATCGCCCTCTCCTTCCTGTCCGCCTGTGGCGGAGGTCCCACGGTGCCGGTGCGTCCGGTCGTCGAGGACACGGCCACCGGTACGGAGACGGCCACGGACACCGGCGCCGTCGACACCGGCCCGATCGAGGTCGCGGCGACGGACGTGTCCGCGCCGCCGCGGGAGTTCGAGCCGCTCTTCGACGCGGCGCCGGAAGGCGGGTGGGCCGACGGCTACCGCGTGGTGGGCGCCATCGAGCCGGGGGCGGCGCCGCAGGGAAGCTGGGGGCGCATCGAGCTGCTCGAGGGCCGCCAGGTCTTCCGCACGGAGGGCCACAACCGCCGCACCGCGCACCTGCGCTGGATGGACACCTGGCAGGACGCGACCTACCCGGTGCAGACCTACCTCGGGGCGCTCAACCAGCAGATCGTCGACGCCTTCAACGTGCACTACGCCAGCACCTGCGCCGGCGCCGTGGAGTCGACGGACGCTCCGGACTGCCCGGAGGTGGGCCCGACGCGGCCCGAGGCCCGCTTCGTCCTCCTGCACCACGGCCCGCGCACGGCGTCGCTCGACTGCGACACGGCGCGCACGCCGGTGCTCTTCGTGCACGGCGCGATGCAGGACGCCAACGCGTGGCTCTTCCCGGGCGGCACCGACGGGCGCGGCGGCACCTACCCCGGGACCCCGGTGCGCACTGGCTTCGTGCAGGACTTCGAGGCCGCGGGGCTGTGCAGCTTCGCGCTCACCTTCGCCAACTCCCACGGCGACAACTTCGGGCAGGCCACGCACCTCCACAACGCCATCGGGCGAATCCGCGAGCGTACCGGTGCGTCCCGCGTCGACGTGGTCGCGTGGAGCAAGGGCTCGGTCGCGGCCGATCTCTACCTGGCGGACACCGCCTCGTGGGACGACTGGGGTGCCAGGTGGGGCGAGCGTCTGGCGGCCGAGAGCGCGCGCCGCGTGCCGCACGTGGACGGGCGCGTGCGGGCCTACGTGACGCTCTCCGGGCCCCACCGCGGCATCGACATGAACTGGCGGCACCCCTACAACAACCTGCTGATCGCGAGCACGCCGGAGAACACGGTGTTCGGCCGCGGCCCGATGGCGTGGGGCAGCATGATGGCGGCGCAGTGCGCGACCTTCGCGGGGATGGTCCCGGAGATGATGGCGCAGGGCCTGTGCCGTCGTCGCGGCGAGGTCTGGACCGACTTCTGGTCGCGCATCCACCTTTCGAACCTGACCGGGCTGGACGAGGATGGCGTCCCGGTCTCGGCGGGGAACCTCGAGTCCCTCAACCGGGGGGAAGGGTCGCTCGATCCCGACTTCGACGCGAACAACCTGGCGATGTGGGGTTCCATCGGCGATGACGGGACGTGGACCACCGCGTACCTCGGCCAGCTCCAGACGATCGGGGACTTCCGCGCGGCGCACCCCATTCCGTCGCGGGCGCAGGACGCGCTGGCGTGGAGCGCCGTCGACACCGACGAGGGGGCGTGGCGACCCTGGATCACCCAGAAGCTCGCGTGGATGCCGCCTTCGGGCTCCTACACCCCCGGGGCGCTCCTGGACGACGAGGGCCACACCACGTGCCGCGCGTCCGCCTATGACCCGGCGGGGACCCCCTGCGAGGCCCGTCACGGCTGGTACGACCGCGACACCGAGCTCGGCACCGAGAGCGGTGGCTGGCGCTACCGTCTCTTCGATGGCATCGGCATCGTCGCCGCCCGCGAGCTGGGCGGCAACGTGATGGAGCGCCTGGCGGCCCACGGTCTCACGCAGCAGCTCGACTACCTGCTGGTCCTGCACGGCACGCGCGCGGCGGTCGGCGCGATCGCCGAGCACGACGGGATGACCTGTCCGACCTGCGACCCGGCCGGGGACGGCGTGCTGTTCTCGGAGTCCATCGCCGCGCGGGATCAGCTCGTGCAGGGGTGGAGCGAGCGCATCGTCCGTGACCGCTCCAAGGAGGAGGGCGTGAGCTGGGGGCACACGGCCATCGGCCTCGCGCCGCCGGTCGGCACCCGCATCCGCGAGGTCCTCGGCGATCTGTCGTCGCGCTAGGCGCGGACGGGAGGCGGCGGCCACGCTACGATCCGGGCGTGACCCCGCGGATCCTCGACTTCTCCGATCACCGCCGGGATCTCGGCGACAACCGCCACGTCTACGCGGTGGTGTCCAGGCGGGCGCAGGGGCTGTCCATCGGCGTGAACCTCAACGCCGACAAGGTCTGCAACTTCGACTGTCCCTACTGCCAGGTCGACCGCACCACGCCGGGGGGGCCCGCGGAGGTCGACGTCGGGCGCCTCTCGGAGGAGCTCGACCGCCTGCTCGCCTGGGTGTCGGACGGGACGCTGTGGGACCACGCGCCGTTTCACACCGCCGCCGCGGCGCTACGACGCGTGGCGGACGTTGCCTTCGCGGGCGACGGCGAGCCCACGGCCGCCGCGGCGTTTCCCGAGGCCGTCGCGGCCGTGCGGGCGGTGCGCGCGCGTCACGGGCTCTTCGTACCGGTGCGTCTGCTGACGAACGCGACGCTCCTGCACCGTGCGCGCGTGCGCGAGGCGCTCCCGGGGGTGGATGAGCTCTGGTGCAAGCTCGATGCGGGGACGGAGGCGTACTTCCGGGTCGTCGACGGGACGACGTTCCCGTTCGCGCGGATCCTCCGGAACCTCGAGGAGCTCGCGCGGGAGCGTCCGATCGTCATCCAGTCGATGTTCTGCACGCTCTCCGGCGAGGGACCGGCGCCCGCCGAGCAGGTGGCGTGGGCGGGGCGGCTCGCCGGGATCCTCGACGCCGGAGGCCGCATCGACGAGGTGCAGGTCTACACCGTGGCGCGCCGTCCGTCGGATGCGCGCGTGGGGCCGCTCCCCCGGGAGGTCCTCGACGGGATCGCGGCGCGCGCGGCGGCGCTCGGCCTGCGCGTGACCGTCCACGCCTGAGGCCCGGGGGCGTTGCGGGGGGTGGGTAGCCCCCCGCCCCAGCGACGGTCAGAGCTTCGTCGCCGTGATGTTCCAGGTGAGGGTGTTGGGCGGAATCGCGCCGATGACCGTCTTGTCGAACACCTTGGACGCCGCGTTCCAGCTGTAACGGCGCAGCTCCCGCTGCTCGTCCGAGGCGACGTAGAGCTCCAGCCGCCCGTCCCCGTCGAGGTCCGCGGGGAACGCGGCGTGCTCGAAGCCGGAGCTGTTGCGCTCGATGTTCTCGGCGTGCCAGTCCTTGGAGTCGCGACGGAGGAGCCAGAGCCCGCTCTTCATCGCCGCGGCGACGAGGTCGGTCACGCCGTCGCCGTCGAAGTCTCCGGGGACGAGGAAGCGCGCCTGGTGGTCCTCGAGGGTCGCCGCGACCTCGTGGGTGAAGGTGCCGTCCTTCCCGGGCACGTAGCGACGGATCTCGACGGGGCGCACGATCGCGGCCTTGCCGTCCTCCAGGCGCGTGGCGGCCTCGACCACGGCGAAGAGGGTGCCGCGGCCCTTTCCGTCGAGGTCCGCGCAGAGGATCTCCTTGACGTGGGTGTCGCCGAAGTCCTCGACGACGGAGATCTGGAACGCCGTGCCGTTCCAGCGCCCCATCACGACCTGTCCGGGCTGGGAGCGTCCGCTCGACTGGTTGCGGCCCGACGGCGTGGCGAAGAACTCGTTCTTGCCGTCGCCATCGACGTCGCAGATCTCGATCTCGTGGACGAAGGTGTCCGGCTTGGCGCCCAGCTCCGTCACGTCCAGCGTGCCGTCCGGCGCCCAGCGACCCACCGCCATCACCCCGTTGTCGTGCGTCGCCAGGACGAGGTCCTCGCGGCCGTCCCCGTCGACGTCCCCGATCTCGAGGTCCCGCAGGCGGTCGAAGCGGCCGCCCCAGGACTTCTTCCACAGCTCCTCGCGCGACCAGGCGCCGCCCGCGAAGCGCCAGCGCGCCAGGATGGCGTCCTCCGCGCCGAGGGTGAGGATCCCGTCGGCGGTCGGGAGTGCCTTGTGGAACACGTTGGAGGCGGAGTCCTCGAGCTTCGAGGACACCCAGCCCTGCGGGGTCTGCCGCCAGATCGTGAGCAGCGCGGCGCCCGGCCTCGGCTTGCCCGCCGCGTCCTTGGTGAACTGCGCCTGCGCGAGCAGGAGCGCTGGGTACGGCCCGCCGACGAGCGGCTCCTGGACGGCCGTCGCGACGGCGGGCGGCAGGGCCTGCGCGGGGGGCGGCGGTGCGGCGGGCGGGGCGCTGTCACAGGCGAGGAGAACGGTCAGGAGCATCATGGCGTGGGTTCCCGGTCGGAGCGCAGGTTAGCCGCGCCGCATGCTCGACGCCACGATGGGGGCCCTGGACTGGGAGGTCCTGCGCGACGCCCTCGCGCAGCAGGCCCGTACGCGCCGCGGGGCCGCCGCCGCACGCGCGCTCGCCCTCCACACGCAGGCGGGGCCGATCCGGGAGGCCTACGCGGAGGTCGAGGAGGTCCTGGAGGCCTGGCGCCGCGCCGACGACGTGCCGGTGGGCGGCGTGGCGGACATCGAGGATGCCGTGACCCGGGCCGCGCGCGGCATGGTGCTCGACCCCGAGGACCTGCGTGCGGTGGGGATCTCCGCGCGGGTGCTCGACGCGTTGCGGAGCTGGGCGGACGCCCGCGCGGACTGGCTGCCGCGCCTGCACGCCGTGGCCGCGTCCGTGCAGATCGATCCGGAGCTCGTCGAGGTCCTGTCCTACGCCTTCGACGCGTCGGGCGCGCTGGATGCGCGCACGTACCCCGAGCTGGGCATCCTCCGGCGGCGCATCGAGCAGCTCCGCGAGCGCATCCGGAGCACGCTCGAGGAGATCGTGCGCGGGCAGGACTGGGGCGAGGCGTTGCAGGACCGCTTCGTCAGCGAGCGCGACGGACGCTTCGTCGTCCCGGTGAAGATGGGCGCGCGGCGGGGGCTCGGCATCGTGCACGGGGTCAGCGGCTCCGGAGAGACCGCCTTCGTCGAGCCGACGGCCGTGGTGGAGCTGCACAACGAGCTGAAGGAGACCGAGGGTGCCCTCGCGCGCGCGGAACGGCGCATCCTCGCGGACCTCTCCCGCGACGTGGGGCGCCGCACGCCCGCGCTGCTCCTCGCGCTGTCGGCGGCGACCCGGCTCGACCTCGCCGTCGCGCGGGCCGCGCTGGGGCGGAAGCTCGACGGGACCACGCCGACGGTGGGCCTCGAGGGCGTGGTGGCGCTCACGCGGGCACGCCATCCCGTGCTGGTCTTGCAGGGCGTGCCGGTCGTGGGCAACGACCTGCGGCTCTCGCCGTCCCGTCCGGGTCTCGTGTTGACGGGCCCGAACGCGGGCGGAAAGACGGTGGCCCTGAAAACGCTCGGCGTCTGCGCGCTCCTGGTCCGCGCCGCCATCCCCATCCCGGCGGATCCCGGGAGCCGCTGCGACCTGTTCGATCCGATCCTCGCGGACGTGGGGGACCAGCAGTCGGTCTCCGAGGGCCTCTCGACGTTCAGCGCCCACGTGGGTCTGCTCAAGGCGGCGCTCGCGGCGTCACGGCACGGGGCGCTCGTGTTGCTCGACGAGGTCGCCGTCGGGACCGATCCGGCGCAGGGCGCGGCGCTCGCCCGGGCGGTGCTCGAGGCCGTGGTGGAGCGCGGCGCGCGCGTGGTCGCCACGACGCACTACCCGGAGTTGAAGACCCTCGCGGATGCCGATGTGCGCTTCGTCGTCGCGGCCGCGCAGGTGGAGGGGGGGCGCCCGACCTACAAGCTGGAGATGGGGGAGGCCGGCGCCAGCTACGCCCTCACCATGGCCGCCCGGCTCGGGCTCGACCCGGACGTGCTCGCGCGCGCCCACACCCTGCTCGACGAGGGGCAGCGGGCCCTGGCCGACACGCTGGAGCGCCTCCACGCGGCACGCGCGGAGCTGTCCGAGACGCGGACCCGCCTCGCGACGGAGCTGCGGGAGGTCGAGGCGCGCAGCGTCACGCTCGCCCGCGCGGAGGCGAAGCTCGCGGCGGAAGGTCGGCGGTCCATGGAGGCCGAGGTGGCCGCCCATCGGGAGCGCCTGCGTCGGGAGACGGAGCAGGTGCGGGCGATCGTGGCCAGGCTCCAGGCGGGCGCCGATCTGCGCAGCGCGAACCGGACGCTGGAGGAGTTGCGCACGCTCTCCGCGGCCCAGGCGGCGCCGACGCCCGCGCCGGCGGTCGTCCCGGAGGACTTCGCCCCCGTCGCCGGGGACTCCGTGCGCCTGCGCGTGCTGGGCACCGTGGGGCGGGTGGTCGCGGTGCACGGAGAACGCGTGGAGATCGAGGCGGGGCGCATGCGCATGCGGGTC
>JACCDP010321614.1_pt1 | contig 13711 bp, 15 predicted proteins | sample 7445841 | NCBI WGS metagenome assembly JACCDP01 (sample SAMN15323441, study PRJNA562643) | freshwater metagenome | isolation source: river surface water | place: USA:Blue River Watershed | collected 2017-08-17
GAACGTAGCTTTGAGCTTTATGCCGTCGAGTACTTTGTTACTCTTGTCTCGAACCATCTTTCCGTGTATCCTTCTCTCTTCTTACAAGAACCACCAGACTGAACGTTTTTACGCCTCCTTTTCAATCGCTTCTGGGTGGTGTCCTGGATTCGTCACAGGATAGCCCCGAGGTCTGGTACCCACTAGTGGTCATAGCTGTTCACCCAAAAATTCCCGCACCGGTTCGCCGTGAAAGACTCCGTTCATCCTATATAGGTGTTTTCCCTACCGCCTTCTTTGGTGCTTGAATATTGTGCCTTTCTTCGCAATTCGTCATTTTCATTATTTCAAATCGCCCACGTTGACTTTGAAGTCACTCGAAAAACCAATTGGTCGTCAGTTTTATAAACTTTGAAGTCGTGTCCTCATACTTTCAAATCTAGTAACCATGTTTTAAAGCCAACCTTTTCGACCCTTCCCTCTGTAACTATACTTTACAATCTGCACGATCAACTTTATAGTCATCCACCTTCAACTAGATAGCTGACTTTAAAGTCGTTCGGCGGCCTCCTTTTCGTCGCCTTTATACTTTGAAATCGGACTCTCGGGCTTTCTAATCTAATAACCATACTTTAAAGTCTTTACTGACCTCTTATACCTATATTTTACAGTCTGCACACTGATGTAGTCTTGCACACTTGACTAGGGAGTCACCCTCATATGTTGCTTTATAATCTTCCCCTCAGTCTCTCGTACTCATCATCCCTTCAATCCGAAAAACCTGTTAACCTTGCCGGTTTGCAGATTGTTCCTACACTTTAATCTCGTCCGGGACTACTTTAAGGTTAGATGACTACAATTTTTCAATTATTACGTTTTATTTCTTTTGGGCTAATACACCCACATCTGGATTAAAAATTTCCGCACTTTATATACATTGGCGACATACAACGCATAAATATAATTCTCAACAAATCGATAAACAACTTCTTTCCGTAACTCCTTCACTTTTCGGCTGATACCGAATACAGCCCTTGCATATTGTCTAGCTGATATCACACACCTGTGTCCTACACGGCACAAGCTAGGCTCTGACCCCTCTGCCGCCCTCGGATGCCTTTCCTTAAGGTTTCCCACTTTAGACTTCAAAGTCGTTACCCCTTCTGTGCCGATTCTACCTCCGTAGTGTACCTTGCGATCTTTCCCCAAATAACCCGACTCTGCACTCCTCGGTTTATTATCCCCATACTTTCAAGTCGTATCTCCCGTCTTTGCAGTCAGTCCTTTCTTCACACCGTTGGTTTCAACATTATATTTCGGTATAGTGCGCCTCTTCAGGCTCATACAGACTTTCCCATTACACATTCTGAGTAGACTTCAAAATATGGCTCATTTCACATTTCAATTCTTTACAACACACGTTACACCTTACGACTCTTGAGTGCCTTGAGTATCTGGGGTATCCTCAGCCTCAATCTCCTCGTTTGCCTCGCCTTGCGATCGCGTCTCCTCCGGACTAGGCGACGTTGGAGTGTCCGGTAACTTTGAAGTCCTTTGGGTGGGTCTCCCCGTCTTCGGCCCTTCTCGGTAGATGATGATAATGTTCTTCTTTACTGACTCCAGCTCTAGCCCTTGAATCCCCTCCAACATGGCCTGTGCATGGTCCTTCCGGACTCGCTTGTCCCCGTCAGCCCAATACACGCCACGCCATATTCCTACGAATAATACAATTGATTACTTTAAACTCTTGCGTGCTGACTTTAAAATCTCTCAATTCTTTGTACCATGACAATGTGTCTTCTCATACCCCGGTACAGGGGCACTCTGTACCAAAGCGGCCTTTAGACTCGAGTCACTCCGCATCAATAGGTAATTACCCTCGTACATCCGTGTCCGGTCGAGTATCTGGGTAAACGCCGAGGGCCCCTCCACATCACAGTTCCAATCGGTTACCGCGATCTTCGGGAATGCGTCACGGTAATCCTCCCAGCCGGTCTTACAGTCAGGTTCCTGTATCAACTAATAATTCTAGACTTTAAAAACTGCCCACCTGTTCTTTAAAATCCTTTTCTTACCTCATCCGTAGACATTGATGCTATACTCTCCTCACTCTCGTAAGTGCTCCCCTTTGGACTCTTACCCGCTACCTACGATTTTAAATAATATAACCGCTATTATCTTCCATGCTCTACCGTCAATTAGAGATTGTTACTCACGCTCGTTACACCACCTTTCCTCTGTGGCCCACCGGCTGACCGCCTTGGGGTAGTCTCGGCAGCACCTCCACTTCCACCGTTTTTCGCTGACTTAACATTTAGCTTTGGCGTCTCCGGCGCTTTCCTCCCTACCTTAGGGGTTGACTCCTTTCTCTCCGTTACTTCTCGAGTCTCGGCCGTTGCTCTTCCTGCATAAGTCGGGGATTTTACCGACTTCAAAGTTTTGCGCGTCGACTTTGGAGTCTGCTTCACCTTCGCCTCCGTCGACTCTCCCTCGGAGCCCTCGTCGCTCCCCTCCGTGGAGTCGGTACTACTACTTGAACCAGTCTCTTCGTCGGTCCGCTGCTCGACTTCGACTCGCTGTTTTTTCGACACCGGAGACTTTGCCGGTGCTGCTGCTCGTCTGGATGTTATAGACTTTGAAGTCTTCCCGCTCCCACTATGGGTTGTGGCGTGGACTTTGGACACTGACTGTGTGGTCTGCCCACCCTTCTTCAGCCCCCCTGGCCTCAAGTCTCGACGCGCCTTCCCTTTCGTTCCAACAACCTGACTTTGAACTCGTGTTGACACACTTTCTCCGTCGGTTTCGTCTTCTTCTTCTTCCAGCGCTGAGACCTCGGTACCACCCGAGCTGTCTCCTTCTTCACTGGACTCACTCTGTTCAAGCTTCCTTTTCCTCCCATGTCCCCTCCCAGGGCGGTGCCTTACCTCATAATCGTTCATCTGCAACCACTCGATCGCGGCCTCCGTCAACTCTTCTACAGCCGTTCCACATTTGGCAACTGTTACATTCCGCGAAAGGAATACCGATTACCTGACTTGACTTCAAAAACACTTATAGTTGACTTTAAAGATACTCACATTTCAATCCGAGGTTACATTGTGCCCTCCTCAGGCCCGACACATTTGACACGTCTCTTCTCGAACAACTCCGTTGACAGCTGACGCTTGCGATTTCCTCATCGCCTGACTCCTCACCCCTGGCCAGTCCACGTCCGCTCTCGCTGTCTATCTCTTCCACCTCGACGATCTTCGCCCCTTTACCTGACTTTAGAGTCTTTCCTCCTATCCCAACAAAAAACATACGACTGTACAATCTTCCAATTCGATCAGACTTTAATGTCAGGCTTTTACTTACTCAACTCCCGTTTTGTTTTCTCCTCCTCCTCTTCGCTCGAGTCCATGCGTCCGGGGCGATATACCATGACGATGCAGCAATGCGTCGATTTCGGCAAATCATCTAGGGTCAACGGCACGTCCACTGCAACGAAAACATGGCACGTTTTAAAGTTCCAATCAGATCTTCAATCAACACCACACCCACACTCCACGCTCTACTTACAAATATTCGGCGGATCGAAGCAGGTGAACCTCCCGTCCACGCACTTCATGGCTTCTATGAAGTCCTTTAACCTCGGTAGACCTCCAGGCCCGATCCGCTCGTAGAACTTGGTTGTACCCCGTCGTTCTTTATAGGCTCTTCCTGACGACTTTGCAGTCGTGACGGTCCCTCCCCAACGGTTGTACAGATACTTCAAGTTCCGTATCATCGCAAATGGATACATCTTCAAAGTCAATGCCATGACTTCGTTCGGGGTCCGGTCGGGATCTTCAAAGTACTTTGCTCTGACGATCCACCGGGTCGCCGTGATCTCCAGCATCTCCCACGTCATCGGACCGTGTCTGTGCACTTCGTTCAGCCCGGATGAACAATCCACCTTCTCTGCCTCTTCTATGCACCTCTCCGAATGGCTCACCAGATCCATGTTCTTCATCGCGCACACTACGTTCAACTTGTTATTCCTAACGTTGATGTTGTAAATATGCCCCGTCTCGCCATGAATGTAGTTGTCCCCGAACGATTTTCCGGGGAACCACATGAACCCCTCGTGCATCACCTGTCAGGTTTCAACGACGCCGATATTAGTTTAAACACACTTTGACTACTCACTTGACTTTGAACTCGACTATTTAGTGTCCACAGACTGATAATACGACTTTACAATCTAGAGCTTAACGGAACCCTCGCTACTCGTACAAGCTCAACATGTGCAGTCTGCGAATTGCTATAAACAAATAAACACTGATTATTCACTCATACATTACCGGCTTCGGATACTGCTCCAGTCTACCACCTGCTGCTACGGCCCCCTTCGACACTCCGGAACCTCTCCGCATCTCAGGCATGACGGGCCCTGGTTGACGAGGCGACTCGGTCCTACTCCTCGGCATCTCACGCGTAACTTCGAAGTCAACCTCCTTGCTAGAGTTTAAAATCTCCACAACACACTTTATAGTCACGAAATCTTTACACCCGGCTTGAGCACGTCCACACTCTACGAAATCAGCACTGCGACTACAAATCGTTTTACCTCTTTCAAGTCTTCTCTTCTGCCAGTCTCGAAGTCCCTCGGCGCCACCCGCCCCCCCCCCCCCCCCCCCGTGAATATCCTTCTTTCCCGTTACGTCGTTTCAATTTTCGCTTTTCCGTCTCTCTACTTATCGTCCTGGACTCCGTTTTTCACGCTGATTCTGAATATCTACTCTGTTTTCACTTTCGCCGTGTTTTGAACATGCAAATTTGCTGTTTTCGAATGCTGCATCTCTTTTCTCTTACCCCCACCCCCTGCCTTCCCGGTATTCCTCTCCGAAGGTCGCCCGACTCCCCTTGGGATTTCTCCCTTCTGTTTTTTTACTTTTTCGTGTTTCGTTTACTTTTTTTGGATTCGCACTCTACCCCCTTCTTCGACACGTCACCTTGTTTTTACATTTACTTTTTCGACTTTCCGACGCCATGCGGTTTTAACACGGGCCCTTATGGACCTTCCGGTTCACGCTTTTTGGCAACTGAGCCTTTTTTATTTTTTTAATTCTCGCTGTTCCACACACGTTCACTACACACTCGGTTCAGTTTTGCTTTCGCCGCTCAACACATAACATCTCTGCTCTCGCAGCATCTCTCTCGCTCACGACGTTGCACTCTTATTTTCATCACCGCTTCACAACTATCGTTTCTTTCGGTTTCGGATTTTCTCTTTCTTCTCCACATCTCCGGACGGTAATTAGCTCGTTAACTCGGCTTAACCTCTATCAATTAGCGTTCATTAACCTTCAGTTACTACAATCCCTTGTAGCCCTTGTTCATCTCGACTCTGAGGTCTTCAGCTGCCTCCGGGACTTTAAAGTCTACTACACTTCACCGTTCGACTCTACAATCCACTATAATGTAGGCCTGATCTCTTTTACACACTTTTCTTTTTCTTTTCCCTCCGCTCACGATATGGGTGCCCGGTTCCGACTGAACTTGGTACAGTGAGGCAGGTCTGTGTCTAATGTCCTTCTCGTCGAGTTACCATAACCACGGACTCCTTGCGGCTCCCGTGGCTATGAGTATTCTCCTTTCGGACAACCGGCGTGTGCCGTACTTTGTCCTGTTTCTGAAACCTCTTACTGCCTTTCTTGACCTGTCTGTTGATCACTTGCCACAGGGCCGATTATACAGACACTCGTCTCTCTCCTCTCGACTTTGGTGACCTGCTATGCCATCTTTCTGTATTTGATTTGCGTCCTTTGACTTTGCTACTTCACTGAATAGTTTGAACTCTGCCTACGGTAGACTCCAAACTATGGTCACATTCTTTAAAATCTTAAAACGTGCCCCGATGGCACACCCTCCTTGTCCTTAAATCGGTACCGTATTTGCTTCCAACGACTCGCCGGTCGTTCCCTTAAAAATTGCCTTGTGCCTCCTGGTAGAGGGTACCGGCCTCTCAACCGGTGCTCTCTGACCCTGAAGCGCTATGAGAATCGAGGTGTTAAGGGTCGAAATTTTCAGCGTGTCCGTCGGTACCTGTGACTACGGCTCGCAAGCGTTTACCTCCTGACGAACCAGTTTGGCACGAGACAACTCTTCCCTTCTGGAAACTTGCATTAGACTTTAAAGTATGCGCTTTTTGCTCCTCGTATAGCTCCCTGCAGGTTTTTTACAATCGAGATTCGACCGTGTGGTCTATAATCTCTTACCAATCTTGAGTTGGATCTTCTTATAAATGTTTCCCCTGTTGTCGGAACTTGATTTCTCTCTTTCCAGTACGACATTTTGATCACGACGCGCCGTTGATGCTCTTCCTTGCGGTTAGTTTCAGCCAGACTTGTAGACTTCACACTCTATTCTGATAGACTTTGACTTCTACCGCTAGCGTTCCTTAGGGGTTTGTTAGGATATCTCTCGATGGTTAGGCGTTTTTATTTTTTACTTTCTAATCATAATTTTTCACCTTACAGGTACCCGCGAACTACGGACCGTGTTCGCCAAGCTTTTTCTAGCCGACCATGTTCCGATTCCACCCTTTGGATGGTTACTGCTTAATATTTGGCCTTTAAAATGGTCTAAACTTTCCGCCAACTCATGTGTTTGTGACTTTAAAGTGTATTTGCTGTTACGACAATTGTCTTTTCCCGCAAGGGCGTGACTTTTTAAAGTCTTTTCCTACTCCTCCCACCTAAAAGACTCGAACAGGTCTGTTAAACACCGTTCTGGCTCCTATTGGCCGTTTAATCAATATCCAACTTCCCTTTACCCTATACCTCTGTGCTCGCACGTCTTTTTTTCTGGATTCTATCTTTCCTCCTTCTTATATTTTCAGACATCGTACGTGTCTTTAAACTCGTATGGCGTCCTGGTGCGCTCCCACTTTTACACTCTAGTGTATTATTCACTTTTTTAAAGTCTGTTCGGCCCCGAGCCTGTACTCTGTTCTATCGTTTACAGACCTCAAACTCTGTATCTACTGAACCTTGTTGCTTTACTTGTCTAACCAAGACTATTGTGTTTTCTTTACTTCACTACCCAGGAACTACCACGTCTCACGCGAACTACTGACCACATCCTTTGGATCTGTGTGCCCGGACATCATCCAGCTGGTTACCACCTCGGCTGGCCTCCCTACACGCTTTTACGCCCGCACCGAATGGGACGACCAGATTCCGATCCCCTTGAGTTATCGTACGATTCGTGTCACCCAACTGTCTCCAAAATTTGTTTATGCTCCGTTTCCAAACTTTGAAATCGGCGAAGGAGGGATTGAAGTCTGGCTTGAGTGGAAAGAGGTCACACTTCCAACTGTAGGCCTCGCTAAAGTCCTCATTGTCAAAGAAGGTGTTGATCTCGACTTAGTGAGCTCTTTTGAAACATTCATCCCGGTCGTCCTTGATGTTCCGGCCTGGCTTCAAGTGTTGATTTCACTGGACAAACTGACCTCGGGCGGCCGCCCGAGCCAACAAAATCTCTCTATTGACATAGAGACGCCTTTGAAGTCTTGTTTTGAAAAAATTGGTCGCTCATGGATCGCTGACGTTCTAGACGCAATGTCTAAACGAGCTACTCGCGATTTTTTCCGTCTCCGCGACTTGGAGAAAGATAGACAGCTCCAATCTTTCCAAAATATGGCGACCAATGCAATCCAGCAACCTCAATTCCCGCAAGCTGCGATGCCTATGCCTATGTACCAAAGCCCGAACCTTAATCATAACCCTATACTTCAAAATATGCCTCAACCCTCTCCACGTTCTCGACGTCGTTTGATGCCTGAAGTCTCTGATGGCGAGACTCCTTCAGGGGAGGATCAAGCTTCATCGTTCTTCAAAGCAATGAAAGAAGTCGCTAAACAATTTACTTCGAAGTAATTGATCACTTGTTTCAAATTTCTTGTTTGTACCTGTCGGTGTATCTAACCGATTCGTGCAATTATTCAAATTCTGTAACATACTCTCATGAATTCTATATCTCGGAAATTTCAATAGAACTATTGAGACTTTAAACTATACAACTGGTCTATACTTGTCATTATTTCTCTCCTCATACACGCTCTACGTGACTTTAGATTCTGATCTGATGCCTAGGAATATATTGCCTTCTATACTTTATACTCTATACTACTGACTCTAAAATATATTGATATTAAATTGATCTTAGACTTTAAATGTCTCTTGTACCTTGTGCTTTCGTTCGCAGGGCACAGATCCAGTCCTCCGCTATTCCTTACCGGAATTACGTCACTCGATTCAACATGTCTTACATCCCTCGCTATTTTCCGAACACAAAGGCGATGCAGAAGGTCCTCCGCGGCCAAATCTTAATCAATCAAACATCGGTCGAACTCTCCGACCTCGATAAAGAACTCCTCTGTGTCGGCCTCAATTTTGTTCATCCACCCACAAGTGGCTTTGGTCTCGCAGAATCTACGTCTGATGCCTTCCAACGATGGGCACGCTCCGTCGACATCGACATTCATTTAGCCCATACTACGTTTTCAAAGTCTAAAACTGGGTGGTTGAAAGAAACGATCAAGAGTACGTGGGATCCACCCCGTGGCACTTGGAGAGAAGATCCTGCAGTCAAAGAGGCCATCTTGAAGCTGAAATTGTCCCTGACTCCGCAGTTGGGACTCCGACCCGGAAACCGGGCTGTCTCCTTGGCAATCGCCCGGCTCCGTGACAACACGGGTATACATATTTTAAAGGCTGATAAAGGACGTACGACGGTCATTTGGTCTGCCGCGGACTATGACGCCGAAGCACTACGCCAACTCGGTGACCCGACGACCTATCTTGAAATGGATGAAGCCACTTATGATACCAGACTTGAAAGTCTGGTTCACGATTGCCAAAATCACGCCCTCACGCTTCATGATTTGAAATGCATCTCTACTCGCGAACTTGAGGCCATGCTTGATGTTAAACCGAATAAAGGCTCAGCCTTCTACCTCTTACCAAAGATTCATAAGAGTCCGAACCCCTTTGGCGGCTTCCCGGGCCGTCCCATCGTCGCCACCTTCACGAACCCGGTTCATCTGATTGACAAGTATCTTACGAGTCTGACGGCAGTCCTCCTGCCCCTCATTCCAGGATCACTTCGGGACACCCCTGATTTGATCTCTCGCCTTCAGTCGTCCTTCGATCCACCACTTTCGAAGTCTGCAGTCATCGTCACCGCTGACGTCAACAGTTTGTACCCTTGTATCCCCTGGAATGAAGGTATTGATGCCTCGGTCGCCTTTTATCAAGAACATTTGTCGACTTTAAAGTCTCACGCTACCGCTAACAATATGCCTGAACCACCTCCGGTCATGGTTTTCGCGGACCTTTTGCGCTTTGTCCTGCAAAACTCCTACATTCACTTTAAAAACCGTAAATTCTTCAAACAATTGTCGGGCACGGCTATGGGGATGTGCATCTCTGTATTTTTCGCTAATGCCTATATGTACTCTATCACTAAGCAACACATCCATTCACCGCCGTCTAAAGTCCGTCTGTTTCTTCGATACATTGACGACATCATTGTAATTTTTGATGACGCTACTGACGAGGAAGTCGCCGAATTCTTCTCTACAATCTCCAACGGACATATTACCTACACGGTCGACAAAGTAGGGACTTCACAGAATTTCCTCGACTTGACAGTATCCATCGACAAGACTTTAAACTCGGTGTTTTATGCGCCCTTCTGGAAACCGACTTCTTCTGGCTCATACATCCACCCGGATACTTGCCACCCTGGCCATGTCATGTCGGCTATTCCGTTTTCGCAATTTCTCCGACTTCGGCGCAACTCTTCCAGCACAGAAATTTTTCTCACGGCCGCTAAACGACTGACCCGAGACTTTAAACTCTCTGGTTACATGAAATGGGAAATTGCCGAGGCGCAGAAACGTGCCCTAGCCGCCGACCCGAATGGTCTCGCTCTCCTGCCTACTGCAATTCCGATTCGCCCTCTAAAAGAAAACAATGACCGCTACCTTATAGTCCCCTACCACCACGATATTGACTACATTGCTGCTAAACGCCGGTTGATTGAAGTCCAGGATGCGGCTGCTAACCATTACCTGGCGAGCGATGTCAAGATTTTTGATCAAATTGTCTCTCGCAAATCGTCCATTGTCAACAGTGTTCTCCCCAACACTGGCTCTAATTTCACCCGTCTTGTAAAACAAGGGCCTCCAACCAAACGTGCGAGACATCAATAAACACTGGAAAGGAACTTCGTATAGCCTTTCATAAACTGCCCCGACTTTCGACTCTTTTTACTTTTTAGACTTTAAACACGATTCATCCCAATTTTACACTGTAGTCTTACCTTTTACAAATGTTTTTTTCTACTTTTTGGACTTTAAAGGCGCATATCTACAGTCGACGCTGTACCACTTGGAGCCGATGAACCACCGATGGTTAACCCTCGGCTGATCCGCCGCCCGGATGTCACTCGACCCGGCTCAGCTTGGGATTTCTACTTCTTTGAAATCGTGGACGAGCCGCTCTGTCCCACGACCGACATTCAGGTCGCGCTTTTAGACCGCAACAACAAATGGGTCATCCGGTTCTACAGAGGATTTGCCCCTAACAAGCATTGCAAGGGAGCTCTCCACCGTTACGTGGAACGCTCCGGCAGTGACCGCGAATGGAAAATGGTCTCCTCCCGTTCTACTGTCCCTGTACTGTTGATCCACTACAATGCCCCTGCCCCGTGCAAACCGCAAATTTGCATATTTCATACATTACCTATTTGTGGCTCTAACGATTGTCGCGCCCGCGAAACCAGTGTTGCTGGTATCGTCTTCAATCCTTTAAAATCATTGTGCGATACTCCAAAGTCAGACCCCGCTACGACTCCAAATTCCACTCTAGACTCTATTTCAATTCCCGAATCTTCGACAAGTTCGTCGGCTAGCTCTTCTTTTAGTACATTGGAGTACGATACGACTTCCAACGCGAGTGACAGCTCCGATGGCGATTGTTTGCTCGCCTTGGAACATTTTGAGAAACCTTCCACTAACTTAATTGCGAAACCTTTTAACCACGTAGCCCACACAACCACATACAACCTGGTAGCTTCTCCGACCTCGGGAGCCCTCGTTTCTTCGACTTCAAAGTCTTGTCGAGCTGAGTTTAAAAGCAGTCGCACTCAAAAACGCAAGGCCCCCTATCAACGATCAAACGTACTCGTTACAGTAGCTCCCTTTGCCTTACCACCGAAGGGAAAATCTATTGCGAATAGCCGACCTGTTCGTTTTGATATTCCGGTCCCCGAAGTCGGCCACGGTTTTCTGTTCCCTATGTCTCGATACGTTAAATGTACAATTGAAATGAAAGCCCCTGGCTGGCTCTCAGATCCACGCTTCACTGATGTCGTCCTTCGCCTTCGCACCGGCACTGCCTACCTGTGCGTCCGACGTCCGAAAGCCTTTAAAGACGAAATCGTTCAACAATCATACTATGTCGTCATGCCGAATATTCAGGAAGCCGCCTTCGTCAAATGCATTAGTATTGTCGATGGAGATCAATTCACCATTTTTGGGAGCATTAAGGGGGTCACTGAATACGATTACGCCCAACTGTACAAACATTTCGGGACAGCGAACAGAGATAAGCTCTGGATACCGCTCAGCCACGACCCTCGTAATGAGATCTTTTTTCTTTCCCAAGATGTACCTGACAAATTGCACAAACTCGGGCTCGCTGTTCTCTACCACAACATTGACAAGAACAAATAACGATACCCCTCAGACTTTACAATAACAAATCATGATACTTTACAGAACTATCTTCAATTTTATTTTCGTACTTTAAACTATCATGTCACTCTTTACTACATTTGATCAATCAATTAGTATAACTCAATTCTCGATGTCTCGGACTATATTCGCCGCTACTTCATGTTCGCCTTCGTTTTCCTGACTTATTGTTTTCATTCCGATCTTCTTTGGTGCTGTGGAATTAATGAAATTTATCACTCACTCACATTATTGCTTTCATGCCTTAATTGTCAGAAGAAAAATACATTACCTGTTTTTATTCCCCAAAATTGACTTTAAAGTATTAGCTTCTCTTTCACCGCGACTTTAGAAACGCTCCCTTCAGGAAGCCAGCTTCTCTCTCCTTTCGGCGCATTTAATCAGCGGCCTTGTGTGGCGCGACTCTGTTTTCCCCAATAAATATCTCTGTTCTTTCCTTTATTCTTGTCCTGACGTACTTAAATGGCGACCGCTGATCCCCCATTCCTTCTTCAAAAGCAATGGAGGGGACTTCTTTTTTCTCAAAAACAGACTTTAAAATATGGGGTTCTCCCACGCCTAATCGCATTAACGTCTGTGACGTTAGATACATACCTTCCATAGCAGTTACCTCCTACTTTGTCACTTTCGTGCCTCACACGGATCCTAAGTTCTCCTTCATAAATTGGTTTGATGGTTCGACTTTATAGTCCCTTCTGTGTCTTTTCTAAACTAACTCTGGATCACCCCTGTCAGTTTTAGTAGCGGACTCGAACCTGTGTACCCTCAAGAGTCTCCGGTCCCGCCCACAGACTTGGTAGTGCCATTTCATGGTGTTTACAGTCGTCAGGGACATACTTGAGAGTCTGACACTGGAGCTGTTTGGGTTCTCCACGATATGTCCGACTTTAAAGTCGCGCAAATAAGAGACTTCCAACAGACGGCTCTGTCGGGTTATTCACCCTGCGTCGTACCCCACCGTTCGAAGCACGTAGACCCGGAGATCCGGCGATTCTCTTGCGCTGCAAGGTTTAGTCGGTGGTCGGGGCTGCGTGTGGCTGCTGCTGCAGCACTGGACGTGTGAACCGGCACGGTTGCTCTGGCCCTGCCCGGTCGTCTGGATTTCTCTTGTGTCTCTGGTTGAGGCGGGCAGACGCGGACCACTGGGACTATCTACCATTTTGCATCGACTTGAGTAAGCCGACTGTGAAGTATACTTCCACTGAGATGTGGCGATTCCCCCTGAACTTCAGGGGTTTAGTCATTGGTAGCTGGAGGTGTATGGTGAAGCTACTCGGAAATTGTCCGATGGCTGAGACACTAAAGTCTGTTCCTCTCGCCCTTGTACTCTGGCAGCTCTGGTCGTTAGTACCCCCTGTTACGTTTCACTCCTCCGGGCGAAATGGGCACACAGACGCGGACCACTGGGAACACCCCCTGCCCGACATTGATTTGAACGAACCGACTTTGAAGTATATCTCTACTGGGAGGTGGCGATTCTCCTGGATTGCAGGGTTTAGTCATTGGTAGTTGGAGATGTATGGTTCCGCTACACGGCAATTGGCCGGTAGCGGTGGCACCTGAGTCGGGTCTTCTCGTCTTTGAACGGTGGAGGCTCTGCTCGTTAGTACCCCCTGTTGTACTCCCTGGAATTCCGATGTCTACGGCTACAACCCGTTAACTGACAGTGGTTTTGGCGTCGCCTTTAAGCTCGAAGCCTGGACTAGTCAGGGACTGGCCGTACTCTGAATTGCAGAGTATTGTTGGAGCTGGCTATATGGGTGGTTACCGTGGTAACACTGAGATACGGCACGCCTTGACTCGCTTCGGTTGGCCTGGTTTTCTTGTCTGGACATCCAATCATCGAATGTTGCTCGTTTTCTGTTGTATGACAAGAGGTCTCGGACCTTTTTTGGAGTGCTGGGTTCTCAGACTTTGAAGTATGGGTCCACTGGGATCTGGCGATTC
>JACCDP011254126.1_pt1 | contig 13710 bp, 13 predicted proteins | sample 7445841 | NCBI WGS metagenome assembly JACCDP01 (sample SAMN15323441, study PRJNA562643) | freshwater metagenome | isolation source: river surface water | place: USA:Blue River Watershed | collected 2017-08-17
ACCCGGCAAACCCGCGCCTGCCACTGAACCTGCAGCCAAGGCCAAGTCTGAGCCAGCGCCCCCGGTGGTGGTCGACCCGCCCAAGAAGCCTGAAGACATCAAGCCTGCTGTGGTTGAAAAGAGCGTGGCCGACAAACCGCCTGCCGAAAAAAAACCGGCCGAGAAAAAAACCGCGAGCAAATCTGACAAAGCCACCGAACCCGACAGCCCGAACTGGGTCAAAGACCTCGACCCGAATACCTGGGTGATGCAGCACGGCGCCTTCGACAGCCTGAGCGATGCTCGGCAGTTTCAAAGCACTTCCTTGGGCTTCAAGTCAGGGCAAGTGTTCTACACACAACGCAAGGGCAGCAAGCCCTACTACATTTTGGTGACAGGGCCCTACGCCGACAAAGCGCAAGCACAAGCCTTGATGAAAGACAACCCGCCCTTGGCCAAGGCTTGGCTGCGGACGGCGAAATCGCTTCAAGCCCAGTTTCAGGATTAACATCCGCGCCAAAGATCAAGAAGTGATGTTCAGGGTCGAATTACACAGATGGAGCGACACATGAATCAAAAACCAGCCATCTCCGATGACCCGTTGCCTGAGGCTGAACTGGTGTCCAGTCAGCAGGCTGACGCTGGCTCAGCCGACAGTCCATCTGCGAAAACACATATTCACACCGACCCGCACAGCTTGGCTGCAGTGGCAGATACCGAGTTGCACGATCCGGATTTGCAACATGTCACCGCCCAAGCGTTACAAGCACCTGATTTGCATGAATCTGGGCAACCCACATTGCCCGCCCCCAGTTTGGCCGTGGTTGAAGTCCCCGAGCAAGCCCTGCAAACGGTGGACATTGAGCCGCTTCAAACCCAGGCGTTGAATGACCACATGGCTCAAGTTGGGCTGACTTCCTCCGATCAATGGGCAGAGCATTTCCAGCCTCGCATCCAGAAACTGACAGAAGACATCGCCATGGTGCATGTTGAATTGGACAAGCTGGAACGCAAAAAATCCACCAAATAAGACTTCCAGAGGACATTCAACATGGCGCAAGATTCGAAACAAGCAGAAGCCGCTGATGACGGCGACTTCTTGCCCGATATGCCATCGCACTCGGAAGAAGAGGTGCATGACACGCCTGAGCCTGAAGTTGATGAGCAAACCGAAACGCTTGCCCTGGGTTTAGAGCGACTCGAATCCCAATCGCTCGATGGTTCTGAAGTCGCGCGCCAAATTGAGGACCTGACCACGGTGGTGCTCAGTTCGGCAGAGGTGTCGACCCGCTCTGCGGAGGTGGCCGCCAACATCAGCCACGAAATGCGTGGCGTGATGAAAACCGTCACCGACTTGACCTCCAAAAACATCCTGCATTCACGCGTCATCCTGATCGGCTTGCTGAGTCTTTTGATCATTGCGGTCGGTACGTTTTTCGCCATTTCCACCCGTTTGCAACAAAACATCCGGCAACTCGACAGCTTGTCGTTGGCGGTTGGCAAGCGCGTGGTGGAACTCGACGCCACGTTGGCCACGTTTGGCGATGCCACACGCGGGCTGGGCGACACCACCGAAAAGCTCGACAGCATGGAAGAGCGTCAGATCAAGCTGGACGAAAAATTCCAAGAAAAAATGGACGCGCTCGACAAGGTGTTTGTGAAAATGCCCGATCAGATCGCAGGACAGGTCAACGGCTTGACCGACAAAAACCTGGACGTCAAGCTCAAAGATTTGCAAAAAAACATCCAAGCGTTGGATGCCAAAGTGCAAGCCTTGTCCAACAGACCGGCACCTGCTGCGCCAGCGCCTGTGGCGAACAGCCAAAAGGAAGTGATCGCTGAAATTCAGAAATTGAAGAAGGACTTGGAAGCCGCCAGCGCAGCCGCCTCGGCCGCCGCGGTGAAAGCGGCTGCCAAAGAACGCGAACGTGAGAAGTCCTTAGACAAGCCCTTGGTCATGCCCAAGCCTGTGCCAGCGGCCAAACCGGCAGACAACAAAGCAGCCGAGGCCAAGGCTGCGGCAGAGGCGAAAGCCGCTGCCGACGCCAAGCTTCAAGCGGAGCTCAAAGCGGCCAACGAAGCCCGGGCTGCGGCCGAAGCCAAGGCCGCCGAAGCCGCACGCGCAGCCGCTTCGCAGCCACCAGCGTTGCCGCCGCGTGCCGCGCCGAAAGAAGACCGGGTGATTTTTCCTCGCCCTGGCACCGAAAACTGATCGGCAGTGATTTGCTCAGTGCCAGTGGAAACTGTCTGCGCTGGCTTTGCCCCAATAGGTTTTGTAGGGCTCAGGCAATTTGGCCACCGAGTCTTTGAGCAACGCGCCTTGGCTCAACGACGGGTACATCTGCGCCAAGGTTTGCGTTTCGGTGTGGCTGATGCGGTGTGAAAAATGGTGCGCTTGCAGTTGATCTGGCGATGTCAACCCAGCGGCTTGCAGCAATTCCTTGAATGATTCCAATGTGTTTTGGTGGAACTGTTTGACGCGTTCGGCTTTGCTGGGCACCACCAAGGCCATTTGCCGTTGCGGGTCTTGCGTCGTGACACCTGTCGGGCAATTGCCGGTGTGACAGGTTTGCGCCTGAATACAGCCCAAAGCGAACATGAAGCCACGCGCGCTGTTACACCAGTCGGCGCCCAACGCCAAGGTGCGAGCGATGTCAAAGCTGCTGATGATTTTCCCGCTCGCACCCAACTTCACATGCTCGCGCATGCCGATGCCCACCAAGGTGTTGTGCACCAAGCGCAAACCTTCTTTCAACGGCATGCCCATGTGGTCAGAGAACTCCAGCGGTGCCGCACCTGTGCCGCCCTCGGCGCCGTCGATCACGATGAAGTCCGGCAACAAGCGGGTTTCGAGCATGGCTTTGGCAATGCCGAACCATTCCCATGGGTGGCCGATGCATAACTTGAAGCCCACCGGTTTGTTCTGACTCAACTCGCGCAAGCTCTGCATGAATTCGAGCAATTCGGTGGGTGTGGAAAAACTGCTGTGCGCCGCAGGCGAAACGCAATCAGCACCCAACGGCACACCGCGCGCTTCGGCGATTTCAGGGGTCACTTTGGCGGCAGGCAACACGCCACCGTGACCGGGTTTGGCGCCTTGGCTGAGTTTGATCTCAATCATGCGAACTTGCGGTTCACGTGCTTGCGCCACAAACCGCTCGGGACTGAATTTGCCTTGGTCGTCTCGGCAACCAAAATAGCCAGAGCCGATTTCCCAAATCAGGTCGCCTCCATGGATGCGGTGGTAACGCGATATCGAGCCTTCACCCGTGTCGTGTGCAAATCCACCCATCTTGGCGCCTTGGTTCAAGGCCATGATGGCATTGGCACTGAGTGCACCAAAGCTCATCGCAGACACGTTGAACAAACTGATGTCATAGGGTTGGCTGCATGCGGTGTTGCCCACGCGCACACGAAAGTGGGGGCTGTCAATCGTGGTGGGTGCCATCGAGTGGGTGAGCCATTCAAAACCGGCTTGGTCCACATCGAGCTGGGTACCGAAGGGCCGCTTGTCAGATTGGCCTTTCGCGCGTGCATAAACCAAGCTGCGTTGGGCGCGTGAAAACGGCGCCGCCTCGGATTCACTCTCCATGAAGTACTGCCGAATTTCCGGCCGAATGAACTCGAGCAAAAAACGCATGTGACCCAAGATCGGGTAGTTGCGCAAGATGGCGTGATGGGTTTGCAGCAAGTCATGCACACCTACCGCAGACAGGGCGGCAAAGAAGAGCAGCATGATCCAACCTTGGCCAGAAGCCACCAGCACCAAGGCACTGAAACACAAGCCAGCCAGGGCAATGAAAAAGGTGGTGTATCTGACCGGGTAACGGATCTGGTTGAGATCAAGCACTGAAGAAACCTCCTGCTGCCCTGACCTCAGAGGGTCAGGTGTGTGTCTGGCGCAGTCTCGAAGACAGACGCGCTTGTGCCAGCGAGGATACCTCAGCACGTAAACGCGCCATGGACAATTGGCTGTCAGACGCGCGTTGGATTTCTTTCAGGTCATGCAAGATGTTTTGACGCAGCAGTTCCAACTCTTGTTCGATTTTGGTCATGTGGTCGCGCAACTCGCGTTGCTGTGCCATGCGCTGGCTGAGCAAGTTCACACTTTGCGCGATCAGCTTCCAACTTTGCGCCAATTCGTCTTTTGGCGGCTGGTGCAGTTGTTCGAACAACTCGCCCAGCAACGGGTCGTGCAACACCTCTGCTGCGCTGTGTGCCGCTTCCATGCGTGCATGGTCCAAGGCCGCTTGCAACCCTGGCTCGGTGTCGGTCTGTTCTTCGGCCGGACCCAGGCTGGGCGGCGCTGGTTGAACTTGGTTTTCTGGTGCTTCAGCAAAGTTGTGCACCGAGGCCCAGCCCATGCCGGGGTCGTATTGCTTCAGGCCTTTGAAGGCGAGGAATTTTTCTTGCGGCATGTCAATCACAGCTTGGCAGAGTTGCCGCGAGCAAGGCGCTTGAGAAATTCAGGAATGCCCATTTGCGCAAGCGAGCGAGCGCTGGAGGTTTCTTCTGCTTCGCCCGCCACTTTGCGCTGGCGGTAACGGCCCAGCACTGAGTATTGGGATGAGTTCGGAATGCTTTCGAGCACACTGGCCTTGCTGGGGGTGAGCGGCACGCGGTGGCTGCTGGTGTCTTTGGCGGTGAGTTTGACGGGCGAGGTCCGAGGTTGCTGAGACTGCGCCATGCGAATTTCACGCGCAGCACAAATGGCTTCACCGAATTCGCGGAACGATTCACCACCGATGTCGCGTGCGTCCATCAGGTAGCCGCGCTCGAACAAATCGCGGGCGCTTTGGGCTTCCAAAATGGGCGGTGCCAACATGAAGCTGACAGGGAAGCGCTGTTTGGTGAACACATCCGAGTTGAGTTGTTCGTTCAGCACGCGTGTCGGGCAGACCACCAGCATCGGGCGGCGTGCAGCTGCCGAATCGAACACCCAGCGGTGGCGGCTGAGGAAACCCGAGGTGGCGGCCAGTTCAATTTCCGACACGGAGGTGGGCACCAACACCATGTCGAACTCGAACATCAACTCACCGGCCAAGGAATCTGACCAAGTCAGGTCACACACCAGGATGTCGCATTCGCTGGCAGCGCGTCGCATTTGCAAACGGGCTTCAAAAATGGGGCGGTTGCCACCTTGGTCCACCGGCAAAGCCAAGTGTTGAATCACCGCACCCACCGGCGGTGCTTGTTTCAACCAATTGCTGGAAGAGCCGTGCGGGTCCCAATCGATCAACGTGACCGGCAGGTTCAAGCTGCGGCTCAGGTAAGCCACCAAATTCGCAGACAAGGTGCTTTTTCCCACACCACCTTTTTGACTGGTGACCAAAATCTTGAATGCCATCTTGACGCTCCGATGCACGCTGGGTTGAAATTTTTCAATTCAAAACCCCAGAAATCAATTGAAGTTAATTTCCTAAGGGGGTGTCGATATTAGCTTTTTTGGTGACTATGTCAAATTTAGCAAATATGACCATGTTGTTTTTCTGCTATTTGCCAGACAGCTTGGGGTTTGCTTTGGACAGGCCACGGATTTTTTGGCAAAGCGGTCAAAATGGGCGCAATGGACAAACTACGAATCGACAAATGGCTGTGGGCGGCGCGTTTTTACAAAACCCGATCGCTGGCCACCGACGAGATCAACAAGGGACGCGTTGCTGTCAACGACCAAGTGGTCAAGCCGGCACGCGAGGTCAAGGTGGGCGAGTTGATTGCCCTGCGTCGCGATGGCCTGACCCGCACCGTGCAAGTGCTTGCCATCAGCGACAAACGGGGTTCGGCAACGGTGGCCCAGTTACTCTATGCAGAAACCCCCGACAGCCTCAAAGCCCGTGAATTGCACAGCCAGCAACGGCGATTTGCCCGCGAACCGGCACTGAGCATCGCCCATGGCAGACCCACCAAACGCGACCGGCGTGAACTCGAGCAGGCGGGCCACGGTTGGGATGATCGCTGGAGTGCTTCGCTGTGAGGTGGCTGCGCATGGTGGGCAAAGCCCTGTGGCGCGACGCGCGGGCAGGTGAATTGCGCTTGTTGTTCGTGGCGGTCAGCTTGGGCGTGGCGGCGCTTTCTTCGGTCGGTTTTTTGGCCAACCGCATCGAAGCAGGCTTGCAGCGCGATGCCAAACAGTTGTTGGGCGGCGACGCGGTACTGGTCAGTGACCATGCTTTTTCTGCGGAGGTGCTGGACCAAGTCAAAGGGTTTGGGCTGCGCTCGGTGGTCACACTCAGCTTCCCCACCATGGCCCGCAGTGGTTCAGCGACCGATGGGCAAAGCCGCTTGGTGGCGCTCAAAGTGGTGTCTGAAGGCTACCCGTTAAGAGGCCAATTGCAGGTCTTGCCTGATTGGGATGAGCCCGTGGTCAAGCCGAGTTTGGCCACAGAATTGACCAATGAGACGGTCTATGACCGCCCGTCGGTGCCCACCCAAGACATTCCACAGGCCGGTGAAGTGTGGGTAGAGCCCGCGATATTGGAAGCGCTGGAAATCAAGCCTGGCAGCAATATTTCATTAGGTGAGCGCACGCTTCGTATTTCAAAGGTGTTGGTGTCAGAGCCAGACCGGGGCGCGGGCTTCATGAATTTTGCGCCGCGCATCATGATGAACCAAGCCGATCTCGCGGCCACAGGTTTGGTGCAACCGGCCAGTCGCGTCAATTGGCGATTGGCGGTGGCGGGCCATGGCAGCCAAGTGGCCGCGTTCACCGCATGGGCACAAACCTATGTCAAACGAACCGAGGTGCGCGGTACCCGTCTTGAGACGCTCGAGGCGGGTCGGCCCGAGATGCGTCAAACCTTGGACCGCGCCGAGAAATTTTTGCATTTGGTGGCTTTGCTGGCAGCGCTCTTGAGTGCGGTGGCCGTGGCTTTGGCGGCGCGCGCGTTTGCGGCTGGGCATTTGGATGATTGCGCCATGTTGCGTGTGCTCGGTCAAAGCCAGCGGCAAATTCTGTGGGTGTACGTGGGCGAATTTTTCACAGCAGGTGTGTTGGCCAGCGTATTTGGTCTGGCCATGGGTTTTGGCTTGCACCAAGTGTTCGTGCAATTGTTGGCCGGCTTGGTCGATACCGACTTGCCCGCGGCCAGTTGGCAGCCGGTGGTGCAGGGGCTGGGGGCAGGGCTGACATTGTTGTTCGCGTTTGGGTTGCCGCCAATCTTGCAATTGGCCCAGGTGCCTGCCTTGCGCGTGATCCGCCGTGACATGGGGCCACTCAAGCCGGCCTCTTTGGGCGTGTTGCTGTTGGGTTTGTCGGGCTTTGCGGGTTTGTTGTTGAATGCCAGCCGCGATCCTGGGCTGGGTTTGATGGTGGTTGGGGGTTTTGCTGGCGCGGCCTTGGTGTTCGCCGGCATGGCTTGGCTGGCGGTTTGGGGATTGCGTCAAACCGTCAATTGGCAACACGTGCCTTCATGGTTGCGCATGGCCACCCGCCAAATCAGTGCCAGACCCGGTTACACCGTGGTTCAAATCAGCTCGTTGTCGGTGGGTTTGTTGGCCTTGATGTTGTTGGTGTTGCTGCGCACCGATCTGGTGGACAGCTGGCGCAACGCCACCCCGGCAGACGCACCGAACCGGTTTGTGATCAACATTCAACCGGACCAGGCGCAGGCTTTTTTGACGCTCTTGGACCAAGCTGGCATAGAACAACGCGACTGGTATCCCATGATCCGTGGCCGCTTGTTGCAAGTGAATGGCAAAGCCGTGCGACCGGAAGATTTCAGCGATGAGCGTGCGCAACGCTTGGTCGAGCGCGAGTTCAACATGTCGCACACGGCCCGCGCCCCCACACACAACCAAATCGTGCAAGGCACTTGGGTGCCCGAAGAGGCGAACGCCATCAGCATGGAGGAGGGCATCGCCAAAAGCTTGCGCTTGAAGCTGGGCGATGAGTTGGTGTTTGACATGGCAGGACAAGCCGTGACTGCGCGCATCACTTCTTTGCGCCGGGTGGATTGGACGTCCATGCGTGCGAATTTCTTTGCGCTGTATCCCGTCTCCCGCCTACCTGATTTGCCGATGACCTACATCGCCGCGTACAAGGCGCCGCCACGCAAAGGGTTTGACAACGAATTGGTCAACCAGTTTCCCAATGTCACCAACGTCGACATGGGAGCCACGATCAACCAAGTGCAAAAGGTGCTGGGTCAGGTGATTGGGGCCGTGGAGTTTTTGTTCGGCTTCACGTTGGCAGCGGGTTTGGTGGTGTTGTTTGCCACCGTCACCGCCACCCGTGAGGAGCGGGCCCGGGAGTACGCTGTGCTGCGCGCCCTCGGGGCGGGTAACCAGTTGCTGAGAAAAGTTCAAACCGCCGAATTGCTGGGCGTGGGCGCTTTGTCAGGGGCATTGGCCGCGGTGGTGGCGTCTGTCATGGGTTGGGCCTTGGCTTGGTTTGTGTTTGAGTTCAATTGGCAGGCGTCGCCTTGGGTGTTGGCGGTGGGCATTGCAGGTGGCGCAGTGTTGGCCTGGGGCGCGGGTTGGTGGGGGTTGCGTGAGGTGTTGCGCCGTCCCGTGGTGCAGACCTTGCGCATGGCGGCGGAATGATGGTTTGGGTGAAACCGTGGTGACCGGGATCAACTGAGCAACACCACCAAGGCCCCGGCGCCGCCTTCTGAAGCTTTGGCTTGCACAAATGCCAGCACTTCATTTTTTTGCACCAACCAACGCTGCACTTTCGCTTTGAGCACCGGCGTTTTGCCGGGCGACCCCAAGCCTTTGCCGTGCACCACGCGTATGCAACGCCAACCGCGCTTGTGTGCGTCTCGGATGAATTGGCCCAAGGCCTCACGCGCCTCGTCGGAGCGCAAGCCGTGCAAATCGATTTGGCCTTGCAGACTCCAGTGCCCTTTGCGTAATTTTTGCGTCACGTCAGTGCCGATGCCGCTGCGCCGGTAGCTGAGTTCATCGTCGGTATCTAGCAAGGTGCTGACATCAAAATCGTCGCTCAGGCTTTCGCGAAGCACGCGGTCGTCGTCGCGCTTTTGTTGAAACGCTTTGGGTGGTGCAGGTGTGCCGCCCAACTCAACCCGAGGTTGTGAAGCCAGGGGGTTGACCTGCCCTACTGCGCGTTGGAACAGGTTTTGTTCTGCTTTGGCGCGGCGCGCTTGGGCGAGTTTTTCTGCGGCCAAAGCGGCTTCGCGTTCGGCTTGTTGGCTGAGGGTTTGTTTGATCAACGCCAAGTCTTGCAGGCTGCGCGCTTTCACCATGGGCTGCGCTCCGCCATGGACCAATGGATACCGGGCCCGACGATGATGTGGTCCAGCACTTTCACGTCCACCATCGACAAAGCCGTTTGCAACGTGCGAGTGAGCGTGCTGTCAGCCGCCGAGGGGCGCACATCGCCACTGGGGTGGTTGTGCGCGAGGATGACCGCCGCCGCGCCCTGGTCGAGCGCGAGCTTGACCACTTCGCGCGGGTAGACCGAGGTTTGGTTAAGGGTGCCTTTGAACATTTCTTGGAAACTCAGTAAGCGGTATTGTGCGTCCATGAATACCACGGCAAACACCTCTTGAGGATACGCGCCCATTTGCAGTTGCAAAAATTGTTTGACGGTTTCCGGGTTGTTCATGACATCGCGTTTGCGCATTTTTTGCAACAGCACGCGGCGTGACAGTTCGAGCACCGCCAGCAATTGAGCGCGGCGGGCAGAGCCACCCAAGCCCTTGGCAGCGCGCAAATCTGCCGGTGAGGCTTGCAGCAGGCCCGCCAACCCGTGGAAGTCTTCCAACAACGAATGCGCCAGTTGCAGCACATTTTGACCTGGCAGACCGGTGCCCAGCATCACCGCCAACAGTTCGGCATCGGTCAGGGTATGGCTGCCCATGGCAAGCAATTTTTCACGTGGACGGGTGGTTTTGGGCAGGTCTTCGAGCAACATGGTCAGCGAACAATCAGGGCTTGGTGCGTTGGTGCATCTTCGCTGCAAGGCGCAGAAAAAAGCGTGGTTTGTCACCCCTGAGTTTGGTGATCCATGGCCTTTCTACAATAGCCTCTGTTCATAAAGGCGACCATGACAGCCCCACCGCTGGTTCAACCCGGATCATTCTTGACCTTGCACTACCGACTGAGCGGGCCGCAAGGCGACATCATCAACACCTTTGATGGCCCGGCGGCCACCTTGACCTTGGGCAACACCGAGTTGTCTGAGGCCATTGAGGCGCGCTTGATCGGTTTGGCAGAAGGTGACCATGTCACGTTGTCGCTTGAACCCGGCGAAGCCTTCGGGCCGCGTAACCCGCAGATGTTGCAATGGGTGGCGCGCAGCTTGTTGGACAAATTTGGCGATGTCGGTGCCAGTTACCAAATGGGCGAAGTGGTTGAATTTCCGGGACCCGAGGGCCAAGGTCGTTATGCTGGCGCAGTTCGGGAGGTGACAGACGATTCGGTATTGTTTGACTTCAACCACCCGTTGGCCGGGCAGGCCGTGAGCCTGGAAGTCAAAGTCATAGGAGTGTTGTGAATGAACGATAACGGCAGCACTGAGATCATTCTGGCCGAGCCACGCGGTTTTTGCGCGGGTGTCGACCGAGCCATCGACATCGTTGAGCATGCATTGGCCAAATTTGGTGCCCCCATCTATGTGCGGCACGAGATCGTGCACAACACCCATGTGGTCGATGATTTGCGCGCGCGAGGTGCCATCTTCATTGAGGATTTGAACGACGTGCCGCCCGACGCAACCTTGGTGTTCAGCGCCCATGGCGTGCCCAAGGAAGTCGAATACGAGGCCGAGCGGCGAGGTTTCAGGGTGCTTGATGCCACCTGTCCGTTGGTCACGAAAGTGCATGTGGAAGTGGCCAAATTGCACAAAGAAGGTTATGAGTTCATCATGATTGGCCACAAAGGCCACCCAGAGGTGGAAGGCACCATGGGCCAATTGCCATCAGGCATCCATTTGGTGGAAGACGCTGAGGATGTGCAAAAAGTCCAACCGGCACAAACCCGCAAGTTGGCGGTGGTCACGCAAACCACACTGAGTGTGGACGACGCCGCTGACATCATGGCGGCGGTCAAGCAGCGTTTCCCCATGGTGCGCGAACCCAAGCAACAAGACATTTGTTACGCCACACAAAACCGGCAAGACGCCATCAAGCTGTTGAGCCCGCAAGTGGACATCGTCATCGTGGTGGGCAGTCCCAGCAGTTCCAACAGCAACCGATTGCGCGATGTGGCCGCCAAATACGGCACGCCCAGTTACATGGTCGACAATGCGTCTGAATTGCAAGCAGAATGGTTGACCGGTAAGCGCACCATCGGCCTGACCGCAGGCGCATCGGCGCCGGACATTCTGGTGCAACAAGTCATTGCCCGTTTGCGTGAGCTCGGTGCCGTCTCGGTGCGCACGCTGGCAGGTATCCAAGAAACCGTCAAATTTCCGCTGCCCAAAGGGCTGCGGCACGAATAACTTTTTCACCTCAGACATGCTTGACATCGCTTACCTTCGCCGCGACCTCAACCAAGTGGTTGAACGCTTGCAAACACGCAAGCAGCCTCAGCCTTTTTTGAATGTCGACAGCTTTCAATCGCTGGAAAACGAGCGCAAAACCTTGCAAACCCGCACCGAGGAATTGCAAGCCAAGCGCAACAGCTTGTCCAAAACCATCGGCCAACTCAAAGCCAAAGGCGAGCCTGCGGAGGCGGTGATGGCAGAGGTGGGGCAACTCAAAGAAGAGCTGGATGTGTCCGCCGTGCGCCTGGAAGCATTGCAAGCCGAGTTACAAAGTTTGTTGCTGGCCGTGCCGAACTTGCCGCAAGAAGGTGTACCCGTGGGCGCTGACGAGCATGGCAATGTGGAATTGCGCCGCTGGAGCCCGAATGGCACCGAGCCCGTGGCGTTGGGCTTTGCCGCCAAAGACCATGTGGACCTCGGTGAACCCCTCGGTTTGGATTTTGAAACAGGTGTGTTGTTGTCCGGCTCGCGCTTTGCCGTGATGAAGGGACAGATTGCCCGACTGCACCGCGCCTTGGCCCAGTTCATGTTGGATGTACAGACGCAAGAGCATGGCTACACCGAGTGCTATACGCCTTACATCGTGAACGCAGACAGTTTGCTCGGCACGGGTCAATTGCCCAAATTTGAAGAAGATTTGTTCGCTGCCAAAAAAGGTGGCCAAGACGGCGACAGCGATGGACAAGCGCTGTATTTGATACCCACGAGCGAAGTGCCGTTGACCAATTTTGTGCGCGGCAAAGTTTTGGCAGAAAGCGAACTGCCCATGAAACTGACCGCACACACACCGTGCTTTCGTTCAGAAGCGGGCAGCCATGGCAGAGACACCCGCGGCATGATTCGCCAACACCAGTTTGACAAAGTGGAGATGGTGCAAATCGTGCACCCCGAGCGCAGCAATGCGGCCTTGGAAGAGATGACCGGTCATGCCGAAGCCATCTTGCAAAAACTGGGCTTGCCCTACCGCGTGATGGCGCTGTGCACCGGTGACATGGGTTTTGGCGCGGCCCGAACCCACGATTTGGAAGTGTGGTTGCCCGCCCAAAACACTTACCGCGAAATCAGTTCATGCTCGAACTGCGAGGCGTTCCAAGCCAGACGTTTGCAAGCCCGTTTCAAAAATGCCCAAGGCAAGAACGAATGGGTTCACACCTTGAACGGCTCTGGTTTGGCCGTCGGCCGCACCTTGGTGGCCGTGCTGGAGAATTACCAGCAAGCAGATGGCCGCATACGTGTGCCAACCGCATTGCGCCCCTACATGGGGCAACTTGAATTTTTGACACCCTGAGGAAACCACCATGAAAAAATATGGGCTTGTTGTAAGTGCTGTCGCCGTACTGTTGCTGACCAGTTGTGCCAACATGCCCATGGGTGCGGGCCGGTCTGCTTCCAGTGTTGACATGAGTGGCGCAGATTTGCTGGCACAAACCCAATTGCCAGCGGGCGCGCGCATCTTGCACGAGCAGTCCACCGTGATTGGCTCGGGCAACAACTGGGTAGGCCGTGTGGTGATGGATTCTGCACGTGACCCAGCCGCTGCATACAGTTATTTCTTGGACAACTACCCCACACAAGGCTGGACCTTGTTGTCAGCTGTGCGGGCCAAAACCAGTGTCCTGGTGTTCACCAAACAAGAACACAATGTGACGATTGAAATTCAAGAGGGCAGCGTCATTGGCGGTGGTTCTGCGATCGTGGTCTTGACCCGCGCCCCTCGCAACGCCAATGAGGTTTCGCCTGCGGCACCCAAAGTTGATGCATCACCACCGGCACCAGCCACTGACAAGCCCTGAGCAACACCCACCCGCTGATAAAATTTCCAGCAAAGACCGACAGCACAGGAAAGATGGCAGAGTGGTCGAATGCACCGGATTCGAAATCCGGCGTACAGGTTCTCCTGTACCGAGGGTTCGAATCCCTCTCTTTCCGCCAAGCAAACTTTCTTCAAAGTTTCAATTCTTCAAATCCCCGCTTTTAAATCATTGATCTGATTGATATTTTTCAATCCGATGGCGGTGTGGTTTTGAAGAAAGCACCCCGTCAGAGGGCCTTTCCCCGAATTGAGACGGTGTTCTGCTCTGAACCAATTGACTGAGCGAGTTCGAAAGCCGATTGTTTTGTCATACCGATTGAATGCTGTTTCTGGCTGTGCCAATGCCCAACCGCAGGCTTTTGTTTCCTCAAGCAAGAACGAGAAATCAGTGCTTAGCGATGAAGTGCCGGCGTGAAAAGAGCAGAGGGATCCCGAACATCAGCCCGGTTGCCGTATTGAGCAGCACATTGCC
>JACCDP010383228.1_pt1 | contig 13708 bp, 7 predicted proteins | sample 7445841 | NCBI WGS metagenome assembly JACCDP01 (sample SAMN15323441, study PRJNA562643) | freshwater metagenome | isolation source: river surface water | place: USA:Blue River Watershed | collected 2017-08-17
AACCGATGTCGCAGAATTGCTGCCAAACCAGGAAATGCCGGGGACACCCGCGGTTGATTTACCCTTGATAAGGATGTTGCCGCCGCCACTGTAAAAGCGAATGCTGTTGCCAAAACCCGAGCCGAAGTTCGCTGTGTAAGCGCCAAGTTGCACGCCGCTGGCGGGCGTGCTGCCCCAGTTACCGGTACCCATCGAATGGGCATAGCCCGTCGGTAAACCATTCGCGTCTGCGGTTGTGCCACCTGCCAGTGTAATGGCACCACCACCAGTGCTTTGCGAAGTGGCGCCGTTCGCGCTGTTGAAGGTCGCATTCTCGCGAATTCTGATGGCGCCATAATTATCGCCATCACTATCGGCCCACAAGGTGATGTTGCCATTGTTGGTTTGCAGGCTGATCGCCGGGCCTATGCCCACGGTGATGTATTCCGTCGACTTCAGCAAAATGCCTGCGCCGGCCGCCGTTGTGCTGAGACCGTAGTTGGTGTTGATGGGACCACCATAGATGTTGATCGGGCCTGCTGCCGAAATTGCCGACTCAATGTCGATGACCGATGTATTGCCTGCCTTGCCAAAATTCAGACCCGCCATCGTGCGGTTCACGTTGTAGGTGAACCAGTTGGTGTTCGTCGCATAGGTGAAGGAGGTGCTGGTCGGCTGTATCGTCACCACGCCCGATGTATCCAGTCTCACATTACCAGCAGACCAGGCATACTTGTCCGCATTGATCGTGATGCCGCCGGTGGCGGTCAGCAATGCGGCATTCACCGTCGTGATCGTTTTAAGCGTATTACCAGCGGAACTGTTCAGCGAAATCCTGCCGGCTGCCGATGTACTGTTCAATGCTGCGGCGAGAGAGATTTCGCCGCCATAGATATCAATATTGCCGTTGATCGTCAGTCCGGCGCCCACCGTGAACGCGCCGGTATTTCCTGCTGCGCCGAATTGATAGCCGCTCGGTGTCGCGCGCGTGATGTCGAACCAGCGTGAGTCAATGCCCATGCCGAAGGAACCACCATCAGTATCAGGAAGGATTTTTATCGTGCCAGTCGTCGTGAGCGGCAGTGATGTGACGCCACCGTAAGCAAGATTGTTATTACCGAAGTCAAATCGACGAGCGCGAATAGTGATGTTGCCGCTACCTGCATTGACGCTGGCAGAACCTTCCGTATAAAAGTTCATCGTGGGACCGGTGCCGCCACCATAATTCACCCCGGACCAAAGCATCACATCACCACCGCCCGTGGAGATGGCGCTTCCGATTGCCAGTGGATTCCAGTTACCCGTGAGGTTGGACACTGCAGGACCGTTGGGTACGGTCAAACCATTCCACGTGGTGCTCGCACTGCCACCACCAACCCAGAGATGGCCGCCGTTCGTGGTGATAGCCCCGATGACGCCGATACCCGCATCGTTGTTGCCGTCACTGTCGGCCCAGAAGATGACATTGAGCGGACCACCTGGTGCAGAACTAATGGTGTTGTACTGTGTGGTGATGTACCGGTTGGCTTGAAGCGTCAGCGTGGTGGTGCCCGAGGTCGCCGTTTTTGCGATGCCCGCATTCAGCGTGATATTACCTTGGTCTGAACTCGTGGTGCTGCTGCCGTAACTGGTGTTTTGCACTGTGGTCGTGACGGTGACGTTGGTCGTGTTCAGCGCATTGCCTATCGCTGTCGCATTCGCCGCCGAAATGTTGTAGTCGAACGGATCAATCAGCCACAAGCCTGCCGTGCCTACTGACGAACCGGCATTGATGGTGATGTCATCGATAGTGAGCTGGTAGCCCGAAGTTTCAATCTGTCCGCCATCGCCGCCATGCTCACCGGCTTTGGCAAAGAGACTGCCGTTCACCGTCGTGATGGAGTTTGCGTTGCGCACATCACTCCACAACACGATCTTGCCGCCGTTGCCTTTGACGATCGCGCTCGCGTCGATCACCGCATCCTTGTCCATCACGGTCTGGATCGCCTGACGCAGACTGCCACTGCCCTGCCAGTCGCCGCCGACCAGCACGGTGCCGCCGCCGTGGGTGCCGGTCGCGTCGATTTTTGCGGCGCCCTCTATATATAGAGCGTTGCCCGCGATCGATACCTCGCCACCCTTGGCCGGGAGCGCTGCCTCTGCGGTCGAGCCTGTTGCCGAATTGGCAGCGCCGCCTGCCACGGTGATAACGCCGCTGTGCGTCACCTTGTTCGCGTCAAGGCTGACGCCGCCGCCGTCGGCCACCAGCGAGCTCGCATCGATGACGCCGCTGTTGGCGATCTCGGTCGATGCGCCCAGCGTGATCTTTCCGCCGACCTTGGTGATGCCGGCCGCGCTGATCTCGCCGCTGTTGCGGATGACCCCCGATGCGAGTTCGTTGTACGCCTGCGCGGACATGATCACGCGACCTTCGGGGGCTTTCACGATTTTTTTGTTTTCGATCAGCGCATCGACGGTCGAGGCTGAGACGAGCAAATCGATCTGACTGGTGGCCGGATTGACATTCATCGTCACCGTCTCGCCGGCCGCGAGCGCGATGGTGCCGGATTTTGCGAGCAGTACGCCTTCATTGCGCACTTCCGGTGCAAGCAATGCGATGTATCCGCCCAGCTTGGCTTCGATACTGCCTTCGTTCACGATCTTGCCGGTGGCACCGTTGCGCTCGAAGCGGTAATTCCCCGCCATGAAGTCGGCATTGGATATCGAATGGGTGGTGGCCATCAGCGCGCCGACATCGACGCTCGATCCGGGACCGAACCACACGCCCGACGGGTTCATCAGGAAGACCTGACCATTCGACTGCAGGTTGCCGAAGATCTGGCTGGGGTTGGTATCGAGCACGCGGTTGAGAATGACCGAGCTCGATCCGGGTTGCTGGAACACGACCGATGCGTCGCGGCCGATGTTGAAGGTGTTCCAGTTGACGATCGCGCGCTCGGTGTTCTGCTGCACCGTCATCACCGGTGCTGCTGCACTACCGCCCTGCGCGACGGTGGCGCTGCCGGCGACGACCTGCGCGCCGGTGGGCAGTGCATTGGTGGCCGGCGCGGTTTGCGCATGGGCCGTGGAGAACGACATCGACAACGACACCGACGCCATCGCCGCAAGCGCAGCGGCGCCGATGCGGGAGAAGAAGGTGTCGATGAGTCGCGTTGACATCGTGGATCGGATCGTCAGAACGGAATGCTGGCAGCCAGCCACAGACGGTTGATTTTTTTGGTGCCGTCCTGATCGTTGCCCGTGGCGATGTCGGGCAGCGGGTTATCGCCGATGCGATGCGCGAGCGTGGCGGTGATCGTCACGTTGCGGGGTGCCTGCCAGATGAGGCTGGCGCCATAGCCGCGATAGCGCAGCACGTTCGGTGCATACGCCATGTCGGGAAACTCATCGACGTATTGCTTCACGCGTCCCTGATCGTGGAAAAGTCGCAGCTCAAGATTTCGCGGCAACTTCATCCGCAGCTCGGCGGTGGTGAGCTGGCCATTGCTGCCGCCGCCTTCGCTGACGGGATACGCGCGCACGCCCGACGGACCACCGAGATAGAACTTCTCCGACGAGTCGAGGTTGTTCCACGCGAACTGGCCGCTGAAGCTGAGGACGAAACTCATCCAGTCCAGCACGGCCTGACTGCGGCTGATGGCTCCAGTGAGCTTGTTGAAGCCGCCGTCGGTTTTGGCGGTCAACGCATCGGCCGATCGGCTTTGCGTGTCCTTGATGCGCAACTCGCCCGAGGTCAGCGACACGGACGCCTGATTGCTCGCGCCACCGAAGAGACGATCAACCCAGTTGCCGCTCACGGCGAGGGTAGCGGCCGTGCTCTCGTAGTGACGCGTGAGCCGGTCTCCCGAGTAGTTCTCGAACCACTTGCCCACCACGCCAGCCGACAGGAAAAGGTTTGCCTGCTGCGAGCGCACCAGCGGATAGGACAAGTCCGCACCTGCGGTGGTCGATTCACCGTGAAGATCGGAGGCCACGGCCGAGCCTGCGATCACCTGGTACGACATCGCGCTGCCATTCACGCCCAGCCGCGCGCCACCCAGCCCCACCGGAAACGACAAGCCACCGCGACCAAACTTCACGCCTTCGGAGGCCAGCAATCCGAGCGTGTATTGCTCACCGCGACCGGTCGGGCTGTTCAGTGCGGCATCAACCAGCAGTCGCTCGGCACCGGTGGAACGCGAACCATAGGTGTCGAGATTGACCGCGCCGGTGACCGCAGGCTTGTGCTGCGACTGCAGCACCACGCGTGTTTCACCTTCGCGATCGCCTTCGGCCAATCCTCCCTGCACCGACGCGCCCGGCAGATCGTTGATCAGCAACAACGTGCGATCGAGCACATTCACGTTGACCGCTTTTTCGATGCTCATCGCCTTTTCAACGCGGGCGAGAATCAGTTCCGAGTTGATGCGCCCGTTCGAGCTGCCATCGAGACTGGCACCCGAATACTTCGCCTCGACCACCTTGAGGGTGACGATGCCGTCCTCAATGTCTTGCCGGGGGATGCTGACGGTGGCGACATAGCCCTTGTCGCGGTACGCCAGCGCGGCCATGGCAGCGGCGTTTTGCAGCTCGTTGAAATCGATCGGACGATTGACGTAGAGCTCGACGGCACGTGCAAGCGCACGGTCGGAAAGCAGCGTGTTTCCGATGAAACGGAAGCGGGAAACCGTGACTTTGTCGCCTGTCTCTGCGGTGGATCTCGGCGCTTCTTGCGCAGGCTTCGGTGCCACCTCGGGCAAGCCCGGTTGCGGCAGGTTTCGTTCGAGGTTGTTGCGCAGTGCGCCGCCGTCAGCGGCCAGCGATTGCGCATGGCAGGTACCAGCCGCCACCGCGAGCAGCAACAAGCCCGCCGCGATGCGCGGAATCAGCGAAAAAAAAGGCAACGATGGCGTGCAAATCTGGGTCATCGGATGGGTGCAATCGCGGCCATCAGCCGCAGGGGTGGAAAACCTCCCACAGGGAGGAACGCAGCATCTTTCGCGGCCTTTCAGGCAGGCGGGCCAGCGGTCAAAACGGGGCGCATTGACCGCCTTGGCCGGGGTGGCGCTAACCACCCGTTGAATCGCCTGAAAACCGTTGAAAATCCTAGGTTTTAGTCGGGATTCCACGGGGAAATTTTAGGTAAACCACCCCTGTTTTTTCCTACTTTTTCCTACATAAACGCGCGAGAAATTGCGGTTTTTCCGCACCCAAAAACAGCCATTCGAGCACCCGGCGACACCCAAACCGACCCAATAAATTTTAATTAATGCAACATTATTAATTGAGTATCGAAAATTATTTAATATGCAATTGTTGTCAGATTATGTATTGGGTGGAAATGGGTCATCAGGTTTAAAAAATGGAGGTGAATGGGTCAGTAAATGGGGGGAGATTTCGGAAGGATGAACGGCCCGTTTTGGGCGTTGCCGAGACGTAGGTTTTTTGTAGGAGTTTTGGGTGTGAATGGATGAATAAATGGAGCGACAGCACGATCATTTTCGACCGGACTCACGGGTGCCGAATTGGTAGGTTTTATGTAGGCTTTATCGGGTCATTTTGGGTTGATATTTGGGTCTGTTCAGACCTCCGATCGGCTCATCGGCAGAACCGTCACTAATTATTTTGGAAACATAAATGGGTGTGTCTGCGACACCCATTTCTATCGATTGATCGGACGTCGGCAACCCGGCCATGCAGATTATTGATTTGAAAATAATCCGTCGATCATCCCCTCAGGAATTGCTCAATTTATATGATTATCATCCGGATAATTATTTATTTATTATTTTCTCGGGATTGGGCAGACAATAACACCCATTTGCTGGCTTAAAGCTTGCTTATGCACAAGCGTAGGCATATGAAAGCTTTATGCAGGAAAACTGATTTACTCTGCTCCCCGTTGCTGCCCCATTGCCGCGATGGCCGGTGAAATCCGGCCCCGCATCGGGCAGCAGATCGGGTGCCATTGGATAGCGACAAGAAAAATGATCATTCCGACTCAAGTCCCCATCTCTCCGTTGACCCTGTCCCTGATCTCGGGCATTCATGAGCTCAAGGGCGCGTTGCGCTCGGCCAGCCATATGGCGCCGGAGCGCATGCTGGCCTTGCGCCAGGTTGCGACGCTGGAAAGCGTGGCCTCGGGCGTCCGTCTCGGGAATGTGGTTCTCTCTGATACCGAGGTACGGCGCGTCCTCGCCCGTTTGCAGGCAAAGCAGCGTGATACCGGCAAGCTCGTTCATGACACCGGGGCGGCAAGCGCGCTACCGGGCGCTGGCACCAAGGGCAGTACTGACGGCCAGGCTTTGCCGCTGACCGCCGGCAACCCGCTGCCGCTGCGGACAGGCGCCGCCGACGAACTGCTGGCCGAGCCGCTGGACGATGAGGAAGTCGAACAGTTGCTGCTGGCCCATCAGGGCGATGCCGGTGTGCTCAATACCGACGAACAGCAAGCCGCCGGTTATTACGATGCGCTCAACTGCCTGCTGGCGATGGTGCCCACAGGCCGCCTGACCGAAGATGATCTGAACCGCCTGCACCTGACCCTGCTTGGCCATTCTGGCAAGGATGCCTGGCATGCGGGCAAATACAAAGTGTCGGCCAACAACCCGATGATTCCCCACCCGGACACCGGCACGGCGACGGTGCTGCCGTCCACCGCGCCGGCGAATGTCGGTGATCAGGTCGCCGCGCTGCTGGCCTGGCTGGCGCGCGAGCGCCATGAGCCGACGCTGCATCCGCTGCTGACCGTGGCCGTGTTCACCGCGAGCTTTCAGTCGATTCGCCCTTATCAGGACGGCAATGGACGGATGGCGCGGCTGCTGTCGCGGCTGCTGCTGCTGCAGGCAGGCTACTCACATGTGGCCTACGGTTCGCTGGAGGCCGTGCTGGAAAGAGACCGGGACAATTACTATCGCGCCCTGAACCGGACGCTGATCGGCATGGACAGCGGCCACCCGCACTGGGAACCATGGATCGGCTTCTTCCTGTCGTCGCTGGCCGAGCAGGTGAGGCGTCTGTACAGCAAGCTCGAACAGGAAAAGCAGATCTTCTCGGCGCTGCCGAAACTTTCCTCCGCCATTGTCGATCTGGCGCGCGACCACGGCCGCGTGACCATGGCCGATGCGATACGCCTGACCGGCAGCAGCCGGAACACGCTGAAGCTGCATTTCAGGAAGCTGGTCCATCAGGGCCAGCTGCAAAGGCACGGGATGGGCGCGGGTGTCTGGTATCAGCCGCGCTGAGTGACTTGCTGATCGCTCAGTTGATTTTCAGGGGCACGCAGAGCTGATAGCCCACCAGCCGGATCGAGCGCAGGCAGCTCAGCTCGGCCCCGACCTGCACCAGCTTTTTGCGCAACCGGACGATCTTCACTTCCAGCGTCGCCTTGCGGAAGTCATCCGGCGAATGCCCCAGCAGCTCCATCAGCTGCCAGTACTCCAGCTGCTGGCCCGGGCTGGTCGAGAACGCGGCGAGCATCTTGAGTTCGCCGGCCGAGATCACGGTCGAGCCCTTGGGCCCGGACAAGGTCAGCGAGCGCGAATCCACCATGAAACCGTCGATGGCCGCCGATCCGGGCATCGCCTGCCACAGATCGACGCGTCGGCTGACCGCCGCGACGGCGGCCAGCAGCTCATTCATCTCGACCGGTTTGGACAAATAGACATCCGCGCCCGCCTCGTAACCGGCGATGCGGTCGTCCAGCTGCGTGCGGCCGGTGGCCATGATGATGCCGGCGCGCGGATTCCCGCGACGGATGCGCTTGGACAGCGACAGACCATCCTCGCCGGGCAGGTTCAGATCGATGATAAAAAGGTCAGAGGGATACCGGGCCGCCTCATCGTCCAGCGCCTCAGCGCAGGCAATTCCCTTGGCATTGTGACCCTGCTGGCGCAATGCTTCGATGGTCACTGCGCGCAGCGCGTCATGGTCTTCAACCACGGTAATGTTCAGTTTGGAAGCCATAGCGTAAACCTGACACGATTGTCGAGTGGCTCGTAGCTGACGTCCCCGCCCAGCAGCCGCACGAAATTGGCCACCAGATAAAGACCCAGCCCCGAGCCTGAATGCTTTCGCGCCCCCTCGGCGCGGTAGTATTTCTTGAATAATTCGTCGCGATCGGGGAATCCTGAAGATCCGGCGCCCTGTACCACCGTATTCTCCACGCTGATCTCGCAGCCCGCCCGGCCTTCGCGCTCACTCCGCGCTGCCCGCAGATTAACCGTGCTGCCCGCGGCAGAGTACTTTACTGCATTGTCGATCAGATTGGATAGCACCGACTTCATGATTTGCCAGTCGCTGTTCACCGCCAGCGGTTTTTCGCACTGCACGTCGACCCGCGCTGCATCCGGCATTTTTGCGAGCACCTCATCAATCAGCTCGTCAACCGCAAACATTTCAAAATGAGAAATGACTTCATCGTCCTCGAACTGCTCCGCCTGCAGGCAGCGCTCGATCAGCTGATTGATATTGTTCACCGTGCGCCGGCCATGCTCGAGCATCACCGGGTTGGGCTTGGGCGCGCCGAAGATCATGTGCAAAACCGATAACGAGGTTTTCAGCTCATGCGCGAGCATTTCCATGAAACGGCCCTGCAACTGAGATCGCTGCTTCTCGATCTCGACCTGCTGCGCGGCCGAACGCGCGCGCAATTGTTCGCGATTGCGAGACTCTTCGATCCGGTGGGCGCGCACCTGAAACAGCACGATCAGGATCACCCCGGTCATCACGCCGTGCACCAGATAATGGTGCAGGTAGATCTCAGGCGCCCGCGCCAGCCCCAGCGCCGGCGTCGCCCCCAGCCCGAAAAAAACGGCCAGCATCGAATAGAACCCGACCAGCATCCACTTGGGAATGGCAGGCCCGTCATCTTCGCTTGCCTCGGCCCATGCCCGGCAAGACAGACTGATCAGCAAAAATCCGATCATCGACAGCGCGACCACGGTTGTATTGATCCGCATCGCGAGCAACACCCGGTCATTGGCGATCAGCACCATCTCGGTGACAAATGCCAGCAGCTCGACGGCGGCGGCGATTGCCACTGCGGGGCGCCACGGGCGAAACTCGCTGAGCAGGCACAGGTGGAACAGGATGCCGACCAGCACGACCCCGCAGAGCACCACCAGCGAATAATTCTGGATACCTGCGGTCGTGAAGTAATCGCTGCCGATCATGCGCACATAGCCGACAAAGACCGAAGCATGGATCACTGCGGCGGCCTGATTCAGCACGAAGGCCCCCATCAGGAGCTCGCGCCGCAGTGCCAGCTGCAAGACCGCCCACAGGAAAAACAGCACCAGCGTGCCCATGACCAGACCGTAGAACGTCTCCTGCATGCGATTGGCCTGCTGCGCCTCCTCCGGCGTCAGCACCTCGACATGGATCATGCTGGTGCTGGTGGTCGTCAGGCGCAGCCAGATATCGCGTGGCGTATCGGCGGCAGGTATCAGAAACCCGTGATTCAGCGACTTGAATTCACTGGCCTGCCAATCCGTGTGATCGCCGGTCACGCGCGGTCTGCCGCTGATATCCAGCGGGTCATACAGGCGGATCTCGTCCAGATAGGTGGGGCGTATCCTGACCACCAGCCGCTCGCCCGGCTGAAGTGTCGTGACTGGAGGAACCGTGATCCGAATCCAGGTCGCGGCGTCGGTGAAACCACGGGTGAGCACGCCAGAGAAAGGCTGAGCGGGTCGCTGTCGCACCTCGTCAATACTCAGATTGGCGTCGGCATCGACGACATAGGCTTTCTGCAGGATGGGATCGGCCGGCTGCGCGACGCTTGAGGCGGGCAGCAGTAGCGAGATGATGATGCAGAAAAGGAAACGCCAGACGGCAGGCATGCGATCGCCAGACAGGAATAGAGTTGCCTGTGATTATCTCAGACGATGATCTCCGACGACGTTCTGAGACGGCCATTGCAGACGGCGACGACCTGCGCTGGCCGCTGTACACCGGGCAGGATTGTGCGCTGACGCGCTGAGAACCTGATGCGATGAGCGTGTGCGCTGACGATATGCCGCGTTGACTTCAGAGGGCTTTTTTTGCGTCGGCGATCGCGTAGATCTCCGAGATCAGCTCGCCCACAGGCGAATTCCTCACCTGCTCGAAGCGGAACTTCGCCCGGCGATCGCCCATCAGGTCTCTCAGCTCACGGGCGCTCCAGCCACTGACCTCTTCCATGCGAATCAGCAGCTCCGGCGTGACGGGAATCTCGCCGCTGCGCACCTTTTGAATCAGCGCTCCCGGCACTTCCAGCGAACGCGCCAGTCCGTTGTCTGAGCGCAGACCCAGATTCGAGCGCAGCGCATTGAGCAATCGACCCGGATCGTAGCCGTCAGTGCTGGGTCGGGAGGTTTTCATGGGTGGCCGCCGGTAACAGGAAAAGGAGCTGTCGATTATCCCATGCAGGCCCTCTCCGGTTGCGTCTGAAATGGAGGATGGATACCCGTTCAGCACACAAAAACGCTGAATTTCATGATGTGAAGCATGAACCCGGCGACGCATCGGGCAGACCACGTTTCCCGATAGTATTTTTATTCCCCCGAAGACAGGTTTCGCCTCGGAATCATTACCGCGCTTGCCTCAGGCGAGCCATCGGTGCGCGCGGTGCAAAGGCTATAATGCTTGGCGAAAACCCGGCCGCTTGCGCCATCCCTGATGCGCCGTGACCGGCAGCCCGCCCGCTTTCGCCTTCTTTCACCCTCTCACGCCATCCGAGTCACCCGATGCACCCTCCCCGCTTTTTTTCAGCCGCCGGCTCAGCGCATTCGCTGTACGACAACCGCGGGTACGAGTCTGCGCTGACCGGGCTGCTGCTGGCCCTCTGGCTGCTCTTGACCATCTGGCTGCGCCCGCTGGGTCTGCCAGACGAAGGCCGGTATGTCGGCGTTGCATGGGAAATGGTGCGCTCGGGCGACTGGCTGACGCCCACGCTGAACGGACTCCCCTATTTTCACAAGCCGCCCTTGTTTTACTGGCTGACGGCGCTGTCGATTTCCGTGTTCGGCAATGTCGAGTGGGCGGCGCGGCTGGCCTCGCTGCTGGGGGCGATGCTGGGCGCGGGAGGCGTCTACTGGCTGCTGCGCCGCTGGACGACTGAACGACTGGCGCGCTGGTACCTGCCTGTGCTCGCGACGACGCCGTTTTTCTATGGCGGCGCGCAATTCGCCAACCATGACATGCTGGTCGCTGGCTTCATCAGCCTGTCGATCTCGCTGACCGCCGATGCTGCGCTGTCGATGGAAGCCGGCCGTGGCTGGCGCTGGCAGCTCGCCGGTGGCTGGGTCGCTGCCGCGCTCGGACTGCTGAGCAAAGGACTGATCGGCATCGTGCTGCCCGCCGGCGTGATTTTTTTCTGGCTGCTGGCCAGTGGCCGCTGGCGCAGCCTGTTCCGTCTGTTCTGGTGGCCGGGGCCGTTGCTGTTCCTGCTGGTCGGTGCGCCCTGGTTCGTGCTGATGCAGCGGCAGTTCCCGGATTTCTTTCATTATTTTTTCGTGTACCAGCACTTCCAGCGTTTCGCGCAAAGCGGGTTTAACAACCCCAAGCCGGTCTGGTTTTATCCCGCGCTGCTGGCGATCGCTTCGCTGCCCTGGTCGCCCTGGTTGCTTGCGCGCCTGCGGCTGGATCGCTCGAACGCGGATTCAGCGTCGTATGGCGCCGCCCGCAGCGTCCGTCTGCTGCTATGGACATGGGTCATTCTGATCACGGTGTTCTTCACGATTCCCTCTTCCAAGCTGGTCGGCTATGCATTGCCCATCGTGCCCGCGCTGATGGCGCTGGTCACCGAGGGATTTGTCAGCGGCGTGTCATTTCGCGAGCGCTGGCGGATCGTCTTTCTCGTGGTTGCAGGCATCATCTGCCTCGTCGCCGTGACCGCCGCTGCGTACACCGACGATATCTCCAGCGAACCACTGGCTCTGGCCTACCGCCGCAACGCGCAAGCGGATGAACCGCTGATCCTCGTGCGCACCTACCGCTTCGATGTGCCTTTCTATGCACAGCTGCGCGAGCCGGTCGCCGTCGTCAACGACTGGCACTCAGCGATCACGAAAGACAGCTGGCCGAAAGAACTCGCCGATGCATCGCAGTTCAGGCCGACCGTCGGTGAGCAAGTGCTGATCGATACCCGCGATCTGGGCAAGCTGCTCTGCCGCCGTCCGGTGAGCTGGGTGATCGTTCCCGCCGATTACGCCGCCACCGTGGACGCCCTGAACACGCTGACGCCGACAGCACGTAACAAGCTGTATCTGCTGCTGCGCGTCGATGCATCGAGCCCGCTGCTCGGTTGCCGCTGAACACGATCAACCACACTCAACTCAACGGAGTATGCGATGACCCCGACATTCTCAATCGCCAGCCTGATCACTGCCGCGATGATCTCGCTCGCTGGCAGTGCGAACGCCCAGAACGTGCCTCTGCCCGAAGGCATCGACAACACAGCCGTACAGTCAACGCGCGACATGGTGAATGAGCTCCTGTCCCAGCTGGGACAAAAGCTGACATCGACGATGTCAGCCGAAGGCCCCGAAGCCGCGGTCAGCGTATGTAAGCAAGCCTCACCCGCCATCGCCAAAGCACTCTCTGCAAAACAGGGTGCGCAGATGACGCGCGTGGGCACGCGCGTGCGCAACCCGGCGATGGGCACGCCGAACAGCTGGCAAAAAGAAGCGCTCGCACAATTTGAGGGCCGTCTGTCGCAAGGCGAGGCCCCCGCCGGCATGGAGTACTGGAAAGTCGTCGACAGCGGCCAAGGCAAACGCGAGCTGCATTATGCGAAGCCCATCATGGTCCAGCCGATGTGCGTGACCTGCCATGGCAGCCCCTCAGAGATACCGGCATCGCTGGCGGAAAAAATCCGTAGCGAGTACCCCCAGGATCAGGCCACCGGTTACAGCGTCGGCAAGCTGCGCGGCGCGGTCGTGGTCAGCAGACCACTGCCCTGACGGTCGGCTCATCAGTCAACCCCTCAGACGAGGGTCAGCGAATCGTCAGCAAAGTCGTGATGCTTTCCTTGAATAAATCATGCGGCACTGTGCTGATGCCCATCTGTCAGAGCCGTGTCAGAGCCCTGTCAGACTACCGGCGCATTGTTCAATGCTGAAACATCCACACCCGCGCCAAGACTTACCGATAAGCTTCGCAGTACCCCTCCCACAGGAATCAACGTGTCCATCAGCAACCCGGAATTTTCGCAATCGTCGATCATGCGCCCCGTGAGCGTGACCGGCATGGGCAGTCACGCACACGCCTCGGTGCCCGCACTCGTACTCGCCGCTGTCGGCGTCGTCTTTGGCGACATTGGCACCAGCCCGCTGTATGCATTGAAGGAATGCTTCAGCCCTGATCACGGCATTCCTTATTCCGAGGGCGCGGTACTCGGCATCATCTCGATGATCTTCTGGTCGCTGATCCTGATCGTCACGGTCAAATATGTCATCTTCGTGCTGCGGGCCGACAACAATGGCGAAGGTGGCGTGCTGTCGCTGATGGCGCTCGCGATGCGCGCCACGCGCGCTGACCGACACAAGTTCGCTGCGGGCTTGCTGATGCTGGGCGCCTTGGGCGCGTGCATGCTGCTGGGCGAATCGGTGATCACGCCGGCGATCTCGGTGCTCTCGGCCGTCGAAGGACTCGAAGTCATCGCGCCTGACATGAAACGCTTCGTGATACCGATCACGCTGGTGATCGTCGTGCTGCTGTTCTATGTGCAAAGCTATGGCACGGCAGCGGTCGGGCGTCTGTTCGGGCC
>JACCDP010220809.1_pt1 | contig 13706 bp, 18 predicted proteins | sample 7445841 | NCBI WGS metagenome assembly JACCDP01 (sample SAMN15323441, study PRJNA562643) | freshwater metagenome | isolation source: river surface water | place: USA:Blue River Watershed | collected 2017-08-17
AGCTATCGTTTTCTTGCCTTTGTTTCCCTTTTTGCCGCAGTAGTTCTTCACTTCTCGTGTTCAGAATTTAATGTTGTTGCTTCATTTGCAGGTCTTTCGTTCGTTCTACTTGCATATGATAACTTCAAACTAAGTTCTCGCATTGAGGAGCGTTATCAGAGCGATTATATTGTTGATATTGAACGCAGGGTTGATCGTATTGACGAATCTCTACACTGCCTCAAGAACAAGTGCAGTGCCCGAACCGAAGTCTGCAATAAGCCTTCAACCGAAGTCTGATTCAAACTAATCTTTAAAAGGAACCCCGCGAAAGCGGGGTTTTTTTATTGTAAATCGAGTTTTTTATAAATATTGCCGTAAATTACGGAGATATTATGGAAAATGATGATGATATTTTTGACGGTTTGGGTGTTGAGATTAAACTCAAAAATAAAGAAGACTTCCTTAAGGTCAAGGAAACTCTTACTCGCCTAGGCGTCTCGTCTAAGCATGAAAAGAAATTATATCAGTCTTGCCACATTCTACACAAACGGGGTAGATATGCCATTATGCATTTTAAAGAAATGTTCTTAATGGATGGACTGGAAAGCGATATAAGTGAAGAAGACGAAATGAGAAGAAATACAATTGTTAAACTTCTAGTCGATTGGGGTCTAGTTGAGGCAGTAGATCCAAGTGAATATGAAAAACAATTAAGTCTTGCTCGTTTAAAAATTCTTTCACATAAGGAGAAGGGAGACTGGGAACTCGTACCTAAATACCATATAGGAAGGTGATATTTTTATGGATATGATACAAGCTATAGGTGCTCCGTTTCCGGTTGATTTTTCTTCTTGTTCGAATAAACTACCAGAACTCTTTAGATGGACAGAAGACGATAAACCAATAAAAGTTTATATTGATCGTGGTATTGCTTTGGGTCTTCAAGAACCCAAAATAGAGGGTGAGAAAAAAATAGCATGGGTTTGTGAATCTAGAGCTATATTTCATCTCTCTTATCCAAGAGAAGCATGGGTAAATCAATTAAAAGAACTTTCAGAAAAATTTGATCTAGTTGTTGTTTCTGAAAAGGAAATGTGTAAATTTGATAACATTAAATTTTCGTTTGCCGGTAGTAATTTACCTTGGATAAATGTTTGTCATAGTTTACCAGAAAAAACAAAATTAACATCACTGATTGCATCGCCAAAGAAAGCTACTTTTGGACATATGATTCGTCATATGATTGCAGAATCTAAAAAAGAATATCTGGATCTATATGGCGGCGCAGGAAATAGTAAAAGATTTGGTGTTGGTAATTCAGCATGGCCCGATAAATCAGAAGCTCTATTACCTTATAGATTTTCGCTAGTAATAGAAAACGATTCATATAGTACATATTTTACAGAGAAAGTAACTGATTGTTTTGCTTCTGGGACTATTCCAGTATACTGGGGAACAACTGATTTGGATCAGTATTTTAACTCAGATGGAATAATTCGATTGACATCTGATTTTGATTTTAGTAAACTTACAGAAGAACTCTATGGTAGCATGTTAGACGCTGTTCTAGATAATATGAACAGAGTTTCTAAAATGAAATCAGCAGATGATCATTTGTATGAACTAATAATGAAAACACTATGAAAACAGAAATTATCTCTTTTTATTCTGATATTGATGGTAGAACATATTACAGCGATCATGCCAAGCGTTTAACTGAAAACTGTAAACAGTTTAATATTCCATGTGATATACGGGAATTGCCATCAAAGGGAAGTTATAGATTAAATTGTTTGTCTAAACCAAAATTTATTTTATCAATGATGGAAGAAAAGAAAAAACCCATCGTATGGTTGGATGTAGATAGCATAATTCATAATCAGTTAAATGTTTTTGATGATAAAGAAAATATTTGTGATGTTATGTTTGCATATCAACAGGTGAAGTTATTACCAGAACATGTTGCAAAAGCAAAAGCATCTCCAATATATTTAAACTATAACGATATTGTTTTGGAAATGATTAAATATTGGATAGATATGTGCGAACAAAATATCAATAATCCTTCAATTAAAGTTTTTGATCATGAAATATTGATGATTCAAGTTATTCCAGTTTTTATGTCAAGACTGAGGATAGGAGCCCTACCGATAAATTATGCAATTTGGCCAGGAACATCAATACCAGAAGGAATGAATCCCATGATAACTATGGGCATTGCTGATGGTTCTTCTAAAGAACAATCGCTTCGTGAATTGGGAATGGATGAAGGAACAATAAAATATAATTTAGTAGGCAATTTATGAAACTAGCAGTAATAGTCCCTTATAGAAATAGAGAAGAACATCTACTTAAGTTTATTCCTTATATTACAAATTATTTGTCAAATCAAATAAAAGAATACAAGATTGTAATTGTGGAACAATCTAATGAAGAAAAATTTAATAGAGGAACCCTAATCAATATAGGTTTTGATTTAGTAAAATCTGAATGTGATTATATTGCTCCTCACGATGTTGATCTACTACCAGAGGATGCTGATTATTCACCACCAGAGCAACCAACGCATCTTGCTGCATATAGATCACAGGCAGATTATAAATTAGAATATTCTAATTTTTTTGGAGGAGTAAATTTATTTTTAAATGAACATTTTTCTCTAATAAACGGATTTTCTAATTGCTATGCTGGATATGGAGCAGAAGATGATGATTTGTTGTTAAGATGTTCTATGAGAAATTTAAAACCAACTAGAAGACCTGGGAGGTATACTTCTCTAGATCATGCTCCTTTAGAATTAACACAAGAAAATAGAAAAATGTATTATGATATCGTAAACAATACAATATCGCCTACTATAGATTTTGATGGAGTAAATTCTTTAGATTATACTGTATTGGGTATAATAACAAATTTAAGAAGTCATAATATTTATGAAAATGTAATTCATTACACTGTGGATTTTAAAAATGCATCTAAACCTAACTAATGTAACTGGTATTTTTATAGATGGTATTGGAAAAGATACAGAAACAATACGACAATTGATATTGGGTTTGAGTAATCGAATTGCATTTGATTCTATCATTCATTTTTCAGTAGATCCCATAAGGGATATTACAAATGTATGTCCTATTAGAATTAATAAATTAACTTATGGTGAGTACAATAATTTTTGTTTAAAAAATGTATATCCATTTGTCGGAACAGAATACACAATGTGGATGCAAACGGATGGATTTCCAATAAATCCAAATAATTGGAGTGACGAATTTTTCAATTATGATTATGTTGGATCTCCCTGGCCGTGGTTGGATTATGGTGGAAATGGTGGATTTTCTTTTAGAACACAAAAATTGATGAAATTGGCAACAAAATTACCATATAGCGAATATAACGAAGATGCTTTTATTTGTAATATTGCTGGTAAATATTTTATCGATAATGGATGCAAATTCTCACCAAAGAAGACAGGAATTAAATGGGGATTAGAGCTTGATTTACCAGATGAACTAAATACCCTAGAAGGCAAATTTGGTTTTCATGGTGGTGATCAGTTAGAAGAGGGAAAGCGATTATTTATGGAGAATTTTAAATGACTATTTTGATAACTGGTGTTGCTGGGTTATTAGGATCCAGATTAGCAGATTATCTATGTGATCTAAATTACAAGGTAATAGGCATAGACGACATGAGTGGTGGTTATATTGAGAATGTAGATTCTAGAGTTTTGCTTTATAAGAAAAATATTGCACACGATGATATTGGTTATATTTTTCAAGAACATAAACCAGATTATGTTTTTCATCTGGCCGCGTATGCAGCAGAAGGATTGAGTCCATTTATAAGAAAATTTAATTATGAAAACAATTTAATATCAACTACTAATATCATAAATGAATGCATACGTTATGATGTTAAGAGATTAGTCTTTACATCGTCTATGGCAGTTTATGGAAATGCCATTACTCCATTTAAAGAAGACTATATTCCAAACCCAATAGATCCATATGGAATAGCAAAGTATGCTTGTGAGATGGATATATCAGTTGCAGGTAAACAGCATGGATTAGATTGGTGTATTATTAGACCACATAATGTTTACGGTAAAAAACAAAATATATGGGACAAATATAGAAATGTTTTAGGCATTTGGATGTATAATATATTAAACGATAAACCAATAACAATTTATGGGGATGGTGAACAAAATAGAGCATTTAGTTATATTGATGATTGTATTCCATATATTTTAGAAGCTGCTATAAATCCCATTTGTTCCAAACAAATTTATAATATGGGAAGTGATACTTTTGTTAGCATAAAGGATGCTGCAAATATATTAATGGATGTCATAGGTGAAAAATATCCAATAGTAAATTTGGAAAATCGTCATGAGGTAAAACATGCGTGGGTAAGTCATGATAAAATAAAAACAGATTTAAATTTTAAATCACCTACCAATCTTCATGATGGTATGAAAATGATGTGGGAATGGGCCAAACTACAACCACATAGAAGTCAAAAAATCTGGAATTCTTATGAATTAGAAAAAGGAATATATTCTTTTTGGAAAATATAATTATGAAAAATAAAATTTTACTGCTGGGTGGAAATGGATATATTGGTTGTTCAGTCTATGATTATTTTAAAAATTTAAACTATGATATAACAAATATTGATTTATGTTGGTTTGGAAGGGTGTATGAAGAAACGGATGTGATTGATTATGATGATTTAAGTGAAGAATATATTCAACAATATACTCACATTATTTTACTTGCAGCACACTCTACGGTTTCGATGTGTGAAAAATCATCAATCCAATGTTTTGATAATAATGTTAATAAATTTATTAAATTAATAAAAAAAATATCACCAGAACAAAATTTGCTGTATGCCAGTTCTGCTGCAATTTATGGTAGTAATGATAATTTGGTCAACGAAGAGAACAAATTAAGTGATCCTATAAATTTTTACGATTTTACAAAATTTTGTAATGAAAATATAGTTAAACTATATACCTCTAATAATGTAGTTGGTTTGAGATTTGGTTCCGTTGGTGGATTTTCTAAAAATTTTAGAAATGAAAATTTAATGAACTCAATAACGACTTCATCTTTAAATACAAATAAAATTACCATTTCAAATCCTACAAAATATAGATCCATATTGGGTATGAGTGATTTATGTCGTTCAATACACGCAATTATCAAACATGGAATCAAGAATAGCGTTTATAATCTAACTTCCGTGAATGACACAATACTAAATTTTGGTAAAAAAATACAAACCATATCTGGTTGTGAATTGGAAATAGATAATTCTTTTCAAACGGATTATAGTTTCAACTGTTCTAATTTAAAATTCAGAAACGATTATGGGTTTGACTTTGAAGATACAGTGGAAACCATATATAATGATATAGTTACTCGTTATGGTGAAATAATTTTTAATAAAAAGAGGTTATTATGATTTGTAGATGCTGTGGATCAAAAGATATATCTTGTGTGGTTTCTTTAGGAAACTCACCACTCGCAAACAATCTGTTAAATGACATAAATGAAACTGAAGAATTGTATCCATTGGATATGATGTATTGTTCTAATTGTCATTTTTGTCAGTTATCAGTAGTTGTTCCTCCGGAAAAAATGTTTGATAATTATCTATATGTTTCTTCTACTACTAAAACTTTAAGAGAGCATTTTAAGAATACAGCAGAAAAATATGTCAATCGCTTTGGACTTAATGAAAAATCATTAGTCATTGATATTGGTAGCAACGATGGTATTGCGTTAAAACCTCTACTAGAAAATAAAGTAAAAGTTTTAGGAGTGGATCCAGCAAAAAATATTGCAAAACTAGCAAATGATAATGGTATACCAACTATAAATTCATATTTCAATGAAAGCACTGCAAACGAAATATTAGTAGATTATGGGAAGGCCGATCTTGTAACTGCTTCTAATGTTTTTGCACACAGTGATAATATTGTTGATATAACAAATTCTGTTTTTAAAATATTGAAAGATGATGGATGTTTTGTGATCGAAGTTCAATATCTCTTAAATACACTAAAAGATTTAACTTTTGATAATATTTATCATGAACATGTTTCTTATTGGAGTGTTATTAGTATTAGTAATTTTTTTGAAAAATTAGGATATTGTGTAGTCGATGTAGAACACATTGATGTACATGGAGGCTCTATTCGTGTTTATGTTAAGAAATCAGGAAGCAAAAACGAAAATGTTTTAAGATTCATTCAAGAAGAAATTGAATATGGCCTCAATAACATTGAAACGTATAAACAATTTTTTGAAAAGATTGAAAACATAAAGAAAAATATCATATCCAACTTGCAATATTATAAGGATCAAAATCTTATGATTGTTGGTTATGGTTCTCCTGCAAAGGCTACAACTGCTTTAAATTATTTTGGAATTACCAGAGATATCATCTCATATATTGTTGAAGACAATTCCCTAAAACACAACAAGATATTGCCAGGTGTTAGGATACCTATTTTCTCTAAAGAAAAAATAGAAACAGACAAACCTGATGTAATTGTTGTAATGGCTTGGAATTTTTTCAAAGAGATACTTTCAAATAATAAAAAAATTATAGATTCTGGTGTTACTTTTGTTTCAATAAAAGATTTAGAAAAATGAAAATATCTATACCTGTTCCAACCTATGAATGCAATGGTAAAGGATGGTTATATTTAACGGAATTATTGAATAGTATATTAAAACAAACATATAAAAACTATGAAGTTGTTGTCAGTGATCAAAGCACCGACGATAATATTAAAAATTTAGTGGAATATTATTCTAGATTTATGGACATTCGTTGGTTAAATGCTAGACATCTTGAGAGAAAAATATCACCAAACTTGAACAATGCATTAGATAATTGTACAGGAGATATATTTAAGTATATGTGTGGCGATGATTTTTTATTAACTGACAATTGCCTTGAAACAATAGTTCATGAAATGACTAACAAAAATAATAGTTGGTTAATAATGGGAACAGTTCACTGTGATTCTATACATTTTATGCACACTCGCATGATACCATACTACCATAATAAAATACATATGGGCGGAAATACAATAAGTTCTCCTAGTGTAATTGCTACCAGAGTTAAAGAAAAACTAGATGAAAACTTATCAATGTTGGTTGATTGTGAATTATATAAAAGATTATATGTGAAGTATGGTGAACCTATTATCATTGAAGAACCACATATATGTAATAGAATTCACGACAATCAACAACAAAACAAGTTGAATCATTTAGTCGAGAAGGAAAAAATGTATTGCGTTTCATTATATGGAGAATAAATGAGTAAAGTTTGTATTTTAGTCATAAGTCATAATTATCCAGAACTAACCGATTCGTTATGTGATGATATTGTTTCACACACTAAAGCGGTTGATTATGATTTACATGTGATTGAAACTGGTTCTGGGCTTGATAATTGCTCTAGATATGCAACCATGTGGGTTAAGGATGGTTGTAGAATGACTCGTGGATTTAATCTACTGAAAGCATATGCCGATTCTGTTTTAAAATACAAAACAGGTGAAAAATATGATGCTTATATGTTATTTGTCAATGATGCTAAATTTATTGATGATCAAGATATGGTGAGCATTCTTTATGATGAAATGAAGAAACACCCAGACTGTGGGCAAATTCATCCCTATCAAAGCAACATATATTTACCTCATAGGCGTCTTGGAAAAATTACAGAAGACGAAACCAGAAGAGAAAGTTTCTCAGAAATCATTTGTCCAATGATATCCGCCGATGCGTGGGACAAGTGTGGTGCTGATTTATTAGATAATAGATTTTTTTATGGTTGGGGATTAGATTATGATATGCCCTATCAATTTCACAAGAACGGTTATAGAACTTATATAACAGATAAAGTTGGTGTTTTTCATGATCCATTTACATCGTATAAAAATAAAGAAAAAACTAGACAGCAAATGGACAGTTCTCAGTTTATAAACAAAGCAAGAGAGAATATGCATTCTGGTTTTATTGAGAAATATGGTAGTAATTGGATGCAAATTTTAATAGATGCTGTTCCTTCCGATGTATCCAAGGAAGCATTGTATTTGTGGTTACACATGAATGATGGATTTAGGGGATCTGTATGATTAAAGCAATTTTATTTGATCTTGATGGTGTTTTGGTCGATGCTTGTGACTGGCACTTTGATTCTTTAAATATGGCACTTAAAGATGTTGTAGGATATGAGATTTCAAGAGAAGATCATGAGATTAAATATAATGGACTTCCAACAAAAGTAAAGCTCAAGATGCTTGGTGTATCTGATGATGATTTTGATAAAATTTGGAATTTAAAACAAAGGTATACTTTGAATATAATTCGTGACACCGCCCAGATAATGCAGGAAAAAATAGAGTTACATTCGTGGTTAAAATCAAATCATATCAAAATTGGATGTGTTACTAATTCTATAAGAGTTACTGCTGAAGAAATGTTACGAAAAACAGGTCAATATGATTTTATGGATGTGCTAATCGCCAATGAAGATGTTAAAAATAATAAACCATATCCAGACTGTTATAATAAAGCAGTAGATCTACTTGATTTACCACCATCTTCGATTATAATAGTGGAAGATTCCGATAAGGGTATATCTGCAGCAATATCATCTAAAATTACTAGATTGATGATTGTAAAAAATACATTAGATGTTACTTTAGAGAATGTTAAAAAATTTATTGAGGATGAAGCATGACACAAAATTTAGATAGATTTATTCGTTACTTAAATTTTAAATCGGAAATAGGACAAGATAGGGCAGTATTAGAATTTTTAGGCCCAAAATATAATGGAACTTTTGTTGATATAGGATGTGCAAAACCAATTAGCATAAGTAATACATTTTTATTTGAAGCAACATTTAATTGGAGAGGTATTGCTATTGATATTGAAAATGCAGTAGATAATGGTGGTGAAACTTGGAAATCACATAGACCCCAAAGTGTTCATTTAATTACTGACGCTTTAACTATTGATTATTCTTCTCTATTTAAACAACACAAATTACCAGTCACCATAGATTATCTTTCTTTGGATCTAGAACCACCAGATTTAAGTCTTGAATGTTTGATGAAACTGCCTCTTAAAGAGTATATTTTTAATATAATAACATTCGAAGTTGATGAATATAGAGAAGGTGGTATTGAAAGATCCAGAATAAGTAGGGAATATTTGAAGGAATTGGGTTATAATTATATTGGATGTATAAATAGACAAGATGATGTATATGTCCACTCATCATATAAGAAACCAGAATGAATATATTAATTCCTATGGCCGGTGAAGGAAGCAGATTTGCTAAAGAAGGATATACCTTCCCAAAACCACTCATTGATGTAAATGGTAAACCAATGATTCAAGTTGTCACCGAAAACTTGGATTTTGATGCGACTTATATTTTCTTGGTTCGTAAAGAGCATTTAGAAAAATATAGAGGACTCAAAACAACTTTAGATCAAATCACAAATGGAAAATTTAAAGTAGTAGAAGTTGATGGTTTGACAGAGGGTGCGGCATGTACTACTCTTCTTGCAAAGAATCTAATTGATAATGATGAAGAGTTGTTAATTGCAAATTCAGATCAAGTAATAGAATACTCGGTTGAGAATTTTAAACTACTAAAATCACTAACAGCGTCCGATGGAATAATCTTTACATTTAATGCATTACATCCAAAATGGTCGTTTGTTAAAGTCAATTCTCGTGGTGTAATTACTGAATTACAGGAGAAGAATCCAATATCAAATATTGCAACATGTGGCATATATTGGTATCGAAAGGGATCTGAATATGTAAAGTATGCAGAGCAGATGATAAAGAAAAACATCAGAGTAAATAATGAATTTTATGTTGCTCCTGTATATAATGAATATATTTTAGATGGAAAAATGCTAATTCCATTCTATGTTAGTAAGATGTATGGAATTGGCACACCTGAAGATTTAAATATTTATTTGTCACAAACATGAAATTAGATGATTTTACTAAAGGATGGTTAGTTGGTGATTTTACTCCCTCGTTATTTAAATCTAAGGATGTGGAGATTGGAATAAAGAGATACAAACAGGGAGACAAAGATCTAAAGCATTACCACAAGGAAACAACTGAATATACGGTTGTTATTAGTGGTGTTGTTCTTATGTTGGGAAGAGTATGGAAACAAGATGAAGTAATTCATATTCCACCAAATGTCGAAAACGAGTTTGAATGCCTAGAAGATGCATGTTTGTTGGTCATAAAGACACCATCTATCGTTGATGATAAATATATTTGTAAGTGAAAGGATTTATATTATGTTACCAAAGGTTGGAATTGCATTATTAAATTATAATTTGCCAGTGGAAACTGATTATGTTTATGAAAATTTAGTTAAAAATTTATCAAAGACAAACTATGAAATTTGTGTCATTGATAATGCTTCAGACAAAGCACCAATATCAAAATACACTACTGTTAAAACTATGGTTAACACTAGAACTATGGGTGCCATACTAATGGCCGCCCATTATTTTAATAGAAAACCAGACATAAAATATGTTTTTTACTTTCACAATGACATGACATTTCGTGAAAATCCTGATATTTTATATGATATGGTTGTTTACATGGAAAATAATCCAAATGTGGCGGTCATACATCCAGCATTAAATCAGGATGCAACTCCAGTATGGATTGGTGATCGCTTTACTGTCCATGATCCTAATAATAATGGAGGATATCGTAGAGTTATGCCAAATGCAAATGGCGTAATAAACATGGACGATACTTCTCCTATTTTGGTTCGCAAGAGCGATTGGAATTTAGTAGGCGGTCAAGATCCAAGATTAACTAGATGTTATGGTGCCGGCAAAGATTTTTACACACAACTACATTTACAGGGAAAGGAAATATTAATGTATGATGGTCTGATAATAAATCATCATGGTCAATATACTTATAGAAAAAATGTAGGGGATGAACAATATTCTACTTTAGACAAAGAAGCATATGTTGAAATGGAATTTGTCATGACGGAAAAATATGGAAATAATTGGAAAGAGATATTTAAGTGAAAGATTTAACCATTGTTGTTCCACTTGGAGTTTCATCACCAGGAACCCCCGTTATAGAATTTTTAAATTGGTCATTAAATTCTCTAACAAAACAAGAAACTAATTTTTCCTATGACATAATAGTTGCATGTGATGAAAATGTCTCGGAAGAAACTAAAAATATTTTAGCAGAACATAAAGTTGTTGTTAAATGGTATGAACCATATTACTTTATGCGCCGCGGAGGAATTTGGAAAAAAATACACGAGCAATGGGAATTGAGCAATTCAAAATATATTGCATTTTGCCACTATGATGATGTTTGGAAGAAAAATAAAATTCAAAGTCAACTTACTCTCATGGAGAACAATTCATTAGATTTATCTTGGTCTAAAGTTCAAGCAATTAATAATAGTAATAGTATTGTTTCTTCGGATTTATGTAGATATGACACACTTGATAAAAATTCTATACGAGGTGGTTCATATGCATTTACCCACTCTAGCATATTGAAAAAGGATTCCTTTCTCGCTTGTGGTATAAGTGAAAAGGTAGAATATGCTACTACAATATATGAACATCTTCAGTTCATATATTCCCATAAACTCAAAGGAATGAAAGATCCTAATACTATTTTTTATCATAGAATTCATGAGAATAGTGTTTCAAATCAATTTAATGATGAAAAGGAATATATGACTGAGCAAAGAAAAATAGTAAATTATTCATTAAATCAGGCACAAATTGATGGAGATAGTCTGAATATTGATTCATTAATCAGAGATATAGAATCATCTTTATGAAAATAATAGCGCATAGATCAAATTTAAATGGATCAAATTTAGATAGAGAAAACAAACCCTTTGCCATACAGGAATGTATAAATTTAAATTTTGATGCTGAAATTGATGTTTGGTTCAAAGAATCTAATTTTTATCTAGGTCACGATAGTCCGATTGACAAAATTGATTTTTCTTTTTTAAAGGATAATTCTAAACGATTATGGATTCATGCTAAAAATATAGAAGCAATACCAGTTTTAAAACAAATGGATTTAAACTGGTTCTGGCACGAGACAGATAAAATGACAATTACTAGTAAAGGTTATATTTGGTGTTTTCCGAATACATATGTCGAAAGTGGTATAACTGTTGAATTGGGTAAGAAAACAGCAATACCAAATGTATTTGGTGTTTGTACGGATTACCCTACAAGTTGGTTATAAATATATAAAAGGATTTTTATTATGCTACCGAAAATTGCACTGTGTATGATTGTCAAAAATGAATCACATATAATTCATGAATGTTTAAATTCTGTTTATAAGTATATTGATTATTGGGTTATCTGTGATACGGGTTCCACTGATAATACTAAAGAAATAATTACAAAATTTTTTGAAGAAAAAGGAATTCCTGGTGAATTACATGATCATGAGTGGAAGGGGTTTGGACACAATAGAACTTTAGCATTTGATGTTGCCAAAGGAAAGGCCAAATATGCATTGGTAATAGATGCAGATGATTTTATAGATGGAACTCTTCCTGTAAGTCAAATAACAGATGCGGATGGTTATACCCTGAAGATGGGAAGAATTGAGTTTTCTTGGTGGAGAACACAAATATTTAAATTAGATTTGGATTGGGAATATGTTGGTGTTTTGCATGAATATGCAAGACCAAGAAAAACAGAAACTCCAAATCTACAACAACTACAAGGAAACTATAGAGTTGTTGCAAGAACATTGGGTGCAAGAAATAAAGATATAACTGCGGTAGAAAAATACACAAAGGATGCAGAACTTCTAGAAAAAGCTTTAATAGATGAACCCAATAATACCAGATATATGTTTTATCTTGCTCAGTCATACTTTGACTCTCAGCAATGGGAAAAGTCAGAATCTGCATATACTAGAAGGGCACAGGCCGGTGGATGGCCAGAAGAAGTATATTACTCTTTATTAAGAGTTGCAATGTGTAAAGCAATGTTGAATAAACCATGGCCAGAAATACAACAAGCATTTCTTGATGCATATAATTACAGACCAACAAGAGCAGAACCATTATATCACCTTGCACAAATCTATAGACAAAAATTTAATATGCCATCTTTAGCATATCTCTTCGCAAGAGCGGCAATGGACATACCTTTCCCACAAGGAGATATATTGTTTGTCCCTGATGCAATATATGATTGGGCAATTTTAGATGAAGTTTCATCTTCTGCTTTTTATGCTGGATATCCTTTAGTTGGTTATGATGCTTCTTTCAAATTACTACAAAGCGGTAAAGTTCCAAAGGAACATTTGAATAGAGTGCAAGAAAACTTCAATTCATATAAAAAGGTTATTGACGATCTAATATCAAAGGGAGTTTTGCAACCAGATAATGTTGGAGTTCCCGGACATAAAAAGAAGCATAAATAAGGTGTAGGGAGAACACTATGCCAGCATCAAGATACGACATATACGCAGAACAGGGTAGTACATTTAAATTACATCTTGACTATAAGTATGCCGGTGGTACTGGTATTAATTTGGATGGGTTTCATGGTAACATGCAAGTTAGAAAGTCAGACAAGGACACTAGTATGTTACTTTTCCTCAGTG
>JACCDP010730342.1_pt1 | contig 13705 bp, 4 predicted proteins | sample 7445841 | NCBI WGS metagenome assembly JACCDP01 (sample SAMN15323441, study PRJNA562643) | freshwater metagenome | isolation source: river surface water | place: USA:Blue River Watershed | collected 2017-08-17
TAAAATACAACTTCTACACAAAAGACTTAGTTCTAATTGGAGACGCGGGCTTTCCAAATTCTCAAGATTTTAATTATGGATGGCAGTTTAAATTGCAATATAGAAACAAAGGATCTTCGGATGATTGGGTGACTTTAGAAGAGAAGGGGCCGTTCAATAATTCAGAAATAACAGCTCAGTTCTCTCAGCTTTCCCCATTCTACGCTCTGCTTGGACTTTTGCAATTTCCTTATTACTTGCAGATGGTTGCATTCAAAACAAATATTCCATTGTATTTGGATGATAATAATTATGAGTTTAGAATAGCTAAGTACGAAAAGCTCGCAGTATTTTCTTCTGATCTAGACATCATTAAAAAAGTAAACTTCTTACCAATAAAAGTACAGTGGACAGCAGATCCAGATTGCCAATACTACAACATATATCAAAAAGATAGCGGCAATAATTTGACGTTCTTAGCAACAGAGAACACAAGAAATAATTTATCTTATGCTGTTCCTGACGTGAAGCAGTCTTATATAGATTTAGGCCCAGCAAATTTTGGTTCTCCGAATTTTTCTGGCTATTACGATATTAGAGTTTCTGGAATAGTTCCTAGCGTAAAAGAGACTTCTAATTCTATTTCTTCTGAATATGGTTTTGATGTTGGGAATTCTAACGATCAGTTTTCCATAAGTAAAATTAGTAACGAAGCTAACTCTGCGTTTGCCAAGCAAATCAATAATCCAACATATACTCCATTAATCAATTTCAATAATCCAGAGTCTAAAAACTCTACTTTTACGATTAATCAAAATTACAATCAGTATTATTTTGTATCTAATAGTGCAAGCGCTTCTTTGGAAGGGCTGTCGAATATAAATTTTGAAGGATACGTTGCTAATACTGGAGCTTCTAGTTGCTCTGTAGGCGCTCAGTCTGTATCTTCTAATACTGTAGCATCAATATCTAATAATGGAGCAATTTCTACAACTTCTTTGCAAACATTGCCTTCCTCGGCATTAGACCTGAAAGACACTGAAGACAATCAAAGTTTGTATCTGACTGCTTCTCTTACGATATCCAATTCTGATTCTGTAAATAGAATTCTTAACATTGTTAACGATAGCTCGTCTTCTATAACAATAAGCTATAATGGATCTGTAACAGTTCAAGCAAATACAACAGCGGAGATATCTTTTTCTTCATCTAGTGCTTCCGTAAATCTAGTGAGGAATAATATAGCTGTTCAAGATGACGAAATAAACTATCCAGTTCTCGGTTTTGTAAATATAAATCATTCAAGAGTCAATCTAGATCCTTCTAATCCTTCTAGTAGCTTGCCAATCTATAACGTATCAAATAGCAAGCTTTCTGTGAATGGTGCTTTGGATTTGAATGCTAATTCTTTCAATTTAGTAAACTGGAATGGATCAACAGCCACAAACTCTCAAAAGAATTTATTCGACACTATCAAAATCTTTATTCTTGGCACAGAATTAGAATCTGACAGAATAACTTTACTAAAAGACGATACAGATATAATTGTTTCCAATTTCCAAGGAGCAGAAAACTCTACAGAGGAATACTTCTTCATAAAAGATGAAGCCATTAATAGATATTTCAATATCAATATAATTAATGGATCTTCTACATATACTTTGCCGACAAAAAATCAGGATTTCAAGCTTACTGTCTCTAAGAAAAATTCAATAATAAGCTATAAAATTCTATATCCATCGGACTCTCCATTCTTTGATATCTCTGATGATATAGAGCAATTAGTGCTAATAACTAAGGATAATGTACAAAACATAGACTTAAATTATCTTGAGGCTTCTATTCCAAAGCAGTCTTTTATCTATATTGTAAATAAAAGTCAATCAGATATAATATTTTACAAGGGAGACGTAACTCAAGCGGCATACACTGTCTCGCCAAATCAAATAGCTAGAGCTTCAATATCTACAATAGGAAATGCTAATGGAGTAAAAGTAGACATTATAGATTCTGCTTATAGCCATTTCGTCTTTAATCTTAATGCTGCTACGCATTTAAGCGATACAATTAATATTTTAGATCTTAATTTCTGCGGCACTTCAATTACGCTTCCTTCTGCGTCGTCTTTTGCTTCTAAAAATACATTCTTGTTATGCAGAAACAGGTCTACACCAAATAAAATAGACAATCAATTTGTATCAGCAGAAGCTGGATTAATTAACAATGAAGATGACCCATCCACAAAAGAAATAAGCGAAATAGGTCAATTGTCTTCTAATTCTATATCTTTGTCTGTGTATAGAAAAAATGTATCTGATGCTTTGCCAACTTTGCAAAGAACAAGTTTTATTAATCAAGGAATTGCGGGGCTAGAAGATAGTGTAGAAAATGCGGTAAATACTTTCTTTTATATTAAAGACGATAGCTTGAAGAATTTCTCGATAAGAGACTTCTACAATAGAAAGAGTTCGTATTCAGGAAAAGTATTTTTGCCTTCGCCAAGAGAGGTGAGAATAAATTCTTTTGATGACAATCATTTCTATAGAACAAAGTCTCAGTCTGTTTCTTTTGATTATTCTCCTGATGGATATGTTAATGGAAGACTTTTCTGTCAAGATGATCAAGACTCAACAATAATAAGCAGAGACACTGAAAAAGCTTCTGTAACAAAAACTTTCCCTAATGCTTTGGCAGCAGATCAAATTTTAATTAATTTTTCTTATGATACTGTTAGCGTAAGCGTCTCTAGTGTTTCAAAAACTATAAAAAAGAATAGATTAATTAAAAATGATAACGCTGATTTCATCTATCCAGTCTACAATAATAAAGAATTTTTTATAGCTGACTCTAATTCAGATAGAAAAAATACCGTAGTCGGCGGCGGAACTACTTTATTTTATCAGATTATAGGTAAGGAAATGGATGTAGAGTCTATTATTTTGCCAAACTCTTCTGCAACTCTAACATTTGTAATAAAGAATCTTTCCTCAAGAACTTATCCAATATATACTTTGACTGGTGTTTTAGTTCATAATTTAGAGCCAAATACTCAAAAAGATTTTGTATATAATGGCTCTTCTTACAACGTTAATAACAACACTACTCCTTATGATGATAGGATTTCTTCAACTTCCATAAAGACTGAAAATCAAGCTCTAGAAGTCGACACATCTCACCCCCTGTCTTCTCTTTGGAGTTCAGGATTTTCTATAAATGCAATAAGAGAGGGTTTTATCGTAGAAGATTCTATAGAGCTTATTATGGAAGGAGCTGCGTACCAATATCAATTATTTGATGTTTTAGATACTGTCGCTTCTTCTTCAGATAGAATAGTTTATTGCTATGGAAGAAAGCCCGGAATTTTAGATATTGGAGATAATAAATATTTAGTCAACGCCTTTTACTTATACTCATCTTTTAATGAAACCATAATAAAAGAAAACGAATTTTATACTACAGGAGATGAAGTAACTTCTGCTGGAGCGTATCCATTATCAGTAATAGAATACAAGCATATAGATTTGCTGAAGCTATTGCCAACTTATCAATCTGTTACAAATCTGCCAGATGTAATTTTGATTCCATTAACTTCTCAACTGACTCATTTCTACTTACCAAACTTGAGCGTAGTTTATAGTAATGGCGGCCAAGACTATACTTTAGCAAGCCTGTTGTCTGGCAAAAAGATCGTATTCGTAAATACTGTAAAGGCAAATTCAGGGGCAGAAAATAAAGTAACTAATTATAATGGCGCTGCAACAGAGTCTTTGGTAGATATAAATTCTGTTGTTATGTATGAGGTGTCTGGTGGGCAATGGATAAAATCCACTTCTGGGGTTCCAGTCGTGAAGCCAGTTTATCCAACGCTAGACAGAGTTAAAGGGTTGTCTTTGACGCAAACTAGCGAGATTGCAGATGGAAGTGAGTTTGTATATTTGCCAAATTTCAGTAGATTTAATATTTCTGTTGATAGCTTTACAGACAAGGAGTTGAAAAGCTTCTACGTTTTAAATAGCGCATCGAATAGAATATTTATAAATTCTAATGAGTCTATGTTGAGTTCTAGTAGATTTATGAAGATCTATCGAAACTTGACAGCCGATTCTTTTGGTTCAAGGGATATAGAAATAGGCGGCACTTCTTCTTTTGCTTCAGTGATAATGGATTTAAAACAAAATGAAGTACTAAATGATAAGGTTGCTAAAAACTATCCAAATCTAAAGTTTGGCACCTCTCTAAAGGTAACTGCGGTGTATGGAAGCGGAAGCGATGCAAGCAAATACACAAATTTTTATAGATATAATGATTCTGGAATGCCAGTCAAGCCTTCTATTAAAAATCAGTCTTTCGGAGATTTAGATCTGTTTAACTTAAAGAGCTATTCTCCAAATGATAAGCTCTTTATTTTTGGATCTAGCAATGTAAATGCAGAAGGCGTTTCTTTTGATGAATATGATTTGAGAGTTCTAAAGTCAGACTCTCTAGGAGGAGATAAGTTTTACATTTACAATAACTCTAGTAGATTTTTAAGGGTATTTTTTAAAGAAAGCGATTCAAACATATCTTCTAGTTTTGTGACGGTTCCTTCTAAAAGAATGATTGAGATTTCTGACAAAGCAGTATTCTTAGAATACCATGAGAAAGGCAAGTTCTATATCGGAGCCAAAAAGCTAAATAAAGCATATATAAACAAAATAGATTTACCAATATTCTTAGACGCTTTCCCAGACTATCAGTCTTTAACTGGAGCTTTAGAAGAGATTCCTGTAATCAATCCAGTAAATTCTGTAGCCTTAGCTCTTAGCAAATATAAAGAAAAGTCAACCTTCTATTACAATGATCAGGTAGATAAAAAAATAATAAACTTCAACAGTAATTCTTCTCTTGGGTTATCAAAAATTGAAAGCTTTAGTCTGACAACGCCATCGCTAATAAAAATTAAAAAGCCAACTTATTCTATATCTAGCGGCGGGCATTATATTTTAAATAATTCAAGCATTAATGTTTTAGTAGACTGTTCTTCGTTGTCTCAGTCTTTATTCTTAGTTAACAATTGCGCAGAGAACATATTAGTAACAAAAATAGTAGCTTCTGAAGAAAAAGACGTTTTGTTATATAGAAATACTGTTCTAGTGTTGACTTCTACTGGAGACTTTAGATATTTAAAGAAAGCCAAGAGAAGAGATGAATTTTACTGCGTCTTTAATCCTAAGACAGCTATATCAACTCAAAACGAAATATCATTTGTAGAAGGAATAGAAAGAAACATAGATATCCAGCCAATCCTGAATGATGATGGAGTCGAACAGCAATCTTATTTAAAGCTATTGTCTAGATATGGCTCTTCTTCTACAATTTATTTGTCTCTTGAAGATTATTACAATGGAACAGATATCCCAACAGATTCTCCAGAGGGAATAGTAGCTTACGAAGTGGGCATAGGGCATGAAACTATTAGTAAGTTTTTATTCTTTGATCCTTCTAAGTCTACATACACTTTGCCCGGAATAGTAGATGGGCAAAGCTATAGAGTAGACATAGACTATGCTCTATTTGATAATATCTCTAAATTGAATGGAGAAGAAACGTTAAAAGAAGAGCAAAATCCATACATATTTTACAATGGTGAAAAATACTACAATAACCAAATTATAAAAGGATCTTATTCGTCATTTTATGAAGTTAAGTATCCAAATTATGTAAGACTATTTAAAATCACTGAAGATCAACCGCTAGTAGAAGATTCAATCGCTAAAGAATCGGATTTAGATGAGTCAATACAAGAAGAAATAATAGAGCCATTAGATAAAACGGCCATCTTCCATCAAACAATAAATGAATCAATAAATCAAGCATTGGGAAGCTCTCTGAGCTGGATACCAAGAGCTGAAGAGGCTTTTTGGATGTCGTCTGATGCCGCAAAAGATCTTTGGGAAATTGAATCTGTCGATTCTGGAGTTACAAAGCAGTTTGTTTATGATGATAGGCAGATTACTTTTACAAGATGCACATTAAAGAAAACCAATTTGAGAACCAAGATATTCTCTAATTCTTTTGTAACGTATTCTGCCCTACAAGAAAGATCTAGGACCAATCTTCAAGGATTAGGAGCAGTAGCCGACGACATGATTTTACTTGGAGCAGAGATGAATGGAGATCAGCAGCTAAAAATAACTGACAAGTTAAGAGCCGCGAACAACGTCGAAGATTATATTATTCCAAGCAAGCAAATATTCTTAGGTGATATAAAAAAGACTTCTCTATTCCCGCCGCAAGAAGACAAAACTCAAATAACAAATACAGAATTCGAATTAAAGATTACTGTGGATAAGATAAAGAATTTGCCATCTGTATCTTTCGATGACTTTTCTAAGTCTCAAATAATAAAAATACTAAACGACGAAGCATGAGATTTTTACAATCAACTTATTATAACGAAGAATATATCAACAATGTTTATAAGATAGTAAACATAGAAGATATAAGCTCCAACTCTTCTGTAAGAGCTTTTGCTTTAGCATATTTATCTGACATTAATTCTTTATCTAATTCGATAGATAGCTCTGCCGCTAGATCTTTAGAAATAGATGGAGCATTTCTTGACACTACTTATTTTTATATTCCATTCAGCTATGCTCCGGGAGTTAGCTGCTTGAACATAGATTCATCTTTAACTACGGCAAGCATAAATATAAATAAATCTCTGCTCAAGACGGGTTTTCTTTTAAGCTCTCCATATTCTTCTAACGGAGATCCAACAGCCGGTCAAGGGGGATCGAATGGAACTTCTGGAAACGTTAGGATATCTTATAGTTACTCTATCTATACCAGTGACGCTGTGCTTATAAATAAATCTTATGTCAAGATAGCTAATAGGCTGTCTGATTATTATAATATAAGCGATGAAGAATTTAATAACACACAATTCATAAATGATAACTCTTGTTACGTTAGTTATAAAAAATGCAAAGTTCTTACATATACTCTAAAGCCAGACGTGGGAGATTATCCGGTAAGGCAAGAGTGTTTAATATTAGCGTCTCTCCAAGATTTTGAATACTTAGAAGATTTTTCTAATGATGTATACTATTCTGTCGCTAATCAAGATTATTACGCTGATGCAGCTTTCACTCAGCAGCTAAATTTAAGAATAAAGTATGACTATTTTCCGTATTTAGTATTGAATGAGTCGACTATTCTTCATGGCCCAGTTTCTCAAAAGCTAGACATAAATACAGATACTAGTCTGCAAGACACCACTGATTATATCAATGAAGACTCTTACGTTTCAATCTGCAATTTTACTGCTGAACAAACAAATCCTCCAGCCGCAGGAACAGGAACTATATTTTGCAGTCTTACCGACCCAAATAGAGCTGTCGTAAATTATGGTGGCAATGCTTATTATTTTCTAGATAATCAAATTTGTGGCACTCCAGCCAAAACAGTTCTTGCAGTTTTTGCGCTTAAAAATTATAAGACACTACAAGCATATAAAGACTTCACGGTTTTGACTTCTGTTCTTTTTGATGTTTATGCTTATAATTTCAGATACATAAAATATAGACAAGGAGATACTTACTACAACTTTCAAGATAATGGAAGCGTGGCAACTACCACCGTCAAATATTCTAGCCAAGTATTAGATTTCACAAAATACTTTTCTTTGAAAGAGCAGAATGATGGATTAAGTAATATAACAATAAACGCTATCTCTTTTAATTTTTTAATATACAAAATAGCCACGACAGACGCAGACGCTACTTCTTATATTTTAGATGTACCAATTCAAGTCTTGAGGCCTAGATATGTTGGCGCAGAAGAAAGGAGTCCAACCAAATTAATAATAAAAACAGACTATGCTACAAGAATTTCTTATTATTTTGGAGATGACCCATCTACAGCAGTCAGTGTTCCTATAACCACTGATTCATCAGACGGCTCCAATCAAGAAACTGAAATAGATATTACTGGAAGGACTGGAGATGTTCATATAGATCTATTTAACTATTTCTATGATGTAGAAGGCGGACAGAGAGAGCTTTACGCTAATAGAGGCAATACTTATCAAATACAAAGAGATCTTGTTATTCCAACTTTTACATTTTCTATAAAGCAGGGCGGCTCAACGGTTAACTTCTACGAAGAGTCAAATTTAACTACTTCAATAAATCAAATAAATATAACAGACGCTAGTCAATCTAGTTTTAATAACTATATACTTTACTCAAATTATTCAAATGTTGGAGATTTCGAGTTTATATTAACTTTCTCTTTGCCACCGACTTCTTCTTTCGTCTCTTTGTATTTGGGTTCTTCTGCTTTTCCTCTAAATACGAAAGTGCAAAGTGGAGTTGGATCTGTAATATCTAAAGAAAATTTATTCAAATTGGCCAAAATAGATGGCTCTATAAATATTAATTTTTACTTAGATGGAAGGATAGAGTATTCTTTGCCTTTTAAATTTAAGAATTTCTCAGCTAATTCTCCTGCTTGCGATCCTATTTCTGCGCCAGACATCCTATTGAAAAATACAGAAGCTTCAGCAGAGTTTTCTTTTGATTATAGATACGCTGATTCTATTACATATTCTTTAATAGACAACAATAGTAGCGTCCTATATGGCCCTTCTGTTATTTTAGAGCCTTACTCTGACGCTTTAGCAAATTATTTTATCAATGGAACAACTATATCAAGATCATTGAAAGTAAGCAATTTTCCTGTATTTGATAATTCTACATCTATAAAAGTTAGAGTAACAGTAAAAAACATAAACGCATCAAGAGAAGACGTTGAGGTGACAGTAGATTCATCGCCTTTTTCCGCTATCCCTCAAAAATTAAATAGAGAAACTCCAGCAGAAATACTTTTCTTCTCGGATCAAGCAATGATTACTGCTGTTTCGACAATAAATAAAGACATCTTATATTATGCGTTTTTGCAACTGTATGATGTAGGAGGCAGCGCTATAAACTCTGTAAACTATGGTAACTATATATCTACAAATCCGCCGCCTACTTTTGTAATGATAGAGTCTAATGGAGATAATGTAGACTTAGAAGGTGTAATCCTCAATAAGGTAAATGATTATTTATATTCATTTAAAATACCAACCAATAGCTCATTTAACGATGAAGCATTCGTTATAGACGCGCTATATCTTCCTATAATAGACTTAGATCAGAAATAATATGAGCTTAAAAACAGCAAGAGGACAAATACTAATAGCTAATGGATTCGAAGATCCTTCCTCTTTAGCGTTGCCGAATATCATCAGCTTCTCGTCTTCAATCGACCCAGAGAATAATAAGTTTGCTGTTTATTTTTCGGTAGAGAGGAATTACGCTTCTCTTCAACTGGTGTGCAGATTTTTAGACGAAGACAATAAAGAGATTCCAAGCTTAAAAACTATAATCAATGTTTTTGGCCTTGAGTCTTTTTCTTTCTACAAAGATAAGGTTTATAGAACATCTTTAGAGCTTATTGCCACTAATAAAAATGGCCAAGATTCTAGAAAGCTTGAGCCAATAGATAAAGCCAATAATAATCTAAATGTATTCGAAGAAGAGCTAATATCAGACTTTAACATAGCAAACACAGTAAATACTTATGACCAAGTTGATTTGTCTTTCTATTTAAATAGTATAGCTGGATTTAATATCGTTGACGTAGAAGATGTATCATTATACTATCAGAGAAAAGATTACTTTGATTGGAAAATTCTACCTTTAAAAAATGAATATTCAATTAAAAAGAATTCCGCAAATGAAATAGAGTCTTACTTTTATGATCTAAAAAATCTGAAGATAGAAAGACCAATAGATGGTGGAAATTTTAGTTTTAAAATAAATGTAAAGGTCAATAGTTTTCAGCAGTCTCAATCGAATATCCTGTCTTTGTACTTTGATGTAATCAGCCCATCTCAGCCAAGAGGTAGCGATTCAACATTTCCAAAGGCGGAACTTATAGACGCAGATAATCCAGCTTCTTTAAGATACGAAATATCAACAAGATTCTCTCAGATATATATTTCTACGATAGGAAAAAATGAAAGTCTTTCACCTTTTTACTCTTATTTTTTAAATGATAAGGACTATTATAAGTCTTCCATTGATTTTTGGAATTTGCAGTTTGAAAAGGGCGACCAAAAATTTTTCTATTATGACTATCAATATTCTATAAATTCATCGGATACAAAGGGATTCTTTTATCCAGCTTCTATTTCTGAAATATTGCCATGCATTTTAATCAATCAATTAGCTGGCCAAAATCAATCTGTAGTTTTGTTCTGGAAAATTAATGATGATTTTTTTGACTACAAGTTCTTAAATAAGAATATATCAATATTCACTAGCTATGTAAAAATTAAAGTTCAGTATAAGGTAAACTCCTCGTATCAAGACTTAACTAAAGAAATCATCTTGACAAAAGATGCTCACTTTAAAGAGTCTGAGCAAAAATTTGTTTTATTCTTAAGAAGAGATGTCGATATTTTAGAAAACCAAAGAACAGTATTCGATAGAATACAAGACAACGACAACAAGACAGACAATTTAAGAATTCTAATCACAGAGCATAAAGTAGACTGCTCTCTATTCCAAAATCGCACGAAAACTTTCACTTTTGATAAGCTGATGATTCCAGATAAATGGAATTATATAGCTTATGATAAGTATATTCCATTAGATGCTTCTATAAGAAATCCTCAGACAGAAAAAATAAACCTAAATTTAAACAGCTTATACTTAAGAGGAATAAGATTGCCAGAAAAAGGATTCCAAAGATTTGACTTAATAAATAACGTAAGTTCAAATAATTTATCCTTTGGGGTGAGGGTAATGTATAAGTTAGCTTCTGATTTCAAGGCTTTTTATCAAGATCCAATAATAGAAGGAACAGTAAATACTGTAGAAATACCATCTTTCCCGAATGACGTATTCGTAACTCCTCCAGATTTAGTCATCCCTCCTCCAAATTATGTTAAAATGGAAAATGGCGGAATCCAAGCCGAAGGTTTAGTCACTCTTGATGAATATGGTAAGATAAATGGAATACAAATAATAAATCCGGGCAAAGGATATTCTTTCTACACAAGCGCATTAAGCAAAAGGCAACAAACGTTTACTGATTTAACGCCTTATGTAAAAACAAGTTATTTAATAGTAGGAACCAATCAAAACAATAATCCCAGCGCATTGGTAATTCAAAACAACTCTTTTGATAAGCAAGCTCTATTGGCCTCAATGAGAGGCGGCGTTCGTCTGGCCAGTGCGAACAGTGATAAAGCATTGCTTAATAACTCAACTAGCTCATTGTCGGAGCTGCAAAACAAAAAGATAGACGAATATTTCCAAAGACAAACCGCTGATAATGCTTTCATTGAAGACAACTCTACTGAGCCTTATCAAGTAGTAACTCAAGAAATAGAGCAGCTTAGTATAGGTTCTCTAGATGAAGAATGGACCATAATTTCTCAATTATATACAAATAAAAACATAAATCCATACGAACAAAGCATAATCTATAGCGAAGATACAGACGCTGGAGTTGCAGCAATAGAAGATTCTGCTATAAAATCTGATCCTGTAGTTTCTAATGAAATAACTCCAATTACGATAGATCCAGAAGCAGCCCAAACAAGTTCTTCAGGCGGATCTTGGAAAATGTTTGAGTTAAGTGGATTGAAAGTTATGCCAGATGGAAGTGCCGCTGTGTCTCTGGTAAATTCTTTCGGCGCTCCTTCTTCTATGACACTATTGCCTACTTCTGTAAGATCAGATAATATGTATGGCTTTGGTCCATTGCCTAATATGTTGCCTAGGGCAGAGATGTTCAATAGATTTGCAATGGCAGTCAATAATTTAAATTCTGTGAGAGTATTGGCTCCATTTGTATGGTCTTTAGAGCATGACAGAAGCATGACTTCATGGTATAAACAAATAACAAATGAAAATGAATACGATGTAGTAGAATTCAAGTCTCAAGGGACAAAAATTGATCAGACTGCGCCCATAGGACCAGAAATGCAGCCAATAAATACAACACTGTCTGTAGCTGCTAAAAGATCTGTGACTAAAGTATTTTTAAAACCAGAGCAGGCTCGATCTTTGGGATTAGATTTTGCTGGTCAATATATTCAATCTACAGAAGAAAGCGAAAGCTATACATTCTCAGCTTTTATTCATCCAAGCATGAGTAACGCAATACCTTCTTATATATCTAGTAATATAAAAAGAAAATACTTAGGAGTAGTAACAGACGCAACGTCTACTTGCGGACAAGTTAAATTGCCTTTGGATTCAGCAGGAGTTCCGTATGCAGCTTGTAGCAATGGATCAACTAGACCTTTTTATTCTATAAAAGAATTACCAGCAGATAAAACAATAGTAAGCACAACTTATAAATTCTTCAATAATTCTAATTCTGTATCTTTGCAAGCTAGAGGAACAGCTAAGGCGCTACAAGTATTCATATCGCAAGATAGAGTTTGCGGAAGCGAATGCGGAGACTCCTCTTCTCAGACTATAGATTTTTCTTATACTAATATGTTTCCTGCTATAATAGAATTATGATCGACGAAAAATTTAAAAAGCTTTTTAAAGAAGCGGCTAAAGTGTCTAAAAGCTTATCTCAATCAGCGGCAAAAGGCGCAAATGCTATTGCAGAAAACAAAAAGATAATATCTACAAAATCTGAAGCCCAGTCCAGATTAGATGTTTGCAATAAATGCAAAGACCTAGACAAAAGCCTAGGTCGATGCACTATTTGCGGATGTTTCGTTTCTTTAAAAGTCAAAATGGATTACGAAACTTGCCCTGCTGGAAAGTGGTAATTACTTTGCCTTTCTTAGTCTTTCAATAAGCTCAAATACTTTAGGCTTAGGAATGTCGTTGATAGACTCAAATTCATCAGCCTTGTCGAACTTCTCAGAAATGAGCTTCTTCTTAATAGAGTCAAAAGAGACATTCTTTTCTCTCATGATATTAGAAAGCACTGCCGCTGGAGAGATTGGATTATCAGCACCGATCTCTTCGACTTGCTTAGCGCCAATTTCCTCTTGGCCGACGATGTTAATCTTCAAGAAATTGCGAACGCATCTTACAAAAGCCCTGTTCTCGGCTATGGCTGCAAGATAGTTGCGAGCAAAGCTTTGTGTGTTATCAGGAGAGGCGTCAGCTAGAGCTTGAAAAGAGACATCTACATTTCCTGTCTCATAGTTGCCAATCCAATTGATGTAGCAACTGGCAATTACATAATTCGGGCTGGCCTCTGGAACATCGTAGGAAACGCAAGTGAAGCCTCTGATTTGGGCAAGCTCTTTGATTCCGCCGAGAAGGATAAGGAGATCCTTGTCTTCAAGCTTCGTAATATCTGTCTCTTGTGTGCGTTGCTTGTTTGGAACCAGAAACTCTGGACGGATCATCTTGCGCCAATTGACGTATCCGTCTTCATTAAAGACGTATGGAATAGGCGGTTCTTCGAGAAGGCCAAATTCATTCCTTTTAAGGGTTTTTGGAGGAGTGCTCATCTCATTCAAGATGCGTCAAATCTGCTCTTTTGTCAAGAAGTAGAAGTAGTCGGCCTCTTCTTTAAATCCTTCATCTATTTGATCTGGGACATTAAAGGATTCATTTCTAACATTTGCGCTGCTTAAATTGTTTTTGCAATGCCATCTACTAGCAAAAGTTTTGCCTGCCTTGATCATTATTTTGTTAGTCTTGAAATA
>JACCDP010022150.1_pt1 | contig 13704 bp, 8 predicted proteins | sample 7445841 | NCBI WGS metagenome assembly JACCDP01 (sample SAMN15323441, study PRJNA562643) | freshwater metagenome | isolation source: river surface water | place: USA:Blue River Watershed | collected 2017-08-17
ATGGTGCATGTTGGCCGCGCCGAGGAATTCGGCCGCATGGATTTCTCGGGTATGGTCGAGGCCGTGGCATTGGTAGGCCCATTCCCGGAAAAGCATGAACCGCTCGTTAACCTGATGCCATTCAGAGGCTGGGAGCGAGAAGCCCGCTAGGATATAATGCTTCGTCGGAGAGTTCCGCAGGCCCGGATCGCCGCTCTCATCAAGATAGATCAGATGCATGGCCAAGTAGGCGGGAGGAGTCCCGCCAAAGCGAAACCGAGGAAAATCTACATCTGGACCAGGCCCTCACCCCAGCCAATGGCCCCACATCTCGCGTACCCCATTACGGCGGCTGACCGAGGACGGTCAGCCCTACCAGGGATGCCCGAGCGATGCAGGGCGGGCGCCTGGGTAGGGGCAGCACCGCGTGCTGCCCTAGTTGTCTCTCGGTAGGGACGAGCATCCCGCTCGTCCGCGTGCTTGTGTCCTTCGCCCTCCCGCCCTAAACCTTGCCTAACCCCGCCGCCCATGCCCCTTCCCCCTTTGCCCGCCCACCTCCAGGCCCGCCGCGATTTCCTCCGCAAGGTGGCCCTCGGCGCGGCGATGTTCGCCGTCCCCGGGGCCTTCGCCGAGGCGCTGACGCGCACCCCGAAGCAGACGGAAGGCCCGTTCTACCCGGACAAGCTCCCGCTCGATACGGATAACGACCTCATCATCGTGAACAACGGCGTCACCCCCGCGGTCGGCGAGGTCGCCTGGCTGAGCGGCCGCATTCTCGACGAGCGTGGCGAACCGGTCCGCAACGCGCTCGTCGAGATCTGGCAGGCCGACAACAACGGCGCCTATATCCACACGAAGTCCGGCAACGCCGGCAAGCGCGACGGCCACTTCCAGGGCTTCGGCCGCTTCCTCACGGGCTCCAACGGCGAGTACCTCTTCCGCACGATCAAGCCCGTGCCGTACCAGCCGCGTACGCCCCACATCCATCTCGCCGTCCGCCTCAAGGGGAAGAAGGAACTCATCACCCAGTGCTACATCAAGGGGCATGCGCTCAACGCCAACGACATGGTCTACAAGGCCATCAAGGATCAGGCGCAGCGCGACAGCGTGACCCTCGATTTCAATCCGCTCAAGGGCTCCAAGGCCGGCGAACTTTCCGCGCGCTGGGACGTCGTCCTCGGCTTCACGCCGGAGGGGTGATTAGGTAGGGGCAGCACCGCGTGCTGCCCTAGCTGCATCGCCGCCCTCCTCGCGTTGACGCCAGTCATGTCGGTAAGGCCATTTTTCCGGTGAGGAAATTAGGCCAGCCCTCACCGGGTTGAGCGCGATATAGTCGAACGTTTCGGCGAGATACTCGTGGCACCTGAGGCGGTGGTCGAACCCGTCGCGTTGCCATTCGGTGGGCAAACTGTATCCGATGTCTCGTTTGAACGCCCCTAGTACCCTTTGGATCTTGTGCGTGCGCGGAATCCTCACGATGCCATGCAGATGGTCGGGCATCGCCAGCAGCACCAGCGGCCGCCACTTTCCACGAACTGCGAGGTGGTTGGCCGCCTTCAGGATGGCCTCCCAGGCGACCGCGTTGTCGAAGTGATGGACCCCGCGACGCTTATGGCAAAGGGTGATGAACAAGGGGTCGTTGCTGTCCACCCAGTGGGGCCGTAAGTGCGGCAGGCACTGTCTGATTCGATAGTCCATGCCTCCTAGTGTCGGAGGCTTCGTGCTCGGGCGATATAGGATAGGCCCTAGGGCAGCACGCGGTGCTGCCCCTACCAAGGGTCCATTCCTCATCCACCCACCAACAAAAAGCCCCTGTTTCCAGGGGCTTGGTGGCGGACTCGACGACCCGCTTACTTGGCGTGGGCCTTGACGAAATCGATGTTGGCCTTCACCTGCGGGACGCTGTCGTTCCAGTCGTTCTCGTGCTCGATCGAGATGTGGCCGTCGAACTTCTGCTTCTTGAGTTCCTCGAGGCAGGCGCCGACGTCGACCACGCCCTTGCCGGCGACGACGACCTGGGCCTTGTTGCCGAAGTCGGACTTGTCCTTCAGGTGCACGCTGACGATGCGGCCGCTGAGGATGCGCAGGCACTCGACGGACTTGAGGTTCGAGGTGGCCCAGTGGCCGATGTCGGCGCAGGCGCCGACGCGCTTGTCGCGGCTCTCGACGACGCCGAGGATGTAGAGCGGGTGCCAGACCTTGTACTTGGGCTTGTCCATCGAGCCGCCGTGCTCGTGGAAGGCGACCTTGATGTCGTGCTCGATGGCGGCCTTTTCCCAGGCGACGATCTGCTCGGTGGATTCGGTGCAGACGGCGTAGAGGCCCATCTTCTTGGCGAAGGCCATGATCTTGCCGACTTCCTCCGGGCTGTTGGCCCCGACGACGCCGTAGTTCACGGCCCGGACGCCCTGGCGCTTCAGTTCGGCCTGCAGTTCGGCCATGGCCTCGGCGGACATGTTGTGGTTCACCTTCTCCTTGGAGCCGGGCTTGAGGACCTGGCCGGGGTAGAACTCGATGAGGTTGCCGCCGGCTTCCTTGGTCTTGGCGATGGCCTCGAACGCGGAGAAGCGGTTGAAGGTGTAGGCCTGGCAGCCGATGAACCAGCCGTTCTGGCGGAGTTCTTCCGGGATGGGGTCGGCCTTGAGGGCGGCGACCAGCGCGAGGGCGAGGAGGGAGGTGAGACGCATGGGGGTAGGGGGCTTATGACAGAGATAGGAGAGGGCTGTTCCCCAGGTCAAGAACCCCTCCTTTGCGCGCTGGCGTCCGCGTCCGCCCTTTCGCTGTTTTGGGGATGGATTTGAGCGGATTTTGGCGGGACCTCCGGCGCTGGTGGGAGCGGCGGTCCTCCTTGGGCGCCCGCGGGGAGCGTTGGGCCGCCGCGCATTACCGGCGGGCGGGGGCCTCCCTGCTGGCGATGAATTGGCGGGCGGGGGCCGATGAGATCGACCTGGTCATGCTCGAAGGCCGGGTCCTCGTCTTCGTCGAGGTCAAGACCCGCACGGCGGAGCGCGGCGGTCGCGGGCACGCCGCCGTCGATGCCCGCAAAAGGACGGCTTTACGACGGGCCGCGAGGGCTTGGCTGCGCCAAATCGGGGGCGCGCCCCACTGGCGCTTCGATATCGTGGAAGTTCTGGTTTGCATCGATGGCTCCGTTCGCATCCTCCAACACCGCGGCGAGCCCCTCTTCGGGCCTCGCCGCTTTTGAATACCGATGTCCGAAACCGACCGTCATCCGTTCCTCTCCGGCCTCAGCAAGCACCGCGGCGCCCAGCCCACCTGCGTGGTCATCTTCGGCGCCTCCGGCGACCTGGCCGCCCGCAAGCTCCTCCCGGCCCTGTATAACCTGGCCGTGGACAGCCTCTTGCCCGCCGATTTCCACCTGATCGGGTTCGGCCGCAAGCCGGTCCCGGACGCCGAGTTCCGCACCCAGGCCGCCGCCGACATCAAGAAGTTCTCCCGCCGCGACTTCCGCCCCGAGATCTGGAAGCGCGTCGAGGACAACACCTCCTACCAGGCCGGCGGCTACGACGACCCCGCCGCCTTCGCCGCCCTCAAGGAGCAGATCGCCGCCGCCGAGCGGAAGGCCGGCCGCCCCCTCCAGCTCGTCTTCTACGTCTCGACCCCGCCGACCGTCTTCGAGGCCATCCTCGAGAACCTCGGCCAGTCCGGCCTCGCCGCCCGCGGCCTCGGCACCGACCTCGAGAGCAAGGTCATCATCGAGAAGCCGTTCGGCAAGGACCTCGATTCGGCCATCCACCTCAACGCCGTCGCCGCCCGCAATTTCCGGGAGTCCCAGATCTTCCGCATCGACCACTACCTGGGGAAGGAGACGGTGCAGGACCTCCTCGTCCTCCGCTTCGCCAACCCCATCTTCGAGCCCCTCTGGAACCGCCGCCACGTCGACCACGTCCAGATCACCGTCGCCGAGGAGCTCGGCGTCGGCACCCGCGGCGGCTACTACGACGGCAGCGGCGCGACCCGCGACATGCTGCAGAACCACACGATGCAGCTCCTCGCGCTCGTCGCGATGGACCAGCCCCGCTCCCTGTCGGCGGAGCACATCCGCGACGAGAAGGTCAAGCTGCTCGAGTCGATCCAGCCGCTGCGCCTCGGCGCCAACGGCGACGCCGTGCGCGCGCAGTACGCCGAAGGCCTGTCCGGCGGCGAGAAGGTCCCCGGTTACCTCGCCGAGAAGGACATCCCCGCGACCTCCGCCACCGAGACCTTCTGCGCCCTGCGACTCTCCATCGAGAACAGCCGCTGGTCGGGCGTTCCGTTCTATATGCGCTCGGGCAAGCGCCTGGCCCGCCGCGTCTCCGAGATCGCCATCCAGTTCAAGCAGCCGGAGTCCGGCCTCTTCGCCGGGGACGCCCGCTACGACCTCGCCCCGAACCGGCTCGTCATCCAGATCCAGCCCGACGAGGGCACGACGCTCGTCCTCAATTCGAAGGTGCCCGGCCTCGAGCCCCGCACCCAGCCGGTGCGCCTGAGCTTCCGCTACGCCACCACCTACGGCTCCAACACGCCCGAGGCCTACGAGCGCCTGATCCTCGACGGCATCGTCGGCGACCGCACCCTCTTCATCCGCGGCGACGAGACGGAGGCCTCCTGGCGCCTCTTCACGCCGCTCCTGCAGTCCTGGCAGAAGCAGGGCCGCGACGGGGTCGAGACCTACGCCGCGGGCTCCTGGGGCCCCGCCGGCGGCGACGCCCTCCTGGCCGCGCACGGCCACGCCTGGCGCAACGCCGGCCGCTGACCATGGCCCATCCCCTGATCGACGCGCTCCCGGGCAATCCGGTGAAGATCGCCGCCGTCCTGCCGTCGCTCGACAAGGCCTGGGCCGAGGAGGGCGAGGACGCCGCGCGCGCCTCGCAGATGAACCTCGTCCTGATGTTCGGCGCCGGCGTCTCGCCCGCGGACGCCCAGGCGCGCTTCGACGAGGCGATCCGCTTCGCCCAGCGCTACCCGTGCCGCCTCGTGGTGCTGGCCGCGCGTCCCGCCGCCGAGACCGCCGCCCCGCTCGAGGCCAAGGTCAACGTGCTCTGCTTCGTCGACCCGTCCCGCCGCGGCAAGCGCTGCTGCGAGGCCCTCATGCTCGCGCACGGCGCCCCGACCGCCGAACTCGAATCCCTCGTCTCCACCTGGCTCGAGGGCGACCTCCCGACCAACGTCTGGGCCCACGGCGTCACCCCCGCGGAGTTCGCTCCCTGGCTCGGCTGGAGCGCGCGCTGCCGCCGCGTCGTCGCCGACCGCTCGCTCGTGGGCGACGCCTTCTTCGCGCTGCCTTTCCCCAACCCCAAGGGCGTCCGCGACCTCGCCGTCGCGCGCTGCCTGCCGGTCCGCCAGGCGCTGGGCCAGTTCCTCGCCGGGCACGCCCCCGCCGACCTGGTGCGCGGCCTGCGCCGCGTCACGGTCTCGCACGGCGCCGGCCTCTCCGGCGAGGCCGCCGGCCTCCTCGCGTGGATGAAGGGCTGCCTCACCCACTGCGCCGGCCTTTCGCGTTCGCACCTCGACGCCACCTTCGCCCTGTCCGCGCGCGCGCCCTCCGGCGACAACCTCGCCGCGGAGTGGGCCTTCGCCGACGGCGCCCGCTTCGCGTGGGAGCACGCCGACCAGGGCACCCGCGCGATCATCACCTTCAGCCGCAGCCGCCAGACGGCCCCGGTCGCCCAACGCGTCGCCCTGATGGGAGCCCCCGAGGCCCTGTCGGAGGCCGTTTTCTTCTGAGCGGTTGGCGGAGGTGGGTTAGCGGTTGGCGGCGACGTCCTCGGTCCGCATCGGTCGGCGTTGGCCAGCCAGCCACCGCCGTCCCCTCCCCTCAATCTGAGGAGGTTGGTTTCTCAGATGCGGGGTGGCTTCGGTCGCCCCCTTGCTTTTGGCTTTGGCCGAATTCCGACATGGAGCCCAAGCCATCCGTCAAAACGCAGACCTTCGAGCGGCTCGCCGACGTCCTTGAGGCGGAAATCCGCCGTGAGGGGCTGAGGGGTCTGCTGCCTTCGGGACGCATCATGGCCGATCAACATCGGGTGAGTCTCCCCACCGTGCAGAAGGCCATCGCTTTACTCGTCGAGCGGGGTTTCCTGATTCGGCGTGGGGAACGCCGCCGTCTGGAGGTCGCGGCGGCCGCCCAGGCCACGCCTGATCGGCCCGGTCGCCATGAATTGCTCGTCCTCTCCACCCTGCCGTTGGCCGCCTACGATGCCCCGCTCGCGATGGGCATCCAGGAACTCGGGGTCGAACTGAAGGCCCAGGGCGATGGCTTCCGCTTCGTCGACCTGAGCGGAACGACCGGCGACGCCCGCCGCAAGGCCGCGCACGCCGAGGTGCTCAAGTCGCGCCCGACCCATTGCCTGCTCATGACGCCCGATGCCGCCCTGTACGCCGGCGTCGCCCGCCACCCGGTCAAGATCGCCTCCATGTTCGCCACCTCGAAGTCCCGCCGGGTCGTCAGCCTCGGCGTGCGCTACGGCTACCTCGTCGAGGTCGCCGTCAGACATCTGGTCGCGCTGGGGCATCGTCGTTTCTTCATGCCGTTCCTGAACCGGACGGCCAAGCTGAAGAGTTCGCGCGCCGGCATCGCCAAGGTCGCCCGAGATTACGGCGTCGAAATCGCCGTGAAGATCTCCCCCGAGGCTTGCACGATGGAGAACATGGCGAAGACCCTGACGGAGGGCCTGCGTGGCGGGGCCACCGCGGTGCTCTTCCCGCAGTGGACGGACTTCCTGCCCGCCATCGCCTACCTCGGGCAACCCGGTCGGCAGTTTCCCCGCGACCTCTCGGTCGTCGCCCTCGTCGGCAACGCCAACGCCCGGCTGTTCTCGCCGCCCATCGCCGGTTGCCTGAGTGCGCCCGAAAGCATCGCCCAGCAGGTGGGCATCTGGGTCCGCTCCGACCGGGTCGATGACGCGGCTTACCAGTCCGTGTACGTGCGGACTTGGGATCCGGGGGGGTCCACGGGTCCGGCGCCCATGCCGCCGGCGGTGCGTTGAGCGGCCCTTACGGGGCGACTTCCTCGGCCCGCGGCGCCCCGGCCTGCGCCTGGCGCTCGACCTGATGCGCGCTGATCCGGCCGACGATGACCCAGAGGAGGATGCCGGCGGCGAGGGAGCAGGCCAGCCATACGAGGTTCATCTGGCTGGCGTAGATGCCCGAAGGTATGTCCACCACCTTGACGGCCTTGCTGACGTAGACGCCCAGGAAGCTGGTGAGCAACCAGGTCGTCCACCAGACCGCCAGGAGCGCGGGCGTGCCCGCGGGTTTGGCGCCCGCGACGGCGAAGCAGTGGGACCAGAGCTCCTTCATGCCCTGGAAGGGCAGCCAGAAGTTGACGAAGGGAATGAGGTAGGAGGCGGCGTACAGGCCGGGTTCGAGCGTCAGGCCGAAGACGCCCTGGGAGCGGGCGTTCACGTGCGCCCGGTAGGTCCACACGATCAGGCAGATGCCCGCGATCGCGTAGGCGACCAGCCGCGCGATGCCCGTCGTCCGCATCAGCTTGTCGCTGGCCTCGCCTTCCTGCTCGGTGAAGGCGCCGTGCGTGAACAGCTCCCACTGCAGCAAGGTCGCGACCATGCAGGCCAAGGTCGCGATGCCGGTGAGGACCAAGAAGACCCGCGTCATCGCGGCATAGGGCCGGATATCCGCGTAGGCGTAGGTCTTCGGCTTCGTCACGTAGATGTGGGTCTTGAGGTTCGGCGGGGGTGGGGTCATGCGCCGAACCTAGATAAGGGCAAGGTGCACCGGAGCCAGCCGAGAATGCTAGGGAAGGTCTCCGCCACCGCCAGCTTCAGCTATTCTTATGTCTTTCCGCTCAGAACCGCCGGCGGTATCCCAGTTCGAAGCCGGTGGTCTTCGTGGGCCCCGCTTTTTCCGCCGAGAGGTTGAGGTAGTAGGAGGACTCTCCGTCCGGGCTGAAGTTGAGCGAGGGCGTCAGGCGGAGGCCGGTGCGGTTGGACACGTTGGCGAGGCTGGTCCATTGCACGCCGTCCGCGAAGCTGCCGGTGAAGTCGACCGTCCTGCCGCCACCGATTTCCCGGTAGACCTCTGCCTCGAGGGAAAAGCGCCAGCCGCGGCCCTCCTCGAGGGCGGACCAGTCCAGGCCGGCTCCCACCATGGCGCGCGTGGACCTGTAGTCGTAGCGTTGGACGTGCAGGGCGGCCAGGTCGCCCGCTTCCTGGAAGGCTTGACCCTGCACCCTGCTTACGTCGAGCCCGGCGAAAGGTCGGATGGTCAGGTGGTCGCCCGCGGCGAGGCGTTGTCCGATCCGCGCGAAGACTCCGTAGGAGTGCGCGGTGGGCGAAGCCGCTTCGGTTCCGAGGAAGGTCTTGCGCAGGGACCGGTTGTGCGAGGTGCCTAGGGCGGTGCCCGCGTCCAGGAACAGCAAGCCGAGGGGACTTTCCAGGTGGCCGCTGAGGAACGCGCTGGCGTGGTAAGCCCTCCCGTTGATCGATCCACCCCTCCGCGGGGTGCTGCGAGCGTCGGAGTAGCTGAAGGAGAAGCCGACGGTGGAGCCTTCCCCGGCCGTGGTCATCATGCCGGCCATGCCGCCGTTGAGGTTCGTGTCGAAGGTCGGGGCGTCGATTGCACCGTTCGTGCGGAAGTTGCCGCCCGCGGCTTGGAAGAAGCCTTGGAGGCCACCCGCAAAGCCAACGTCTCCCAGGTGGCGGGGTTCCAGCAGTCGGTGGAGCGAGGTGGCCAGGTTGCGCTGTCCGAGGGCCAAGGTTGCCGGGATGGCAGCGTAGTCCGCCGGCTCGAGCGAGGCCATCGCGCCGGCCAACGTCGGGTCGTCCATCGTCATCAGGCGAGCCACCAAGGGGTCCAGGCCGCTAGGGATGTAGACCGAGCCGCCCTGTTCGAGGGCCTGTCCATCCCGCGTCAGGGCCTTTTCTTGGACATAGCCGGTCAAGCCCGGGCCGACCCCGGGCTGGACGTAGCCGGCGGCCCCGCGGACCAGATAGACGGCGTATTCGTTGGGTCGGTGGACAAGTCCATCGGCGTTGCGGACCTGTCCATCATAGGAGTCGGGCGTCGCGCCGGGGTCGATGGCGGCGGGGCCGACCACCAGGTAGCGGGCCTCGGCGTCGAGGTTCACCACGGTGGCCGGCGTGGGGTTCAGGAAGTAGGAGGAGACGAGCGTTGGGTCGGTGACGGGCGTACCGACGCCCTTGAACAGCACGAATCGTCGGCCATGGTCCGGCAGCTCACCGGTCGGGGTGTATCGAGCGATGGCGATTTCGCCGACACCCGTGGGGTTGAGGTTCGCCTTCCCGGTGAATTCGACCGTATCGTTGTAGTAACCGCCGACCTGGGGCAGTTTGGAGATCTCGAAGGTCCCTCGTCCGGTCAGGTTGATGTCGGCGATGGAAAGCATGCCGGGCGCGTTGCCGGGCGCGAGCACGCCGTAGCTGAGCAGCTGGGGGACCGCGGTCAGCCAGAGGACGCCAGCTTCCTGGGAGAAGGACCAGAGGTCGGGGTCGCTGATGTCGCCGGCGCTGTCGCGGAACTGGGCGAGGTCGAACGTGAAGAGGTCCGCCAAGCCGCCGGCGGGGTTGGCGCCCAGCTGCAGGTTCCCGAACGTCGCGAAGGCGAACCGATTGATCTTCATCGTGTCGAACCCGACCGCGGGGCCGGAGGTCAGGTCGGTGGGGTTCGACAGCGAGATGACGCGGACCGTGATCGGATTGGCCGCGGAAGCGCCCGAGAGGTCGAGCGTGCCCGTGACTTGGAGGGAGTCGTAGGCGGTTCCGGCGACGGCCAAGGAAGCCGGCTTGCTCGTTCCGGCGGCGCTGGCGTCGTGCACTTGCCATTCGACGATTGCCCCGCCGACGAAGCTTAGGTCGCTGAAGGTCAGCAGGCCCGGAGAATTGCCCGGGGCCAGCATGCCGCCGGCGGCGACGTTGGTCGCCCCGAGGCTGCCGGAGCCCTTGAGGATGCCGGCGTTGACGTTGACGGCGTTCCCTTGGGCATGGTTCGCGACGAGCGTCCCGCCCGCGAGCGTGACCGCGCTGGTCCCGAGGGCTCCGGCGACGGTCAGGTCTAAGGTGCCGGCGTTGATGGTCGTGGTGCCTGCGAAGGTGGAAGCGCCGGCGAGGGTGAGCACGCCGGTACCGGTCTTGACCAGCGTGCCGGTGCCGGCGATCGCTCCGGTGAGCGAATGGTTCGCGCCGTCGCCGGTGGTGAGCGAGCCGTTGTTCAGAAGAATCGAGCCGTCGTTCGTCAGGGCGGTGATCGTCTCGGCGCCGTTGAGCTTCAGGGTGGCGCCGGTGGCGACCGTGACGCTGTTCACGGCGCCCAGTGTCGTCGACGTGCCGGTGGCGAGGGTGCCGGCGTTGACGACGAGGTCGCCGGTGATCGTACTGACGCCGGCCAGGGTGAGCGCGGCGGCGCCTTCCTTGGTAAGGCCAGACACGCTGACCGTGCCACTGAGGGTGACGTCCGCCGCGGTGGTGAGGATGCGGGCCGAACCGAGGTCGACGGCGCCGGCCAGGGTGAGGGTGCCTGCGTTGGCCGCATCCCCGAGCGTGACGTCGCCGGATACGGTGATGGCGTTGGCGAGGGTCACGCCGGCCGAACTGGCGGCGGCGAAGGTGCCCGAGTTCAGCGTCACTCCGGCGGTGCCAAGGGCGGTCGCATGACCGACCTGGAGAGACCCTGCATTGACGGTGGTGCCGCCGGAGTAGCTGTTGGCGCCGTCGACGACCAGCGTGCCGGGTCCGTCCTTGACGAGGGTGCCGGCCCCCGTGACCAGGCCGCCGAGCGTCGAAGTTCCCGCGGCGATGGCGGCGGTCAGCGTGGCGTCGATCTGCAGGCTGCCGCTGTTGTCGATCGTGCTGAGGGTTTCGTTGCCGCCGAGCTGCACGGTGGCGCCGTTCGCGATCGTCACTCCGGCGGTGGAGGCGAGGACGTTGTTGCCGGTGGTCGCCAAGGTGCCGCCCGTGACCACGGTCGCGCCGCTGAAGGTGTTGTTGGCGCCGGAAAGGGTGAGCGTGCCCGTGCCGGACTTGGTGAGGCCGCCGGCACCGGTGATGTCGCCCGCGAAGGTGGCGTCGGCGAGGGTGGTCACGGTGCGGCTGGCCGAACCCAGGTCGACCGTTCCGGTGAAGTTGAGCAACCCGGTGTAGCTGGGTTCGCCGATCGTGACGTTGCCGCCGAGGGTGACGTCGCTCGAGACGATGCGCGGCGTGGCGCTGTCGCTGGTGAACGTCGCGGGTCCCGTCACGACCAGGCCGCCCGTGGCCACCGCGGCGTCGTCGCCGAGGCGTACCGTGCCGCCGGACACGGTGTTCGTGCCGCTCGTGGCGGTATTGGCCCCGGTGACCGTGACCACGCCGCCGGTGACGGAGGTGGTGTCGAGCGAGTAGGTGGTGACGACGCCCCCCGAAATCGTCGAATTAAGGTTGCCGGCGACGTTCACGACGCCGCCGCTGATGCCGCCGGTGATGAGGGCGTCCGAAGAGAAGTTCGTCGTGCCCGTCCCGGAGAGGCCCCCGAGCGTGACGCGTCCGGTGGTCGCCGTGAAGTTGAGCGTGCCGTCGTTGCTGACCGTGCCGACGGAGAGCGTCGAGGCGGAGAAGTTGCCGGTGCCCGTCGCGGCGATGGTGAGCGTGGCGGCGACGTTGACGTCGACGGCGTTGAGCGTGGCCAGGGCGCCGATGGATACTCCGCTCGTGCCGCCCAAGGCTCCGGCGGAAGCGTCCACCGTGCCGGCGGCGATAGCCGTCGCACCTGTGTAGGTATTGGCGCCGGAGAGCGTGAGCGTGCCCGGGCCGTTCATCTTGAGCCCGCCCAGTCCGTCGATGAGGCCGGAGGTGACGCCGCCGTTCACGGTCAAGGTCGAGCCGGCGGCGGAAACGGTGACGGTTCCCGCGTTGGTCAGCGTCCCCAGGACCTCATCTCCGCCCAGCGAAAGGGTCGCACCGGCCAAGACGGACGCTCCGGAGGTGCCCGCAAGACGGTTGGAGCCGGTCGTGATCAGGGTTCCGGCGTTGACGGAGGTGCTGCCGGCGTAGGTATTCTCACCGGAGAGGGTCAACGTGCCCGCGGTATCCTTGACGAGGGAGGCGTTGGCTCCGCTGATTACGCCCGAGAAGTCGCCGGCGCCGACGGTGAAAGCGGTCGTGCCAAGTCGGATTTCGCCGGCTCCCGCCAGCGAGGCAACCGCGACGGTGGCGCCGGAGAAGGAGGCCGTGCCGGTCGCGGCGACCGTCAAGGCGGCGGAAGCATTGGCGTCGACCGCGGTCAGCGTCGCGCCGGTCGCGACGCTGACCGCGGAGGTTCCTGCGAGGGAGCCGGCGGAAGAGACCAGCGTGCCGGCATCGATGTTGGTCGCGCCGGTAAAGGTGTTCGTCGCGTTCAGCGAAAGCGTGCCGGCGCCCGTCTTGGTCAGGCCGGCGGTGCCCGAGACGGTGCCATCGAAGCCCACATCGGAAGCGAGCGTGACCGTGCGGGTCGTGGTGCCTAGGTCGATGAGGCCCCCGAAAGTGAGATGACCGTTGTTCGTGGCGTCGCCGAGGGTGACGTCGCCCCCGATGGTCAGCGCGTTGGCAAAGCTCCGGGCATTTGTGTCGGCAGAGGAGAGGATGCCGCCGTTCAGGGTGACCAAGCCAGCGCCGAACGCGGCGTCATCGCCCGCGAGGACGGTGCCGGCGCCGGAGGTGAAACCGCCGCTGAAGGTATTGGCGCCGGAGAGCGTGAGCGTGCCGCCGGTGGTCTTCGTGGCGCTGCCGCCGGCGAGGGTCGCACCGACCAATCCGGCTTCGAAGGAGAAAGCGGCGGCCGTCAGCATTCCGTTGGTGACGGTGCCGCCGGTGAGCGTGAGCGCGCCGACGGTTTCGGAGAGGGCGCCCAGGTCGAAGGTGCCACCATTGACGGTCAGGCTCCCGGTGTCGGCGAGGTGATCGCCCGCGCCGGAGAGCAGGAGGGTGCCGGCGTTGACGGTCGTGCCGCCCGTGTGGGTGGTCAGCGAGTTCAGCGTAATCGTGCCGGAGCCCGACTTGACGAGCGAGCCCGCGCCGCCGAGCGCGCCGCCCAGGGTATAAGATGTCCCGCCGGTGGTGAGGATGCCGCCCAGGGTGATGGTACCTGCGTTGACGATGCCTTCCAGGGCTTCGTCGCCGCCGATCGCGAGCGTGGCCCCGGAGGAGATGCTGACCGAGGAGGTCGCGGTCAGCGTCGAACTGCCGATGGTGACGAGCGTGCCCGCCGTGACGGAGGTGGCCCCGGCGTACGTGTTGGTGCCGGAAAGCGTCAGGGTCGCTGCACCGGCCTTGATCAGGCCGCCGTCGAAGATGGCGCCGGCAAGGATGACGTCCGAAGCGGTCGTCAGCGTGCGATCGACACCGCCGAGGTCGAAGGCCCCGCCGATGGTCAGCGTGCCGTGGAGGGTCGCGTCGCCGAGGGTCACATCGGCGTTCGCAACGACGTCGTTGGCCAGGGTGCGGGCCGTGGTGCCGTCGCTGGAGACCGTGCCGCCGTTGAGCGCCAGGGTGCCCGTGCCGAAGGCGGTGTCGCTGCCCGCGCGGAGGGCGCCGGCGTTGAGCGTCAGGCCACCCGAGAAGCTATTGTTGCTCGAGAGCGAGAGGGCGCCCGGGCCATCTTTGACCAGGTTGCCGTTCGAGACCGTATTCGTGAAGGCTACGTCGACGAGCGTCGTGACCGTGCGGGTGGCACCGCCGAGGTCGGTCGCGCCCGTGAAGGTCAGGGCGGCGGTATCCGCGAGGCTACCGAACG
>JACCDP010467327.1_pt1 | contig 13703 bp, 11 predicted proteins | sample 7445841 | NCBI WGS metagenome assembly JACCDP01 (sample SAMN15323441, study PRJNA562643) | freshwater metagenome | isolation source: river surface water | place: USA:Blue River Watershed | collected 2017-08-17
GCAATTTTTGGACGGGCTGCGCTGATACTACTTAAAAGAGTTGATTTTCCAGCATTTGGAAAACCTGCAAATCCGACATCTGCAATCAATTTGAGCTCTAGTCGAAGATCGATTTCGACTCCAGGACTCCCTTTGGTATTCTCCTCAGGAGCTTGATGCGTCGCCGATACAAACCGCATATTACCCAAGCCGCGACGACCACCTTCGGCTATGCAAAGCCTTTGACCGTCCTCTAAAATCTCGGCAAGCATCTTACCGCTAAGCTGATCAAACGCCATAGTTCCAACAGGAACTGGTATATCAAGATCTGCACCATTGCGCCCTGTGCAGCCATTCGAGCCTCCGCGAGCTCCGTCTTCAGCAGCGTATATCTTTCTATAGTATAAGCCGCTCAGGCTATTGAGCTGGCCATTACCGACGAGGTAAACGCTCCCACCAAAACCACCATCACCCCCGTCTGGACCGAGTTTAGGGGCAAATTTAGCGGAGGCGAAGCTCACCATACCGGGACCACCATGGCCAGAGCGGACACTGATTTCCGTTTCGTCGATAAATTTCACAATGAAACCTCACCTTAGTTACCGGGCTAAGCGTCATACCGTGCATGAAAAGCACGGCAATTTCTACCAGGCTATGGGATCCGGGGGCCGAATGTATCACGTCTATATAAAACGGCAAGTTCAAGTCGCACACCAAAACCTGCGTGTCTCATACTTAGATACCTAAAAAAAAACAGAAGCCTTTAAGCTTCTGTTTCTCATCACAATTTTCTCAAAGTTAAGGCTACTTCGACACTTCAGAAAAAGACATTTATGTGGCTGTTTTCTGAAGTTGCGCTCGCCTCATCAAAGGAGTGAAGAACCGCACGCTCAAACTGGAACGACGCTGACGCTCTTACGCTTTGATTTTGTGTTGTACTCTACTTTGCCATCGACGGTTGCAAAGAGGGTATAGTCTTTTCCTGTACCAACGTTGTCACCTGCGTGGAAAGTGCTGCCTACCTGACGAACCAGGATGCTTCCTGCAGTTACTAATGATCCACCGTAAACTTTAACGCCGCGGTATTGTGGGTTAGAATCGCGACCGTTTTTAGTGCTACCGCCAGCTTTCTTGTGAGCCATGCTTCATCACTCCTCTGCGACAGAGTCCCGAACTCTGTTAGTGTTTGATACCGCTGATTTCAAGCACGGTAACCGGCTGCTTGTGACCGCGGGTGCGCTTGTAATCTTTACGACGCTTGAATTTGAAAACGATAACCTTAGGATTGAAAGTCTGTTTCTTTACAACAGCTTCAATGCTCGCGCCAGCTACAAAGGGAGCGCCAACAACAACTTTGTCGCCACCAACAAGCATAACGTCTGAAAAGCTGACCTTGTCACCTTCGTTCTTACCTTCGAGAAAGTCCACGGTGATCTGATCGCCTTGGCTTACCCGGTACTGGTGGCCGCCAGCTTTAAATACGGCAAACATAAGAGTCTCCTCATCGCATTTACTTTCGATCACAGGAGTCTGTCTCGAAAGGTGTCTTTGCGTGTTTATTTCTGTAGTCTAAAAGAGCTCCGACAGCGTCCGAGCCCAGAGAGCGTCACATATTCTTAAATCAAGCTCCGACTGTCAATAAGAATTCAGCTACCAAGATCCCCTCCACGGCACTTTCCGGAGTTCTGTTCTCTCCCCATAGATGCCCTTAACCAGGCAAATTAGTCGCATCAATAAAGCCATCTCTGCCGAGTAAGAGCTAACTCGACTCGCTAAGCAATGGATATCTTAAGGTGGTCTGTTTGGCATGAACTGTGCTTGTGAAGGGAATCGACAGGAGTCACCATTCCAAAAAAAGTCTTCGGCACTTAAAAAGGAAACTTTAACACGTGGCAAGCATTTTTGGCTCAGACAAAACTACCCAGACAACGACTAGCGACTTGTGGCCGCAGCGAGCTCCTTTCGCCGAGGAGATACCTAAGGAGACTCCGCCTGGAGCAAGAGATTCACGTCACTCGTTTCTCTCGCACCTCGAGGACAACAATCGCCCCTCTGCCCAGGAGCTCCCCCGCAAGCAGGACAAAAGTTTCCGAGGCAAGGACCAAGGTTCAGAGAAACCTACCATACCTCTCAAAACTGAACCTCAAGATCGCGCCGTCAAGAAAATGGCAAAGCTTCAAACTCGGACTGATCCATCAGAGGCTCCACAGAAAAATGCAACGCCTCTTCGCCAGGCAAAAAAAGCCGAGTCGAACCCAACAGTCAATACCCCCGATCGTCTGCAAGACTCCAGTGCAGTAAACCAGCGCCAAGTGCCGGTGACTCCAACGCGCCGTGCGGAGCAATTACCAAATGCAGGAAAAGAGCTCCCCATTCAAAGTTCACTTCCTCTCAGAATCGATACCAGCGAAGTTCTGCGAGAAATTCGAAGCCCCCAAGAATCAACTCTGCAAAGCATGTTGACAGCTGATAGCTCTCAATCACCTGTACCAATGTCAGTGCTCAATTTGTCAGCTATGAGTCCTATGGAATCCCTTACTCGTCTAGAGATGCTTTCCGACCAGATGCTGGCAAGCCTCCAAGCCCTGGGCTTTGCTCTAGGGGGACGAGATGCCATGATGAATGAGTCACCTCTTCTTGCTCTTCTCAGCGGTCATGTCGAACAAGTAGCTCCCCAATCAATTCCCAAACTGATCGCAAGCAGTCCCATGATGCAAGGCATCTTGGGTAGCGGAGATAGCGGCGCTCTCTTTCAAACTCCCCAACCACTCCAAAACCTCTTGCAACAACTGGGGCTAAGCAACTCTCCCTTGGCTCAAGCGCTCCAGAAGACCGACTTGCTACAGGCGGGAACTACACTTTCAGATGCACTGAAAGCTCTTGGATTTGATACTGCAAGCATTGAAAAAGCTGCTGGGTCTTTAGCCAATACGGTTAAAGAAGGCCAACTTCCCGATCTTATGCTTCGCATCGCCAAATGGAAGGCACAACAGCAAGCTGACGAGCTAGGGGGAAGCTTAGCTGTTGCGTCGCAAATGGCTCAAGCAAACCCGAATCGTCTCAATCAGCCAGTTCAAAACTCACTTGAGCCTGGTCGGACTCAGGTCGAAGGGAACTCTCGTCTTCCTCCCACAAAATTAGAAAAAGAGCCTGCTTCCTTAGGTGTTTTTGTGATGGATCCTACTCAAAACATTCTCATACCCTTGGAGACAAGGGGAGAAGCTCCCATTTCAGAGGGGATACAAGCATTTTTAAACCAAGACCCTTCTCTAGCAAAAGAGCCAATATCTCAGAGCAAATCGCTGCGCAATGAATCCATACAAACCGAGCCCTTACCTCAGATTGCTCTTGCCTCTCGCGATCCTTTTGCATCCATTGCCACTCAATGGCAAGCCAACGACATTCAAAGCTTCATATTCGACCCAAGCCAACAATCCCTCGAAACAGCTCTCAACTCGAGTGACACATCCATAAATTCGATGGAAAGTACAGATTCTACAGACACCTTCACGCTCGAGTCTCCTCAACTTGCAACCCTCTATCCAATACCTGAAAATCCTGAGTCTGCGCTTGCTGCCAAGGAAAGCTTCTCCAATCGAAGCAGCACTCCTGATGCGATATTGAGGACCAATTTGGCAACACTCACTGCTACTGACTCACGATCCTCAGGTGATTCTTCGTCGTCCGAGCAAGGCTTTAGCTCTCCCTCCAAAGACGACGCTTCGTCTATGCTCAATACATGGAGTCCAAAAAACGACTCTAAATCGGCCTTCTCCCTGCAAAATGAGGCCCCCACTCAACAGCTTCAACCTGCACAGACTGCAGAGAATCTTCAAAAAATCTTCGATCGGGCATCGATGATGGTCAAAGAAGGCGGTGGCTCTATACGCGTTGACCTAGGTGATCAGGGGCTCGGAACCGTCGATCTCGCACTCGATATCAAAGATAAAACAGTAGAACTGAGAATAATGACAAGTTCTCACCAAGCCAGAGAACTCCTCTCTCAAGAACTCCCTCGGCTGAGAGACTCTCTCTTGCAGCAAAACCTGAATCTGGAAAAGGTAGAAATTGGGCTCGGGGGAGGTTCAGCATGGTCTCAATCCTCGAGTCAAGGTCAGTCACAGGGCCAGTCGTTTCAATGGGCAGAACAGTCTAGCTACCGTAGTCCTCAGGGCTCACGTGATGCTCGATCTTACACACAAACAAGCACTACCCGACAGGTCGGCATCAATCCACTCCATAAAGGTCTCATTCAGGTGAGGGTTTAAACTATGCCAGGAGCAAGCGTACAAAATCTAATCAATCCTCCAGTGCCAGTCACAAAAAATGACTACAGCGCAGCTGAAGTAAATGATCCGACAAAACCAGTCGAGTCTCCTAATCCAAACAAGACCGATTTTCGCTCACTCATCACCAATTCGATGGATGAAATAAAAAAGCAACGTGCTGCCAAAGAAAATGGTGACCTTTCTGCTCAAACAGATGCCGAGTTCCTTGAAAAACTAGCCGATCAAACCAAAGAGAAACGAGTACCAAAGAACCAATTAGGAAAAGATGACTTTCTAAAATTGTTTGTTACGCAACTCCAGAATCAAGACCCCTTAAACCCTGATGACGGCACCGAAATGGCTGCCAAATTAGCTCAATTCAACGGCCTTGAACAAATGATGAACGTAAACAAATCTCTCGAAAAACTCTTGAGCGATCAAACTGCAGGGCGAAACCTACAAATGGTGAATTATGTAGGACGCGAAGTTACTGTCGATGGAGGCCGTACTAAGCTTAAAGATGGTGTTCCGACCAAAGCAGATTTTAACCTGGAAATGCCTGCAACCAACGCGACTTTAGAGGTTAGAGACTCGAATGGTTCTATCGTATTACAAAAGGACTTGGGCGCTCTCGCTGCAGGCACTCACTCGGTACCATGGGATGGCAAAAACAATACTGGACGAACTCTCACAGATGGTGTCTACACCTATTCGATCAACGCACGCAACGTCAATGGCGATGCTATCCCCGTATCCCTCACAGCCAAAGCTCGAATAACTGGCGTCGACATCAAAAGCACAGACGGCACCTTGTACTCTGACTTCGGCAAAATCAAGTTTGATCAAATTCGCTCCGTTGGACGACCAGGATTTGAAGCAGATGCTGAGCAAGCTGCCGCTGCTTCTTCTGCAAACCCAGCCCCCAATACCACAGCATCCAGTAATCCGACCGCTCAGCCATCTACTCCGCAAGCTGCTGGAAATAACCCAACAACAGCAGCACTTCCACCACAGACAAATACCATGCCTAATAAATCAGAGAATCCTGCTCCACCCGTCACTGATGAACTAGAACGCATGCGAGCACAGGGTACCTTAGGACTCAATGCTAACAAGCAAGACCCTGGTCCGATTCCCCCTGCTGTTGCTAACACATCGAAAAAAGCAGTTGACCCCAAACGGAGTGATTCCGCTAAACTACCCATGGAACAATCCAAGGCTAAGAGCCAAGGAGTCAGCAGCACCGAAAAAGGCAGTGCCAAACAGCTTGCTTCGGCCGCACCCTGAAAGGACTAAACTCGCATGAAACCAAACGCCTTGAGTACCGTTACGGTGCTCTTACTTCTATTGTCATGCCGTAGCACTGATCCAAAATCCCACCAATTAAAAGCCCTTGATACGCTTCCCAAACCAGTGCAGCTCGCAGAGGCTGTCCCTCTTCCCACACCTGAGCCCCAATTCGAGTGTATGAAGTCTCCAGACTGTCCAAGCGATCAACCCAAAAATCCTTATCAATGCGTACTTTATCGCTACAAGGAACAATATCTCTGGGAGATGGAAAGACTCCAAGCTTGGGGATCAACACCATGCGAGGCTATGAAAGCTTTTGCAGAACTTACTTGCAAAGAAAATAAGGATGCCAAGTTCATACAGGATGTTAGCTGTTCGCCTGACTCAACAGGAGGTCGTTGCCCAATCCCCAGCAACCCTTGCCAGGAGACAAAAAAACCCAGCAAATGCTACGCAAAGTCCTATGAGGGACAGGACCTTACTTGGGACCAGAGACCTACAGCATGGGGTCCAAACGAGTGCGAAGCTAAGAATCGCCTAGCCCAATTGGCTTGTCGCATGGGATTAAATCCAGACGAATTCGGTAAAATCGAATGTGAAGCAGATACCAATCCTGGCTTATGCCCCCCACCGACCCCTCGATGCTCCCTAGAACATAAAGAACCCACTGAATGTCTTGTGAGTCAAATAGGTGATATCTCCCTGAAGAAACCCTGGACAGCGATTGGTACCTCTGCCTGCGAAGCTCAGTACAGACTCCAACAGCTAGCATGTCTTTTTGGCAATTCCCTTAACCAGTTGACGCCACAAAAGCTCGGAAGTATGGAATGTCGAGGCCTTGTGGTTACCGCACCTCAAGCAAAACCCGAACTCACTACCCCTAACGGAGGCCAGTAGCCTATGAAAAAACTCATTTGTTTTGGATGGCTACTTACTGAGTACGCTCTAGCGAAACCTTTACTTACCTTTGAAAAAGGCGAAATCGTCCCTGCTCACGCGATTCGAATTGAAAAGAGTCGACCTCAGGAGTTAATGATTTTCCTTCCCATGCCTAAGGACACCAAAGTTGACGAAAGCACCAGAATCAAAGGCATTCTAGAAGGTAAGTTACAATCGTTTGTGGGATTAAAGATTCAGGCAGAAAAACCAGATGCCCTCAAATTACAGTTTCAAGGGCCTGACACACCACTCCTACAAGCTCTCTCTCACATCGAAGTTTCCCCATAGCCTCCATCTTAATGGCTCAAGACCTCATAGGGAGCTTCTTTAAGTAGAGCGCTTGGCAATGAAGCTGGAAGCAGCTGAATATCAATATCGTAGCGTTCAAGCAGGCTGTGATAGAGCGCTTTTTCCTCGTTCAAAAGCATATCTTGGATATCGTCGCGCAAGCGTATCCGAATCTCTTTGAGCCCGGTCCTTAAATGATATCTTTCCACATCTCTCATCATGTCATATACAGTCGATTCGCGGCTCAAAACCCGTCCCCAACCGTTACAATGCGAACACTCCGAACTCAATACTCTCTCAAGAGATTCCCTAGTTCTTTTGCGCGTCATCTGAACAAGACCAAGTTCATTGATAGCTAGCACGTTTGTTCTTGATTTATCTGCCTTCAGAGCCTCTAGTAGAAGCTCGTTAACCTTTTGTTGATCAGAAAAACTCTCCATATCAATGAAATCGATGATTATGATGCCACCAAGATTCCTGATACGCAGCTGATGCACGATTTCATGAACAGCTTCCATATTGGTCTTAAAAATAGTGTCCTGAGCATTCAAAGAACCAACGAACTTGCCTGTATTGACATCAAAAGATGTCAAAGCTTCCGTCTGGTCAATTACAAGATACCCACCTGAGGGCAGCCACACTTTGCGAGAAAGTGCGCTCGCAATTTCCATTTCGATACCATAGTGATCGAATATAAGATCCTGACCACGGTAAAGCTGCAATTTTTCTCGGGCTCCAGGAATACTATCCTGCATGAAGTGTAAAAGCTGTTCGTAAATCTGCGCATCATCTACCACAATCTCAGTGATATCCTCACTATAGAGATCTCTGGTGGTCTTCAGAACTAAGTCTGGTTCCTGATAAAGTACGGCTGGTGCTGCGCTCTTCTGATGTTTCTCCTGAACCGTCTCCCAGACCTTAAGAAGGTAGTCTAAATCCTTTTTAAGATGCTCTTCTTGGGCCTCTAAAGCAGCTGTGCGGATGATGAGGCCTTTATCTCTAGGTCGCATCGCTTCTACCGTCGCCAAGAGACGCTGTCGCTCAGTCTCGTCTTCTATTCTTCGAGAAATACCGACGTTACTAAACTCTGGCATCAGAACAAGATAGCGACCTGGTATCGTAACAACCATCGTCACTCGAGGTCCCTTGGTTCCCAGTGGTTCTTTCGCCACCTGAACCATTATCTCTTGTCCCTCTTTCAGAATTTTTTCGATGGGTGTCCTGTTGTTATTCTCTCGCGGATCTTGCTGCGGCTGTACCCGAAGAGTTGCAAGATATTCAGGATCAACGACATCGCCGCCATAAAGAAAAGCCGAGCGATCTGCCCCGATATTAACAAATGCTGACTGCATACCTGGGAGGACCCGACTCACCTTAGCCTTGTAGATATTCCCAACCATTCCGCGCTTATGCTGACGCTCCACGTAGAGCTCTGCGAGTCGATTATCTTCTGTTAGTGCAATTCTAGTCTCAGAAACGGTGCTGTTAATGATCAGTTTTTTGACCAATGGAGTCTTCATGATTTATCCCGACTCGAAAAAGATTCGAGTCTCAATGATGATGCGTTTTTCCAAATCCAAACCCTGCATCAACGAAACCACAGTTTCGCTCATGCAGAGTCCGCGCAAGATATGAGCTCATATTACGGCATTTTAAGATCTTGCTCTATCCTCTTTAAAATGCGTCGACTTGCTCCCCGTTCGGCTTCCACTGCTTCCCAAAGAGCCTTATGCGGAGGACGGCTTCCGAGATCTAGCGACAAAAACCAATGTGCAAATTCAGCTCCGTCATGAATTACCTTAGCCAAACCTCTTTGTACGAGAGCTTTCGCTTCCTGACTCGTCTTGTAAAGTGGCCCAAAACACACGTAAAGCCCCCAGCAGGACGGCTCCAAAACATTGTGTACTCTATGGTGCATCGCTCCGCCAACCCAAGCAACATCAGCAAGTGCATACATCTCTGGCAGCAATCCGATTTGATCCACCAAGAGTACGTCGTCCGATTCCGAGGCCGCATCCAACCCAACTCGACTTGTTTGACATGCGCTCAGTCCAGCCTGTTTCAACATTCCTAACATTCTCTGCGCCATTTGCTCCGAAACATCGTGTGGCGCAATAATCAGCTTCAATGTCGGGCACACTTCTCTTACGTGTTGATAAACTTGTAAAAGCGCAATCAAATCATCGGGCCAAGCGCTCCCCAGAAGGAGAATACGATGTCCCCTGGTGAACTGAGAAAGAGTTTCGGTGATTTTCTGTCGCTTCGTAGCCCGCTCTTCCATCCGCTCCAAGACCCTATCATACTTCGTGTCCCCTACAAGGGAAAGATCTCCCTCAGCCCTTGCAAGATAGGATTTATAAAACGCACGATCCTCCTCACCAACGACAAAAATGTGAGAAATTGTCTCTAAGAGCTGCCTCCATAGCCATCGAGACAGTCTAGATCGACGCAAACTCTCAGACTGTACACCATCTATCAAATAGACTGGTCCTGCAAGGCTGGCCTCTCTCAAAAAAGCTGGCCAAAGCTCATAACGCACAATGACTGTAAGGTTTGGCTGAATTGCAGCAAACAGCTTAGCCCATTCGCGAGGCTGATCCCAAGGCGCAAGAATAAAACGTGCTTCTTCACCCTGAGCGCTTGCGAATCTCACTCCAGAAGCTGATCCAAACACGATAAGAACAAAAGCATCTCTCTCTTCCTGAAAAATTCGAGCCAGTGGCTTGGCTTGTTCGTATTCGCCAGCCGAAGAGCAGAAAAATAAGACACTCCATTTTTTTTGATGGCGCGCCGCATGCAAGGATTCTAAATCACTTGGAGCTAAGGAAAGCCGTACGAGTTGAGCTGCATGCTGTGGTAGCCATTTCGCTAAAGTTTCTGCGACGAACCGGAGACCAGTCCACAGAAGCTGATACAAGCTTAAGAACACACCAGCCTCCCTTTCAAGTCTCAGGTCCTAACATGCGATGAATGACCATAGCCTTCAGGAAATCAACAACTGGAGGTGTTTGAATCAATTGAAAACAAAGCTTATCTTCAAAACGACACTCTGCCTGCCCGTGCTTAGAGCAAGGACGACAGCCCAGTGGCGCTGAAAACACTCGACTTTCGGCACGCCAAGGAGCAAAACCAAAGGCCTCTACTGTTGGACCAAATAAAGCTGCCACTGGCGTACCGACAGCCTCAGCCACGTGGAGTAGCCCTGAATCGTTACTCAAGAGTCCACAGGCGTCCTTGAGAGCCAAGGCTGTTTCCCAGAGACTCAATTTTCCAGCTAAATTCAAAACCGGACCGGTCCAGTCAAGCTTGTCTAAAATCCCAAGGGCAACCTCTCTATCAAGATCGTTACCTACAAATAAGAGACCAATCCCTGCTTCTTGTAAACGCTGATCACGCTTCAATTGCACGGCAAGCATCTGGGTAATTTCTCGAAGCATTGCTAGGGGAGCTTTCTTCGCCTCATGAGCTGCGCCGGGCGCAATTGCCAACCAATTTCCAAACTTTAACTCTTTCTGCCAAGGCTTTTGACCCGTATCATGAGTGGTTGGCAAAACAGGTCTAGCTGGTATTCTATCTAAACCATCCAGCATTTCGACAGGCAAGTGGTGCGAGAGCGCTTCCCTTAGAGTATCCACCATCATTTCGTACTGATAGTCTGGGCATCGCATCAAACCCTCGGGCAATGCTCTCCGCCTTCCCCGCAATCGTGCGGCCATAGTCATGGCACCACGGTCGAGACTTCGCTTTTTTGCACTAAAACTAGGTATTTTATATTCTTTACGTAAAGCTCGACAAAGTAATTGAGATCGCAGATTAGTCTGCAAATCAACAATGAAATGGCAATCTCTGAGCTCTTTTACAGCCTTTTCTTGATAATTCACAACATCTGGATCAGCTTCAACGGTGCGAATATCGGGAAACGCACTTGCGATCAATTGTAAAGCCGGCTTTCTTCCAATCCAAGTTATCTGTACGGGAGCTGGGATTTTTCTTAGCAAATCAATACAAGCTGTCGCTAGAACGACGTCGCCGATACTTGTGCTTCTATATAGAGCCACCTTGATCAGTGGCGAACTTGCAGTAGGTGTAAACACGCTAACTCAACTCCTTGAACACTGGGCTAAAAACCCTCGTACCCCTCTGAGGAGCGGGAGAATACCAGATCCCGTCCTGCATTCTAACCTTTAATTGCTGCGCATAGCACTGAAAACACCGAAGCTTTACCAAATTTTTGGCTCTCAAGGGAGCAATTCAGTTGCCAGGCAGCATTTACCTAACAGCCAGAGATTCCAATCGCAGCCAAACTGGTACAATAGTCCTAGGGGTAATTTCTTTGCCTGATAGAGGTACACATGAAGCAGAGAAAAGGAGATCCTCGTGACCGGGTGACTATCAAGCCCAGAAGTCCGAGAAAACGCCTTCTCAATGTCATCTACTTTATCGATTCGAAGCGCACGAGGACTTTACAAATAAGCCTCAAAACAGCAGGTTTATCTGTTGGAGTTCTGGCTGTCATGCTTATCTGGTCGCTTGTTGCTTCCGGTCTCCTAGTCAACGAATTGCTTGTGAACAATAGCTTAAGAGAGCATACGCGAAAGCTTCTAACAAATATTTTCAATTACCAAACACGCTACGATAATGTGTATGAACGTGCATATCCCGATCAAACATCATCAACGTCGTTAGCTACCAACGAAAAAACTAACAAAGACTCCGATACTATTAAAGTCGAGGAAACTTCAAAGCCAGAAACAGCCGAAGAAGCACAGGAAGATGAGCTCAATGAAGACTCTGACAACGTCTTAGCTCTTTCCGCCAAAGACAGCATCGAAGCGCCGACCAAGCAAAACGTAATTTCAAAGTCTACTGAAAAGGAAAAAAATTCCGGAGCTCCTCCAATTGCAATAGAAAATTTCTCAAGTGCCTTAAACGATCAACTTTTGACCGTACGTTTCTCTCTCAAAAACTTGGAAAAAAAGAAGAAAACGACTGGAACGGTCAACGCCAGGGCACTCTATATTGATGAGAACAGAAAGATACGATTTATTCGTATGCGGATCGAAAATGATACCAACGAAGCAAACAGTGACAACGATAGCCCAAGTTCAGACCAACATTTCAATATTCGCTACTACAAAAACAAAGTATTTCATTTTGACAAGCCAAGCGATGCAGCTGGAGCCTTCACTGAGGTCATCATAGCCATTGAGGACGAGCTTGGTCGGATGAAAGAGTTCACTTATAAAATTAACACGACTTCGATAAATGAGTCGCAAAAAGAGACCAAACAGGCAGAAAAAACAGAACCTTCGACAACTGAAGAAACAACACCGCCCTACGCAGCAGTTACCGAACCTGAGGTCCAGCCCCAAGCACAATAATTGTGCGCCCCCATGGGAGCCCCCATAGAGAATTGATATACTCAGGGGTGTACTCTGGGCTCGGAGGGGATTTTCATGACTCAAGTAAAATTTTATATTTTTACAATTTTCGTGTTTTTTTCCTCATCATGCAGGTTTTTCCACGCGGAAACCCAAATTCAGGTTCGAGTGGTAAATGCTGCTGGAGAGCCTATCGAAGGCGCACAGATCAGCATACAAAAACAGACTCTAGCAAAAACCAATGTCGAGGGCCTAGCCAACATTCAAACTGAACTACCGGTCAATGAAAACCTTGTACTCGAAGTCTCCAAATCAAGTGAAACCCTGTTCTATGCACCATACTTCGAAAACCTAAAAATAAAGCGTGGTGAAAACAACAGCTTCAAGCTTAGAGCCACTCTCTTTGCGGTTCCCAAAGCTGCTCCAGCAGATTCTGACTCACAGCCATCACCACCTTCGAAGCCAATCGCGACAGACGAAAAAGATATCAGCTCAGCTGTGGAGGCTGTAAATAATGAAACAATTTTTAGTCTACCCCCCTCCTCGCTCGAAGACCCGCTCCACTCAACCACCTCAATCAGTGGTGTTAATTCTAGTAGTGCCTTAGCCTTAGAACTCCCCCAGCAAGAAACAAGTAGCGGTCGCCTGCTAACATTTTATGCGGAATCAAGTACTCAACCTATCGCTAATGCAAGCTTTTTCATAGGAGACACGAATAATCTCCAGTGGATAGAAGCATGTACTTCAAACACCCGTGGACGCTGCACCTTCAACCTTCCTCCTGACTTTCCAGGGGAGACCGTGACCGTAATGGTGCGCGCACAAGGCTTTATAACTCAAACTCAAAACTTACAGCTAGGCCAAGGCGATCGCTTTCGATTCAATTTGAATCGCGGAAATAGCCTTGATATTTTCGCATTGCAGCGACGATACCAATCGGTCACAGGACTTAAGGGAGTCCGGATCCTTCTCGGAGAAAAAGAACTTGGAACGACTGATCAATTCGGTTTCTTTTCCCAAACAGTACCATCTTCAGCACAAGGAAAATCATCGATCCGACTTGTGAGTACGAGCCACAACCCTTCTGATATGAGCTTCGAAGTTGTTGAAAATGCTTCCAACATCGTTATTCAAAACTACCATCAAACGACTGCTCCATCTCCAAGAGTTTTCATGCTTCCAATTCACCAATCAGGAGCACAGATTGGTCCAACTCAATTGGCTTGGGAAGAAAAGTTGATACGAGGTATTCGTCATTCAATTCTCAATCAATCACCTTTTGAAGAAGCGGACCTAGAACGTGTAGGTCCCCTTTTAAGTAAACTCGACATATCCCCAAAGGATCTTGCCAAAAAAGGTTGGCAGCATTCTGAACTTACCCATGAAATGGAGTATGCATTACGCACATATCTGATAAGTGCACCTCAGCCTTTTTTAGAACTCAGTCTTATAGATTCAAAGGCTCAAGTTATAGCCGCCACGAAAGCCCCACTACCCAACAAAGCAGAAGATAAAATCCTAAAGTCACTGCTTCGACGCCTGAGTCAAGAACTAGCCC
>JACCDP010590886.1_pt1 | contig 13695 bp, 8 predicted proteins | sample 7445841 | NCBI WGS metagenome assembly JACCDP01 (sample SAMN15323441, study PRJNA562643) | freshwater metagenome | isolation source: river surface water | place: USA:Blue River Watershed | collected 2017-08-17
CTGTAAATAAATAGTAGCAAATTACACAACATTTATCAAGATTATTATAATTGTAGTGTAAAAAAGAGATCTGTTCTTTTACTAAATTAAAAAGCTAACTTACAGACTAGCTATCCGTGTGTTTGTGGAAAAACTAAAAAGATATCCATTAATTGAAAATACACACTATTAGTAAACAAGGAGAGATTTATGAACAAGCGTTTTTTAGTTTTTCTTGATTTACTAGATTTAATTGAAAGTATGCATTTTGATAACATTTCTTATGACTTTTTAAAAAAATCATAAATAACGAGATTAAATCAGGTAATTTCCCAAGGAATTTTGAAAAATATCTACACAAACACCACTCAATTAAACAATTCAGTATTAAAAACCAAAAAATAAGAAGGCTATGAAATAAAAATTATCGTATTAAATTAACAATTTATGTCTACCTTATAATTATGGGTTTTGACCTAAACACTGCTTTTTTATTGATAATATATAGAATGAAAAGACATAAATAGTCGATATAGTCATCATATTTTATGCTTCTGGCATAATTTTTTTATCCGGTTAGCGTTAAGGGTTACCTTAAACACTAGACATAAATTTGCAAGAGTTGTTCAATCTCTGAAACATAACAATATGAACCAATTGGGTATTCATCCTCAGAAGCCGGCTTGAGTCAAATCGAACTGTTTCGCTATGCAGTAAGGTCTTTATGGAATGTAAATAAATATTTAAATCTCAAATCCGCCTTCAATAATAAATTTGCTTAAAAGTTCATGTACCTTCATAGGAACTTTTCTTGGAGGAAATACTTCGCCGGATTTTTCTTCAAAGTATTTTTTTGCCTTTTCATGGTCAACGGTTGATTTAAGTTTGTCGAACCGCCCGAATTCATTGAGATTTAAAGGATTAACCATTCCGTTAATGAAATCCCTTAATAAATCCTCATTTACTCCTAAGGTAGACGCAAAGCGTCGAATTTGGTCATTTTTGGCTTTGGTCCGATATTGAGTTACGTAATCACGGAATGTCATCCCTCCTTCGACTTTGATGCCACCACTTTGAATATCATGTAAGAAAAATTTTGCGTACTTTTGATCTTCTTGTGTCAAAGTGGCAAAAGATTTGTGGAGTTCTGCAAGGGCTTTTTCTAAGAATTCTCCGTGAGTTTGGAGCTCCTTAATGTACTTTATAAATCGAGAGTTCATATAATCAGCATCTATTGCGCCTGTACTGAGTTCGGTTAAATATCCTTCGATTTCGTAGGGGGCATCCGGCAACTTCGGATCGCTTGTAGTGACAAGTTCTTTATATCTCATAATAAGGATTAAGTGGGTAGTTTCGTCTAGATGAAGAGTTAATTCATCTTTTCCGAATCTATATAATTGTTTCTTCCAAACAAAACCTTGGACTTTTGCGGATTCCAAATATTTGTTAAAAGTAATAAATTGACTTGCAAATTTCCGACGCGATTCGATATCGTCAGGCAACTTTTCAAAATTATCCACTCCAGCCGCTGAAAATATTCCCGAGATTAGGTCGTATTTTTCGTTCATTTTGGTGAGATTTTTTTGCAAATCATCAACGAATATTCCGAATGGTTTATTTCCAGAATAAAGTTCAAAAGCATTTTCTATACGTTTTTTCATTGTATGAGGTCTTCGGTAATAGCGGATTATACCATGTGGTTTTTCAGGACCAAAAAGACGATTAGTCCTAGAAAATGCCTGCACTATGTTTTCAAATTTCAACTCTTTATCCAAATACAGAGTATTTATCCATTTAGAGTCAAATCCAGTTAGCATTTGATCAACAACGATTAAAAGGTTAATTGTCTGCTCTGGTTTAGTTTCAATTGAAACATATGGTTTCTTGTGAGCAAATCTAATTGAGATATCTTTCTTAAACTTATCTGCAGTCGAAAGGCTAAAGGTTTGCTCATACCGTTTATTATAATCACCAATGATCTCTATTAGCGCATCTTCTTTATAAATACCTTTGCCAAAGTTGTCAATATTAGGATCGAATAGTGCAGTTACTCGAAAATTGGGATTCTTTGTTTTGAATTTTTTGTAATACTGAATTGCCTCAACAATACTGCTTGTAGCAAAAATAGCATGAAACTTCCCACCGCGGCTTAGTGTTTCAAAGTTTTCAAGGATGTCTTTAACTACCATATCATGATGCTCTTCCCTTTCGTATTGGGCATCGGGAAGGAAATCTTCAATACCTTTACGGTATACTCCAAGTGAATCTTTAAAACCCGCCATAGGGGTTTTAATGTTATCCATAAAAAGGTAATAGAGTTCTGATTTCTTCGAATCGGATAAAGCTTCTTCTAAGTTTTTTGCTTTTGCTTTTTCAAGAGCAATCAAAGTTCTGACATCTTTGTCTCTATAAGTTGATACTAAAATGGGATCAAATCCAAGAACGTTTTCGTCTCGGATTCCATCAGCGATGCTATATCTATGTAGTTCATCTCCAAAAATATGTGCAGTGGTAACCATTTTCTTTTTGTTTTCATCAAGAATGGGTGTTCCAGTAAATCCAAAAAACACAGCGTTTGGAAATGTATCCTTAATTGTACTGAGCATGTCTCCAAATACTGACCTGTGTGCTTCATCGACAATAAAAACAATTCTTTTTTGATTTATTGATTCGATTTCAAATAGTGTTGCTTTTTCCTTGGATAATGCCATTTTTTGAATCGAAGTAACAATTAAAGTATTCTTAGGATCATTGCTCTTAAGTTTTGAAATAAGAGCATATGTGTCTTCTGTTGATTGGATATCATCTGTTTCTTCCGAAAAAGCACGATATTCTCTTAAGGATTGCGTTCCGAGTTCAATTCTATCAACCAAAAAGAGAACTTTATCTGCAAACCTAGAATTGGCTATAAGTTGTGCAGATTTAAAACTTGTCATCGTCTTTCCAGAACCCGTAGTGTGCCAAACATACCCGCCATAGGTAACTTTTTCGCCCCACTTAAGTTTTCCGATACGATCGACGATTTGCGAGACGGCATGGTACTGATAACTTCTAAGAACTTTCAAAATACCATCTGTGTCATCAGCAATTGTATAATAACCAATAAGTTCGTGCGCCATTGGTATTGAAAGAAGATTTTGAGCAATTTCTTGCCATCTATTAATTGGTTTATTGTTAAAATCCGCCCAATGAAAGTAATAATCTTTGTTGAATTTTCCATCTATTCCGGGGTTTGCAAAATACAAGGTAGTTTCAGGAGTCATTGCGACGAATACTTGCACCAACCCAAAAAAGCCTGTAAATACACCTTGGTGGGAATACTTTTCAATTTGATTATAAGCTTGACTGACATCAATACCACTTTTCTTAAGTTCTATATGGATTACTGGCATACCGTTAATTAGTAGCATCAAATCACCTCTACGTGGAGGATAAATGCTGGATTTATTCTTAAAAATTGGTTGTTCTGCAATTTGATAAACGCTGTTTCCGCCAGCAATTTCTTGCCTGTCATAAATTTTGAGACTCACCCTATTACCAAAATGCGCTTTGTCTTCTTGGTTATCACGAATAATTGAAATGGTTTTACCGTTGATAAATCCATTTATGTTTGCTGGTGTTTTTAGTAAATTAATTTGCTCAATAATTTGGGTCATTTCGCTTTTGGTTAAGGGATAATCACCTAGGCGGTCAATTGAACGGTTGTTGTTAAAAAGAATATCAGCCCAATTTTGCATAAGTTCTTCTTCGGTTTTATAACGAAGAATATTCTGTTCCCATCCATACTTTTCTGAAAGGAGCCTAATAAGTTCTGCTTCAAATTTTAATTCATCATCAAACATATTAATGAACCCCTTTTCATAAAAACAACTTATAAAGCAGGGACTTTTTTAAGTTTTCAAGTTTTTCTAACTTAAGCAGATTAAGAGAAATTAGGTTATCCATGAGAGATAAAATCGAAGAGATTTTTTCTTGTTCGTTCGCCTTTGGGTAACGAATTTCCATATTTAGTACATCATACATACTCGGGTGCTTTATTGATGCTCCACGATATGTTTTTTCAATGTTCTTAATTTGACTATTCATCCAATAAAATAAATATTTGTTAAGTAACCTTTGAGTGTCGGTTGATGTTGCAATTCTATTGTCAGCTGTGACAAATTTACCTTTCCAGTATTTAATATTTGGGGTTCCTCCCCAAGGGATTGCCACCACTTCGCCTTCGCAAAGATAATTTCCGGCTTTTTCTTCTGTTGTGAAACCAACATAAGTACCGGTTGAAAGCAACAAGACTTTACCATTATTATCTTCAAGTGAATTTAGCTTTTCAGCAAGAACATAAGGGTATTTGATTACTTTGGATTGTTTTTCTCTTTCTACCTCATTGAAATTTTTATCCCAAGAAGTTAATGCCCATAGTGCATGTTTTTCGAACGTTTCCTTGAACTGATTGAATCGAATTCGAGGAAAAGATTCTCCATTTTGGGGGATCATTTTTACTAAAAGTGTGTTTTTTACACTAACTATTTTTTCAAACTTGCGCCTTTTAAGGTTGATAATCTTATCTATAACATCGAGAACTTTACCGATTTTCCTTTGTTCATTAACACATGGCACATAAATTTCTATCTTTTTAAAATCTGATTCATGTATTCTCCATTGTCCGTAAACTACTCCTTGCCTCCATTTAACCATTGAACTGATAAAATCTTTTCTTGCTAAACGGCGACCTAAAAAGTCTGAATCAGCAATTTCTGTTTGCCGAAAAATACTATAAACTGGCGAAATCGATGCATTCCCATGCTTATTGAGTCCTATTGATCCTGTTTCGAGATTGTTTGAACTATAAATAAAGTCTCCAAACTCAGTTCTTTTATAAAGCTTGTTTACTACATCAGATACCAACGAACTTCTATCGTATCTTTCACCCTTCGGAGCGACTCCTTCATTTGCTATAAAAGCCATAAGAGGATATTCATCATTCATGGGAGCTTTTTCGTTACGCTCTATTAATAGTTCTTCGACTTTTCGCTTTTCCCATTCTTCAGTGAAGCCCATGAATCGTAAAGAGGGTTTTCGATAATTATTTACCATCTTTTTCACCTTTGATAAGTTTTTTGAACTCATTTATCCCCTTCATGTCAAAATCATCACCCTCAAGTTCATCAATTAGCGTAGCGAGATGCTCACTTGTTTCTTCAATCTGTCTTTCTACTTCTAACAATGTATTTGAATATTTATTAACTAGTGTTTTAATCTTGATAGAAAAATGATTAACGATAATAATTGGTAGTTCCAACAATGAATTGATAATTGGATCTATCCATTTTATTGTCAATAGTTCGTTGGTCTCATCTAAAGATAAATTTTCGATTGTTGATTTGGTTTTATTTTCTAGTATTAGATTAAGAGCTTTTATTTCTTTTTTAAGACTTTTCTCTTCCTCAGAAAGGTTATTAACCCGAATTACTTTATCCTCCAAAGAATCTTCGGAATACTTGACTCCCTTATTAATATTTTCTTTAATGTACTTTTTGACCTCTGTTGTTACGAAGGCGGTCTTTTCATCATTCAATATATCGCTCTCAATTTCATCCTCCGACATTGAGTCAATTATTTCTTGATAGGAATTTAAAATTTCCAAAAGTCTATTCTCTTTTGCCTTAAGGAGATGTGTTTCTTCGATAAGTAAAGTGTTTTGAACGAGAGAAAACGGAATGATACGTCCTACAAAACCATCTTGGACTTCGTGTTCCTTATCATCTTTCTTTTTAATAATAAAATAAGGATCGACTTTTGTTATTGAAGATTTACCTTCTGTCTGGATAATTTCTAAATCTATTTCAATTTGCTTCCAACAATCATTTAAAATTTGGAATGCGTGATAACGGTCAATAAGAGAAATGGATTCTAATCTTTTGAAAATGTTATCACTCAAAACTTGCTCTAGTTTTGAGCGATCTACTTTTAACATATTACTAATTAGTTGGTCATATAAGAACGATCCCAAATCCTTAAATTGAATGTTGAAATCATCCTTGAATTTTTGGAAATCAAAATTACTGCTTACAATTTTGTTGATTTCATTTGAAATTAGTTCCGAATAAGGGGTTCCATTATTCTTAAATATCTGCTTTTTCAAATTTGGAAAAGCTATCCAATAATTTTTGAGCTCATCAATCTCATTATTGGGAATGCCACCGAACATCGTCGCATATACATCCCAAGGTTCTTCACCCTCTGAAGAATCCACATAACGGGAAATATTTAAGTTATATTCGTTCCTTCTGATTTCTTCTCTGTTTACAACTCTTGAATACTTTTCAATTTCTTTTCTAGAAATAATAGTATCAATCGCCTTTTTGATATCGGAAGCCCGAAGTTTATTCGTCTTTCCCACCTTCTTAAAACCTTTTGAGGCATCGATGATAAGAACATCACTATTAACCTTTTTCTGTTTTAGCACCATGATTATAGTCGGAATCCCGGTACCAAAAAAAATGTTAGCCGGTAATCCAATAATGACATCTATATGGTTTTGCTCGATGAGATTTTTTCTAATCTTTTCTTCTTCTCCTCCTCGGAATAAAACACCATGGGGAAGAACAATTGTCATTATACCGTCCGGTTTGACATGGAAAAGATCGTGAAGAAGAAAAGCATAATCGGCTTTGGATTTTGGGGCAATTCCAAATTTTTTATATCTAGCATCTGTTTCTTTATCTGTTGGATCCCAATGTTGAGAGTAAGGGGGATTAGAAACTACTGCATCGACATAAAGTGGATTGTAGGTTGTATTAGGGTCAGACTCGTCAAAATACGGCCAATCTTCCTCGAGAGTATCAGCGTTTCGCGTAACTATATTTGAGGGCAATATACCCCTCATAATAAGGTTCATTCTTGTCAAGTTATAAGTGTTTTCTTTGAGTTCCTGAGCGTAATATTTAACCTTATCCTTCTCCTTCATATGCTTTGCTACAGACTTTCCAATGTTGATCAGCAATGAGCCAGAACCACTAGTAGGGTCATAAATCTGAATTTCTTTTTTATCTTTTAGGTGATTGGCTATGATTTCTGACATTAGTATGGAAACTTCGTGGGGAGTATAGAACTCGCCGGCCTTTTTACCAGCGTTAGCAGCGAACATGCTGATTAAATATTCATAAATAAAACCAAGAACGTCATATCCTTGTTTTCCATCCATCGGAATACTATCAATTAGATGGATCAAATCACTTATTGCCTTGGTCTGGGCACCGGAACTGTCTCCGAGTTTTCCCAATCCATTTTGTAGTGCATAGAAGATTTCTTGCTCTTTCCTTTTCCCTCCAAAAACGTTTTGATGAGTTGGACTAATGAGTCGGCTAAAAGCATTAAGAGCATCTGTTACGTTTGAAACATCAAAATCTTTACCTTTGGATAGCCAAGTTGAAAAAAGATTGCTATATGAAATGAAATAACCAAGATTTTCCTTACAATACTTTACCGTCTCTTGATCTTCTTCATTAAGTTCTTTTAAATCATCTTTGCTCCAGCCCTCTTTAGGTGAAAGTAACCATTCCTCTTCTTTATCTGATAGGAATTTATAAAAAATAAAACCAAGGATATAATCCTTGTATTCGTACGCTTCGATCTTGGAGCGCATTTTATTTGCAGATTCCCAAATTTTAGATGCTAATTGTTGTTTATTCATAATGTTTTACCCCCATTTTTGGCTTTGATTAGAAGATCATATATTTTCTTTTTAGTCTTAAGAGTGGGTTTGAACTTGCCGGTCTCCCAACGGTTAACTGTGCTGAACGAAACCCCCAGTAAAGCGGCTAGTTCAGTTTGAGTTAAAAAATTCTTTTTTCGGTAATTTCTTAAAAATTCGGAATAATCCATGATAAACCGCCTTAATATAAGCAATTTTGATATTATTCAATTATAGCACTCTTATAGCATATTTTGCTATTAAAACTTTTAATCGACCGGTTAAAGAAATATCACTAGGAATTTTTTAGATTTTCAAAATTTTAACCCCGCGTATTTTGGATACCCCTCCAACGGTACCCTTTGCCTCTAATTTTGCTTCGACCCCGGGGGGTTACTTGCCACCATTCATGACTAAAAACCAAGAGTGGGCCTTTTAAATCATTTCTAGGACTATTCAGCGTATTCCTCTTAGGGGCTGAAGTTATTGACTAGCTGAATGGCGTACTCTATTCCCTTTATCTAATATATCTAGTTTATCTATTTATTTTTATTTTTATTTTTATTTTTTTTGTGTACTTTTGCATATATTAACTATTCTAAATCGACATTAACCCCCGTTACTGTGAATAATAACCCCTGCTTGTGTTAGCAAAGTGTCGCCATTATGTTTGCAATAACCTCAGAATCCTTTTATTCAATTAAGGAAAATTTTCAAGTGTAATTCTTTGAGCAAAAACTTGTGGGTTGATATATAGTAATCGGTTTTACTAAATTTTTGAATTTATACCTATCTAATAAATTGACTTAGAGAACTCTATAATAAGTTAATGGCAATAAACGTAAGTTTTAATTTCAATGCTGATACTCCTTATGGTAAAGACCCAGATACTTATAGTCATTCTCTACATTCTTATCATCGAGTATTATGGACGAGAAAATTACCTAATGGAGAAAAGTTTAACTTAAAAGAATCTATTAAAGCACCTTATTATCTTTTCGATGAAGTTAATTCAAAATATAGTAGCGATTCCCTTGTGCAATCCTTTAAGAAAAAGACTATTTCTTTCAGTATAAAAACACAACAAAAAGCTAACAAAATTCGGGAAAAAGGAAGAACAATTGGTGGTTATATTATTTTTCCTGCTTATCGTATTGATAATAAGCAAACTATTAATGCAGCAAGAGGTTTTCACCCAAAAATAAGAGACCGCTTTGATTTAACTCTCGAATGCATTAGGCTCTATTACGAGGGAAATGTTACTTCTCCATTAACTAATACTCTTAATTTATATAAAGATTTTTTGAATAAATTTGTAAGTTTTAAGGAGTATGTAAAGTTCTTTTATTTGGATCCCTTTGTAGATGAATCATATAATCGGGTTACTTTTTTACTTGATTTTAAGGGGTTTAATAATAATGCCATTCCAACTAATGAAAATGAATATTTGAATTACTTAGATAGAGTTGAAGAAACGATTGAAAAAAGAACCCAACTCATTAAAGATTCCTTTTAATCAAATTGGAAATTCCGAACACACGGATTGGAACTCCGTTCCGTTGTTATCAAAACACACGGGGTATCCATTTTTTTATTACTCAAGGCTTTAAATCAAATAAATATTCATCAAAAATTTTTTTGAGTTCGGTTTCGATAACGTTAATTTTTTTAGAAAAAAACGGAACTTTAATAAACCTTATTACGATATTATCAGAGGTTCTAATTTCAATTTTTTCATTTTGAAAGTCTTCTAAAAATGAATAGGGATAAACCAAAGATACCTTCTTAGCTTGATTTAGCTTTGCATAATGCAAAATTTGATTGATATCACTTTGTTTTACATCATCTTCAAAATTATAGAAGTCAACAATTTTGTACTTTGTATCAATAATTATCTTTTCGTTCAATTTTTCAATAATGATATCCTCTTTAAGGTACTTTGCGTGTCCTTTGAATACATTATCAACGTACATACTTCCAGTAAAATTTTTGTTATGGCTTAATTTTACTTTTCCTAAATTAATCTTGTGGTAATGCCTTTTAATGAATTGTGCAATGAAATTCTCAAATAATTTATCCGAATTAAATAAAAAACAATAAGAAAACTCATTTTGTTTTATGTTGTCAAAACCAATATTTGCGATAATAATCTTTGAAAGTTTGAGTAGTTCATCAATTAAATGATCTTTTTTAGTTACTTTTAACTTATTTAGTTCATTTGCTTTAAAGTATTTGTCATCAACTTCTGATAATATTCGAAGATTATTTTCGATAGTAGTTTGAAAACCTTCCAGGTTTTTTGAGTATCCCTTTATGATTTTTTTATGAATAAACTTAATTAGCTGATTAAGATTATTATTAAACTCAAAGGCTGCATACGTTTGGGGAATTTGGTGAGAATTACCCCGAGAAATATACTTCTGAATGTAATTTTTAAAGTTGATGCGACCTTTAATCTCTTGGTGAGTTTCATTTAATTCTTCATATTGATAGTAAGGGTCTCTTTTTAATAGATTTTGACTTAATTTGATGAAAAGTTTGAGTAGTATCTCGATGTAACCATCGTTTTCCTTATGAAGTGATTCATAACTTAAAAAGGGATCCTTTCTATATAAAATATATTTAAACCATAATGATTGATGTTTTTTGTAAAGTTCTACGTTGATTGAACCCTCATCCTGCCTAGCAACCTTAGGAAATATATATATTTCAATTGATTTAAATCTAATAACCCCAAGATGCTTTTTGGTTCTAACTTTACCCTGTTTAAAATCTAAGAATGGTTGAAATTCTGAATAATCTTCTTTAAATAGGCTTTTGTATTTTTTCCAATTCAAATTTAAGAAGAGCTCTAACTCTTTAAAAAAAGTTGTGGGGCTTGAAACTTCGAATTTGCTTATTGGAATCTCGGTGTTTTCAAATGTAATTATTCTATTCATTATCTACTTCACTGTTATTCTTCCGAAATCGTTTCTTTCAATTGAAATATTATATGGTTTTAATTTTTCTAATAATTCTAAAATATCTTCTTCACGGTCATCAAAGTACTCGTAAAGTAATGGGATGATGTCTTGATTAAGTATCTTAGGTAATTCTTCAATCGTTCGATCCATAAAATATGAATGACCTAACAAAGCATCTTTTTTCCCATTATCATTTTGAATTAATTCTAAATTGATAATGTTTAGGATTTTTCTCAAATCTAAATCTTTTATCAACTTCGCTTCGGGTTTCATTTCAATAAATCTAAACCTTCTTCTTAAAGCAATATCAACTAAAGAAATCGATTTATCGCTTGAATTCATGGTTCCTAGTAAAAAAAGATTTCTTGGTACACTGAATTTTTGCTTAGAAATAGGAAGTGTTGTTTCAACTTCGTTATCTGAACCTTGCCGTTTATCTGCTTCAACTAGTGTGATGAGTTCTCCAAAAATTCGACTTATATTACCTCGATTTATTTCGTCAATAATAATCACAAAAATTTCGTTTTTTCTCCTGTTTGCTTCTTCTACTAAATTTTTGAAGACTCCATTTTTAAAATCAAATTTTAAATTATTACTTTCATTTTTAATTGGGGCTAAGCTCTCAATAAAATCTTCATATGAATAAGATTGATGGAAAGTTGTAAAAACAATGTTTCCACGTTCTACAAATGATTTGTATTTTTTTCGAATCTTAGAAATATAATCGAGATTTTGATTCATTTCGGGCTTTCTATTTTCAATAAAAGCAACAGCGAATTCCTTTGTCCAGAATGTTTTACCTGTTCCTGGGGGACCATACAATATTTGATTCAAATCATTGATTAAGTTCAATTTCACTTCCTCTGTTTCAGTTTCTTTCCAAATCGATGCTTTTGTTGAAAAAACATCTAATATTCTTTCGAATACTTTTTCTAGACCTGGTGTTTTTAAATTTTTTGGTGATTTGAGGAATACTTGGTCTAAACCTAAAGAACCTAACTCTTTAAAAGTTAAACTCGCTGTCTTATTTTCTTTGATGGGTTTTAACTTAAAGTAAGTGTTTGATTTTGAATCTTTCTCACTTTGAGTTAACCAATATGGATCAGGTAAAGGGACGACCTTTGGATCTAGTCCTACTTCAACAACCTCCATTAAATAAATAATCTTTTTCTTTTCTCCTGATGCATAAAAATATAGATAATCTCCTAACGCGTAATCTGAACTTCTAAAATCACCCCAATAAACATAGCCATTTTCTTTTAAAGCTTTATCTAAAGAATATTGGTCTGGATTCCAAGGAATTAAGTAACTTTGCTTTGTTTTTAATTTATTACTTATAAAGTCTTTGTATGCCACGAATAGATTTTCTTTGAGCGCCCAGCGATATACTTTCTTACCATCTGACAAAAAATGGGCTTTTCCTTTACCTATGACTGGCCAATCTTTAGCATCTTTTTGACCTTGGTAATTTAAACCAAGAATTTGATTAATATCTTTAGCTAAATTTAAAAATAGACTTTTATATTCTTCTGCAGAACTACCATATTTTTCCTCTAATTCTCTAGTAGAAATACCCTCAATTTGATTCTGTGAAATTTTATCTATTACCGCAAGTCTATTTTCAGTAAAAATAGACTTATCTTCGAGTAGACTAATAAAAATTTCCTTGGATATAAGTGGAGTAAAGCTCTGCTCAGCAAAGTCCCATATATCTTCACTTTCCAAAGATTTAGATTCTTGTTCAGTTATGAGTCTTCTTGTTATATACCAATATATATTAAAGGCTAAAAAATGCAGATTATCATCATTAAGTCCATTTTCAAGAAGTTTTCTTTTGTAATTTTCAACAACATCAGGTATTAAATACTTTATCAAATCCAAAAGTCTGTTCATTAAGGTAAAAAAGTGTATAACTTTCAAAGCTCTGGTTTTATTGCCATAGTTTTCAACTTCTTCTTTAAAAAATAAACGATTAAACTCTTCTGCCTCAGTTGCCTTATAAAAAAAGTATTTACTTGGATATTCAAATGTTAAAAACACCGTTATCACTCTAAGGTCTTTATGCGCTGCTTTATCAGTAGGCCTGCCTTTGATAAAATCAAACTCTTTTTCAATTGAATCAGCAAAGTGATTTAACCTTGTTTCTAAATCCCTTGATTCGTCGTACAAATTGATGAATAATTCTCTAATAGTCTCTGGTTTAGATTCACATACGGCAATAAGATTATTCAGTGGATAATAATTCTTGGAAATAAAGATATTGCTTTTAATGTCAAAAGAATCCTTTAACATCTTTAAAAAATCAGTAGCATAAATGTTCCAGTTCTTTTTATACCTTATTAATAACTCAAGCTTATATTTTTCTTGATTAAATGCCTCATTAAACTTTTCTATATCCTTGAATGCTTTTATTTCATTCCTTAAATTTTTCAGTCCCTCTGTAATTGTGCTTAAAGGTTTTCCACTTTCCGCTAAAATAATATATGAATAATTTCCTCTAACCGATAAAACAAATGAAGATGCTTCTGAAGGAGAGTCAAACGTATAATCTTGAAGGAAAGTATTCTCGTTTATAACAGAATCTTTTCTTAACTTTTCTCTGTTACTCAAATATTTATCATCAACATAATCTTTGATATTTGGATTAATTGTAGAGCCCTTTTCAATTGTTACTTGTTCTGTAACCTCATCATAGAATCCTAACGCTTTGACTTCCCTATCTTCAATAATAATTCTGTGTTTCATAATTCTCCTTTTTAAATTCCTAATATTTCAATCGGCACTATGTTGAAATAATAAAAACAACCAACTGCATTTATGTATTCTAAGACATCTCGATATTGATCTTGTAAGAACCAATCATTAAGTAAATATATATATTCAACATCAAAACCAACTAAATTCGCAAGTTTTTTATATTGTTTTAATTTAAAATCGCATGTTTGTAATTTCTCATCCACGGACCCTGCACGATGTTGGAACTTTTTTTCAATTATATAAATAGTTCGTGTGATGTTATTAATGAACGCCTCATCAGGTAGTAATTTTTTTGAAACCACA
>JACCDP011141903.1_pt1 | contig 13691 bp, 14 predicted proteins | sample 7445841 | NCBI WGS metagenome assembly JACCDP01 (sample SAMN15323441, study PRJNA562643) | freshwater metagenome | isolation source: river surface water | place: USA:Blue River Watershed | collected 2017-08-17
CGATGCTGCAATTGTCTCTGCTCGAGTTGATGGCTCAGTACTAGTAATTCATGCTGGAGCTACTAAGAAGCCACAATTTACCGGTGCCCGCGATGCCATGATTTCGGTGGGATCTTCAATACTTGGTGTAATTCTCAATATGATCCCAGAGGATTCACTTGAGTATGAGTATGGCTATCGATATGGGTATCCACGTTATTACGGTAATCATTACAGCCCATATGGAGCTAAAAAAGAGGAGGCTGGGTTATATCAACCTCGCCAAGATGACTTGGCAAGAATTGAGCGCGAAGAGAATTTTAAACACATAAAGGGCAAGCGGTTTAAAGAGGAGTTAATGAAGGATGCTAAAAAATCTTATAAAACTCCCAAAGATTAATAAGCACCCTTACCTTTAAATATCGCACCTACTGTTGCAATTATGATCCAAAGATCTCTAGTAAAGCTCCAATTAGTTAGGTAATTAAGATCAAGTGAGATGCTAGTTTGTAGATCTAAATCTGATCTACCACTTATCTGCCAAGGGCCTGTGATGCCAGGCTTTGCATTTAAACGTCTCTCATAGGTTGAGTTATACAAACTCACCTCCCGGGTTAAGGCAGGACGTGGCCCCACAACTGACATTGAATTATTTAATACATTAAAAAACTGAGGTAGCTCATCTAATGAATATTTGCGCAATATTTTGCCAATAGGAGTGACTCTAGGGTCATCCTTACTTTTAAAAATCACATGATCTCGTTTATGCAAATTTTCAACCTCAGATAATCTTTGATCTGCATCTTTAATCATGGAGCGGAATTTATAAAATTTAAAGGTTTTACCATTTAACCCTACTCGTGTTTGAGAGTATAAAATTGGCCAGCCACTGGAGAGTAAAACCAAAATAGCAATCATAAGAAGTACTGGACTAAAGATGAGCAAAAATGATGTTGCAAATATTAGGTCAAATACTCTTTTTGTAAACCGCCAAGGCAGTGAGATTCCTGATTTTTCAAATGTCAGAAAAGGAATGCCTTGTTGGGCAGTAGGAATTAACCAATACCCAAGATTTCCTGAATCTAATGGAATCCAATTTATATTTATCTCCAAATCCTCACAGTAGTGAATGAACTTAGAAAAGTTTTTGTCAGACTCCATCCCGGGAAGTAAAAGAACTTCATCAATTTTTTTGTATCGAAGTATGCGATCAAATTCTTCAATCCATTCACTTGTGATTTGCTTACACTCAACCCTAGAAACCACCGAGTATCCTAAATTTCTGTTCTCAATAATCCATTCACTATGATCCTTTAGTTCCTTACTTGATTTGCCAACGATCATCATTTTCGAAATTATTTTTTTGTTTAAAATTAATGGTTTTAAAAATATGAAATAAGTGACTAGTCTTCCCAAGAGCAAATAAACTAAACCTGAAGTTAACATAACGGCAAAGACAATTCTTGAAAAAGATGCTTTGAGGATAAATGAGATAAATCCTAGAAAGAAAAAAAAGTATATGGATCTTTTTATTACTAACTGTAAGTTTAATACAAACAGATTTGCATGTTTAAATCTATATATGCCACTAACTATGAATATGAAAAGCCAACTCAGAATAATTGCAAGTAAAATACTCTTATAATCAATTTGACCAAGAGCGAGCTTTGAATCTACTTCTGAATTTTTGTCAGGAAATCGAAACTGGAATGCAGTGATTCCTGAAATAGTAATGCATATAAAATCTGAAAAAATTAATATACTAGCAACTGCAAGTTTATTGTTATTTTTCAGACGAGTATTTAGATCCGCTAACAAATTTGGCATAGGCTCCTTTAGTAGCAAATATTATCGTTAACATAGGTCGTGAGGTGTGCAAAACTGATTAGTCGTCATACCCCTTATTTCATGAGCAAGCCAACGGGGGAGCAAACCTTTTCCAGAAGCTTTCGAACTTCCAAGATAAATTTCATCCTGCGAATAGGCTTGATATTTAACCGAATCAATTACTTCAGGCTTTAAAATCCCACCCTTCGTAGCCCTAATTATTCGGGCATTTTGCACAACTGGTTTAACATATTCAAAAGATAGATAATAAATGTAGTTTTCAACCGCTGCAATTAGATCTAAAATTAATTCAAGTTCTGACTTAACCATATATATATATATGACTGTAGCCGGTACATCCATACTGTTTAAATGGCTAGCGAAGGAGCATCATGTGAGGTTTAGACCACCTTACCAAACAAAACGTGTTCCATTTCTATATATTGCAATAGATGAACTTCACTTGGCCCAGAAATACCAAAGTTGGAATCTGTGCTCAATGCATGCGAATCTAAGCTACCTATTTTGGCAATAGCATCTACCACATTTGTAACGGTGTCTTTTTGAAAATTTGCCACATTTAGCAACTCGCGCAGCAGGTTGAGGGGAAAAGCTTAATGATCTGCAACATGGATGCATGATTTTAAAACAGTAGCCATTATTCTCCTTGGAGTTGGGAGTAAAGTTTATTATGAATAAGTTCTCTAATTGGCCAAGTTTATCAGTTTCTATATGTCTAGACAAAGAGAAATCTGCAAGAGTTCAAGTATGCTGACTAGTAATACAGTGCTTGAATGCAAAACATGAATTTGGAGGATACGTATGGATTCAAGTGAACTTAAAGTCGCTATCATTTTTGGCGGGAGTGGATTTATAGGCACGCAATTGGCTGAGGACTTGAAATCTCAAGGTTACTCGGTGGTGATTGCTGATTTAGTTGAACCATGTGAAAATTCTTACCAGTTTTTTAAATGTGATGTCCGAAAGCGTATTCAAATTAAAATGATGCAAACTCCCAGCCTCATTTTTAATTTGGCTGCTGTGCATCGCACACCGGGGCATGCTCCAGGTGAATATTATGAAACTAACGTAAAAGGTGCAGAGAATGTCTCAAATTGGGCATCTGAAAACGGTATAAATAAAATAATTTTTACAAGCTCAATTTCTGTTTATGGTCCAAATAAGGAATTGCTAGACGAGAGTTGCTCTACTGATCCAGTTAGTGACTACGGTAAATCCAAGTTGATGGCCGAGGAGATACATAGCCAATGGCAATCTAAAGACTCCCAGAATAGATCGCTTGTTATTTGCCGTCCAGCGGTGGTGTTCGGCCGAGGTGAACGAGGCAATTTTACTAGACTGGCAAGAGCTCTTAAAGGACATTACTTCTTTTTTCCTGGTGGCAGGCAAACGCTAAAAGCATCTGGCTACGTTAAAGATGCGACTAGGTCACTTATCTTTTTTGCTGAAAAAGATATAAGGCTTATTGTCTATAACTTTTCCTTTCCCAAAAATTATACAATTGGTGAAATCTGCGACACTTTTTGTCAAATTGCTAAGTATGCAAATCCAATTTCACTTCCCGTGGCAAGGGTTGGCAAAATACTGTCAACCAAGAAAGGGCCACTAGGAAGCCTTGGTCAACGCTTATCGAAACTTGTCTTCCCAACAAATATTGCCCCCACAAAGTTGCAAGAGTTTGGATTTACATGGAGATATGATCTAAAGAGTGCACTAAGTGATTGGTATCAAGAAAGTAAATTTGATCAAAAAGCACTGTGATAATTATTTACGTGTGACACCTAATACCCAGTCAACGTAACGCCGACGGCCATTGTCCCTAGTCAAATTTAAGCGGGCGTAGGCAAGAGCTTTTGCGGCCAACAAACTACTATGTGTTTGGTTTAGTTTCATATACATGATTTCTTTCGCAAGTAATTTAGGATTTTCAGCGGGAACGATTTGCGCAAGGCCTTCTAGATATTGAGCCGTAGCACCGCCAATTGGCACTGAGGCAATTACTGGTCTGTTGCTAAAGAAGTATGAAGTCAACTTGCTTGGAAGACTCATTTCTAATTGACTAGCTCGCTCACTCACCAAAAGCAGATCAGCTCCTCCTAGCACATTTGGAAAGTCTTTATCTTTGACAGCAGGAATAAAGTGCAAGTTTTTCAATCCCTTGGCGAGTTTTTTTAGGTGCGCCTCCTGATTTCCATGGCCAACAAGATAAAAAGTTATACCAGTCTCAAAACTTAAAATTTTAGCGGCATCAATAAGTGTTTCCAGGTGTTGTTTGTTTCCCATATTGCCTGAATGCACAACTGCGAAGGTATTCGGATCCCATCCATTTGTCATTTTTGCCGTAGATCTCCTCAGTTCAGGAATTGTATTAGTACCGTATAGGGGAATTAGCGAGACCTTGTCAGACTCAACACCCATCTCTTTAAGTGCATTTTTCATCGCAGGCGAAATAACTGCAATGCCGGATGCTTTTTTAAGATTCCTAGACTCGAGAAGCTGCACAAGTGTAGAAATAATCTTTCCTCCGGGTATACCAGACTGTTCTAATCCTTTCCCAATTAAGTCATGAATGATGATGAGTAATGGAATTTTATTTTGTTTTGCAAACTTCTTTCCAACAAAATGTCCTGCGAATGATGATCCAATTGTTACTACATAATCCATTTTTGAAGTTTCAATTCTTTCAGCACATTTAAGTAAGTTCTTTAAGAGTGAAAGTTCGTATACAAGTCGAGTAAGTAGATTACTTGATTTTGGTATATAATTTCTTGTGCGGAATATTGAGATTCCGCCCTCGCCCAAATAGGGATTCTGCAAATTTTGATACTCATGGGGTATGGACCACCATGGATAATGTGGATATGTAGTTAAGATGTTTACAACATCGCCTTCAAGATTAAGCGCCTCTGCCAAGTCAGTGGCGAAGGGTGCAGTTCCGGTAGGCTCTGGCCAGTAATTAGTTGTTACAATTACAACTTTCGACATGGCTTGCCTAGATTGGTTGACTAATTGAGCGAATTTCGCCACCAATTAGCATTGAATTGTCAGGAACTGATATGCGTGCGACCTCTCCAGCCGACACAACTGAACATTCGCCAATAGTTACGCCAGGAAGGATTTTTGCATCTAAGCAGATCCATGCACCATTTTTTACTTCAATTGGCCTGTGGGAATACTCCAATGAAGCAGACCTGTAATCATGACTTCCACTACAAATTATTGATCTTTGTGAGATGCAAACATTGGTGCCCAACTTAATTTTTTCGTGGTTTATAAACCAAACGTGTTCACCAATCCAACAATCTGCACCTATTTCTATATTCCACGGAAATTGAATCGTTACGCTCCTGCGAAGGATAACTCTTGGACCGATTCTTGCACCAAAAAGCCTTAAAAGTGTTTTCCTGAATCTAGGAGGAATGAACACATTTCTTACTAATGATTTATTAACAAATATCCAAAGTGTAAGCTTAATTGTATCGTGAAATGTTCTTCGAGACGTAAAGTTTTTCAGAGATCTATTCATGTTCATATGCTACCCGAATTTAGGTAAATTTCTTCTGAAACTTATTACAAATCTCAAAGAGGAAATAAGCGAAAAATACGAGCTAGAAATTTTGAAGATATGCTTAATAACGTTCTGTAAAAACCTTGAAATTTAACGGCCTGCATTATAGGCAATCCTGTAAAGCTTAATGTGAAGTTTTTACTCAGTGAATGGGCAAATTTTATCCTAATCAAATCAGTGCTTTTAATTCTAAAATCTGCCGAAGTCCGCTTGTCTTCAAGGGGTGTAACCCAACGTGCTTCACTCAAAATGCCATTTTCATTTTCTCCAATTACACCTATGTGATGCGCGAGTGCTTTGGATGGAGCGAATTGCAAGTAACCGAAATGGTCCACAAGTGACGAGTAGAATTCGTCTGAGTGTTTACCTGGCAAGAAAAGCTTAGTTGGTAGCATGTGCTTAATCATATCTGCATAATTCTTATCACGATATTGAATCGTATTGAAATACTCAAGATAGATTTTCGATATTTCCAAAATTTGAGCATGAAATTTTTGGGAGATTAGAAATGCTCGAGTGCCGTGTGAAGCAACAAAATTCCCCCGCTTGTATTTGTGGTTTATTCTCTTCCAACAATCTAGATTTATTATTGCCGTATTTGTAGGAAGTTCTAATTCTTGCAGGATAATCTCTTGAAGAAACCTAAGTGCATCTTTAGTTAATACAACATCATCTTCGAGAATTAATGCCCATTCTGGATTTTCAGAAAAAGCTTGGTTTAAAGCTTTGTAATGAATTCTCGCTATTCCCATATTGAGTGGCTGTTCATGCAAATGGGAATCTGGAAAAGTTTTATTTACGATCTCGATCATCTTGGTTTTGTGAGAAGTCTTACCTTTCAATTGATCTAACGAATTTTCATATCCATCCAGAAGTACATGCAGTTTATTTGAGTCTATAGGTAATTCTTGAGCGTCAATAGATGAAATGAGTCTTTCAAAATATTCCGGTCGGTTGAAGGCGCAAATAACAATTGGATATGGGAAGAGTTTAGCCATGGAAATCGCTAAACTTATTCTTTATAAGCAGTCCCCATAGCCTGCCTACGGTTGAACTGAAAGTCCACATGAATCCATTTTCACTCCAGTAAGGATTTCGAGAAATATAGCGAGCCATTGGGGCAAGAACGAATGGAATTACTGACAATCGACCAAGGCGATTCTCCTTTTTACTGAATCTTACGTAGGCTATATAGCCGGATCCGTATTGAAAACCTTTAACAACTAATTTTCGTAAGTTCAGTTCAAAATTGGAAATAGGATTCTCAACCTCAAATTGTGACAGTCCGACTAGTTCAGCCCCTAGGGATATAGAATTCATTAAAAACATTGCACCGTCACCTGATTTGAACTTTGTTTTTGGGCCAGGACCTAAATTATCTTTCCAGAGCAACCCCTTGCTGATCAGGCTTAATGGAACCAGCATGGCAGGTTCATATGCACGTAATAAATCAGTTTTACTTGAGTAAACTGCCCTCGGTTCAAGAACCGTTTTCCCATCAGGAGTTTTCCAAGTACCTAAACCTATTTTGTTGGAATGGAATTCTAGGAATCGACGAGCAACTGATAATGACTCACGAGAATACACAGAGCGATCATTTGCGAAAATCACACCACCTGAGGCCGGATCGAGTTGATGTATATGCTGAATTCCAATATTTCGAGCAACACTTGCTCCATGCGGCTTAGTAGTAAGATAAATTAGCCGTGCATCGTCTATTTGTTCTTTAAGACCTGTGACTGAATCTCCGTTGTAGATAACATATAATTTATCAAACTCACCTAATGAGGAGAGCAACTTCTTGCAAGTTTCTGATAAGTGACTCCCACCAAGTGTCGGCATAACAACGTAAATTCGGACATTATTAGGTATCACTGAGCTAGACGCATCAATCATATTTGTACTCGTCTTTGTCTATTTTCAAAAGTGATTTCAGAAAAGTATAACAATAGGATTAAGAGCAAGGCCAACCACGCCGATTTATTCATTGGCCAATTTCCGATTAGCGAGTAGACAACTAAAAGAAGTAGGAAACCTTTGGATATAAAATCCGCTATTGAATTGTGAAGTCGAGACCTTCGAATCGAGATAACTGTACCTAGATAAATCGTAACCAGCAGAAACATCCCTACCAAACCATTCGTCGCAAATGAACCCATGAAATTATCCATTGTAATAATTGGATCAAGTATTCCTGTGCCAAAATATTTGTTTTCTTGCCAAATGTTTCTAGCAAAATCACCTTGAGACTCACGAAGCATGAGGCTAGGATCACTTCCGAGGCCGGATTCTGACAAACCACCCCTTCTTAGACTTTTAAAGCTATAAACGTACCGACGTAAGAAAATACTGGAATCTAGTAAACCTGATAACTTCAAACCAATGAGTACGAGGACTGCACCACTTGCTACCGCTGAAAAAGCTTTTAACGCACCAGTGATAATTCTATCTTTCCGATTTAAAAGCACATAGAAAGCAATTATTGCAAAACTTGGGAAAAATGATCGCGAGAAAGTGCCGGTAAAAAAACCAACAATTAATGTTCCAACAAGTAACCTGATCCCTTTGCGCCACCTCAATTTCTGAATGGGGCTTGACACGAGCAAAAGCGCTAGCAAGCCGAGTAAGTCCGTATCTAAGCCAAGTCTTTCAACTGAAAATTGAGTGGCCCCTCGTAATTGACTCCAGCGGATAAAAGTATTTATAGCTGAAAAAATTCCAACACTGATAATTAGAAATGAAACACTTTTTGGAGTAAGAATTCCTGAAGCGTCAACAACAACGATGAATCCTAAAATAAAAAGAAGTATAGGCAGAAGTTGCCTGAAAATTACGAATGGTTGAAATCCATTATAGATTGCGGCCGAAAAATTCAAAATATAAAGCATGATGGCTATTATGAATATATAACGCATACGCTTCACTGAAACTTTGAGATCCTCTGACTGCGGCAACCGTAATAAATTAAAAAAAGACAAAATGGCCGCAATTACTAAGCCAGACAAATATAAATATTTCTGGATTCCAACTTCTGCTGGTCCGAAAGCAAAAATTCCGGCCCAAATCAGAAAATAAATGCGAGTTCTTCTGAACAAGATGAATGGACTTATCCCTAAGATCAATATGAGATTCAATCTGTTTCCAATTTATGCACTGATGTTAATCTATTATTGGCTTTCACAACATAATTGTATTGGATTTTCAAGAGCACTCTAGCTACATTTAGGGTCAAATTGGAATTGCAGCGGCTAATTCGGAATGGGCGCTACGGTCGAAAAAAGTACCGTTTGTCGTAGCAAAATGCATTCACTGATTAGGAATTGGAAGTGAGTAAGATGGGCTAATGAGCTTTAGTTTGAACCGACAAAGTAGCGAAGGTTTCTTCATTAAAAAATTCACTTTACACTTTGCTGGACGAGGGTTAAGTACATTACTTGGAGTCGCTTTAACCATTTTAATGATTAGGTCACTTGATTTTGAATCTTTCGCAAAATTTCAAATCTGTTTTGTTATTGGAGTCCTAATTTCGTGGGTTTTAGATTTTGGTGCTGTCGGTGCTTACATTAATTTTCGGGTTAAGTTAGAGGTACAAAATGCTCAGGAATGCCTGAATTTACGAATACTAATTTTAACAAGTGCAACAATAGTGAGCGCCATCTTTTACTTTGTATTTGAAGAATATTCTCAGTATTTGCTTTTGGTTTTTATGTCATTTTTGGATTTATATATGGATAATTTCATTGGTGCAAGACAGTTATTTATCTCAAAAAAAATGTTTGTATTCTCTTCCGTTGGGAAAAAAGCCGCGCAATTAATATTGGTTGTTTTCTGCATCGAATCAGAAAAATTAAGTTTCGAATTGTTAGCACTCTCGCTCATTCTCCCGAATGTATTACTTTTTTTGAGAGATCTACAAGATTTTCCAGTTCGAGGTTTCAAAGTGAATAAATCTATTTTTCGTCTTGGATTTGGAAATTGGATACAAAGTGGGGGAACTTTAATTTCTCAACTTGATAATGTGATAGCTTTTGCAAGAATTGATGATGCATTCTTGAAAGTTCTTGCAAGCAGTCGCAGAATTTCAAATACAGTTGGGCTGATTGGATCAACTTATTCACCCTACATTCTATATTCCGCTGCAAATCAAAATATCAATCTCTCCCGACACTTCAAAAGGATTTTAAAAATTTCTGCTTTGATCATGCTATTTATAGTAGTTCCGTTGATTTTCACAACCCGTTCGCTATATATATTTGTTTTTGGTATCGAGCTTCAACCGGAAGATATCTGGACAGTACACGCGATACTTTTTTTGATTCCATTTGGAATAATTTCCGGAAATCTCAATGCGATACTTGTGGGTAATAGAAAGTTTTTTGCTGCGGCTACTGCAACATTTCTGAGTAGTTCATTCTATCTGTTGTTACTTTTTGTATTACTAGGAAGCTCTAAGAATTGGTTTGCTTTGGGTCTAATCCTTAACCATTTCTTAGAAATTTGCATCGAGTTATACTTTATTCATAAGTTTAAGTATTTAAACTTTAAACATATTTTTCAACGAGATAAATAATGATTCAAATGATAACTTTTGAAATAGAAAGTACATCAGGAAAATACAGATACAACTCCCTCCGAGTTCAACGCCTAAATAGTGAGGCAATTAGTTTGGGTTCGTCTTTTGAAACACACAATCAATTTTCAGAGTTTTTTGTGAACAGCTACTTAGCTAAAAAGCAATATCCGAAGCTCAAAGGCGCAAGCTATCGTTCTCGGGCACTTGACATTATTCTGGACACAATTATGAATGACCTGAATAAATTCATTTTAAACCTTGATTCTAAGTTAATGTTAAGGTCACTCTCATTCAAAAATCTTCCATGCAATATTAAGGAGTTTCAAATTGCAGTGGCATCAATGATCAGTAGGGAAGCAAACTGGGCGAGCCAAAGATTCTTTGTTAGGAACCCTAGTGTTTCTAGATAGTAGGTGGCGTTTATCAATGTTATTGACTTTGAGATCAGTTGTTTTTGCAAAGACTCAAGTTTTGGTGTTTCAGTTTTCAATTTATGAGAAAAAATGTAAAGAATTCAGTTTCTCCCCCCATGACTGAAGTTAATAGAGATGAGTTGACAACATTAATGTCTTTAGAATATTGCATATTAGTGACTGAAGATTTATCCGGTCATAGACTTGATTGGTTAGTTAGGTTCGTGAAAGAAGCGGCTGCACGAAGAATACGAGTTGCAGTTCTCGGAGTTGATTTATCATTGATTAATACCATAGAAGAAGACATGCAGATGAACGTGCACCTATGCCAAGATTTCGAATCTAAGTTGTCAATTATAAAATACTTAAATCTTTTGCCAGTTAAGTCGAGAATTGTATTTTGGGATGGGGATAGATGGTTAAAGAATCTATTCAAATTGAAGAAGCAAGCAAGAGTCTTGATTTTACGTCCTTACAAATCTGGACCAGATTTTGTTTCTGGAGTTAGATTTGTTCTTAAACATATAGTTATCACAGTATTAAGATTTGCTCATGGCCATAGATTTGGATATCTTGAAGTTCCATTTGCGCCAAAGATCTTCCTTCGGAAGGGTTGGGTATCTGACGAAGTAATAATTCCTGAAATAAAATTCAAAAAGAAGTTAGATAAAGAAATCCAGCCAAAAATCTTTAAGTTGCTACTAACTGGGTTTATTGATCACCGCAAGAATCCAGATTTAGTTGTGGAAGCTGTACGATATTTGAACAGTAAGGACTTCGGTACAAAATTTTTGTTAAGCATAAATGGGAAGATTGAAAGAGACATTCTAGAGCGGTTATTGAAGCTTAATTTTGATTTTATTTCTATAAGTAACCAATACTTAAAGTCGAATGAATATTGGGAAAATCTTCACGGAGCTGACTTAGTTTTACTTCCATATACCAATCGTGGAAGTAGTGGTATAGCAATTCAGTCTGTTGGAATTGGTACTAGGATTTTGATTCCTAATTTTCGATTATGGAGTAATTCTGTTGTGTTATCAGACGGCCTAATTTGTACTTTTGAGAAATTCTCATACAGTTCTCTGGCAGAAGCTATTTATAGTATTTCAATTGATAGAAGGCGCTTCTCTCCAAAAATAATTGTTGATCAATCTAGAGAGTCGGCACTTTCATTTCTTTTAAACTTTGACAACTAGTGAATACGCTAAATTCAAGACTCGAAGCAATTACTAATAGCCAAAGATGTGTTCAGTTAATTTTTTAGACGATGCACGTGTTGTGGGTTGCTTAGAAATTGAATGTGTCTCTTGATTTATCTATTTTTCATTATCAGGCGAAATCTCAACACCATTGAACAGTGAGTTTGAGCATGCTTAGACAAAAACCTTAAGGACTGTTTTCTCCTTAATTCTACTTGAAAACCCCCATAACCGTTTCCCCAAAAGTTACATCTTTCAGAACTACTGAGTTTGCCCCGACTGTCACGTTATCTCCTATCGCAATCTTGCCCAATATAATTGAATTTGCTCCAAGTGATACATTATCGCCAATAACTGGATAGTCACCAGTCGACCTTTGGTCGATATATTTCTCACCAATTGTGCAATTACCGGCAATCGTGCAGTTCTTCCCGATAATAACTTTTAGTCCAATGACAATACCTACGGGATGTTGAATTAAAAGCCCAGGACCTATCTTCGATCCTGGCATAACGTCGCAACCAAATTTCTTAACGAGATTTAATCTCATTAATGACGCCACGAATGGAGAAAATTTATTCGTGAAATGCATCATTCGAATTCGAAAAATTGTTTTGAATCCTGGGTGATTGACAAGCAGTTTAACTAGATTTATAAAGGAATATTCTGCACGGTACCTTTCTACATCTTCCTTGAAAAACTTTTTCAACTCATCTCACTATCTCATTGTAGGTTTATATGTTAATAAGGTAAACCTATCTTAATTCTGTATATTGATTGTATCAGAAATGATTTATTCAGACACGGAGAAATTGTAGATTGTGAGGGACTCGAACCCCCGACCCGGTGATTAAGAGGTATATAGCAACCTTTCGCTCACGCTCAAGCATTGCGACACAGCCTTACATAGCCAACTTACGCATTCGTATTGAATTAACTTGCCCTAAACCTTTCTTTAGGTACAGCAATGCGATATGCCTATTAAACTAGAGGCATGATACTTAAAAAGATAATACAGAATTTTTTTCGTTTGCTTGGTTTAAGACTCTCGAGAAATGTACATACGCCAAATGCATTCGTAGAACATGGCGTGACCCTACTATTTGATATAGGGGCAAATTCTGGCCAATTTGCAAAAGAAATTCGAAAAGAAGGTTATAAGAAAAGAATTGTAAGTTTCGAACCACTCTCTACTGCACATCAGGTATTGTTACAAAAATCCCAATCAGATTCTTCCTGGGAAATAGCACCTAGGTCTGCAATCGGGAGTGAACCTAAAAATGCCGAGATAAATGTGTCAAATAATTCGTATAGCTCTTCCATACTGGAAATGCTCCCTGTACATCTAAAATCTGCACCTGATTCAAAGTATATTTCTCGAGAAGAAATCACAGTAGTAACTTTAGACACTGAATTCGTTAAGTATATGCGTAAAAATGATTTAATAGGAATTAAAATTGACACTCAGGGATATGAGAAAGAAGTTTTAGCGGGAGCCGTAAAAGTATTGTTACAAACCAAAGTAATTCAATTAGAGTTATCGGTGATACCGTTATATTCTGGTTCGGAAATGTATGATTACTTTTTCGATTTTTTTAGCAAGAACGGTTTTAAACTTTGGAGTATTTCTCCAGAATTTTCAAATCCTGAAACTGGGCAACTATTGCAATTTAATGCAGTATTTGTAAAAATGTAAAATTTCATATGAATGAAGCAGTTGATTCTGTAAAGTTAATTCTTAGCATAGAGTTTCTCTGATTTATTCACAGATTCACTGAGTGTTATATTTTGAAAAGCCAAATTTTATAACTCGATTTGACTCTGATAAATACTTATAGGAACAATCTGAATTTTAATTGTAAGTGGGTTGTGAGGGACTCGAACCCCCGACCCGGTGATTAAGAGTCACCTGCTCTACCAACTGAGCTAACAACCCGGCTCTTTACTACTGGCCGACCCTATCAGCACTTTTATGGTGGGTTTACTCTCATTTGATGCTGGGTTTGCCTGCCTGATTAAGGTTTTTTAAGGTTAATGATTTAGATTAGGAGTATGACAACGACGTCAGGTATTTCTGCCTTTGCTGAAGTAAATGAGTTAGTAGCCCA
>JACCDP011489222.1_pt1 | contig 13690 bp, 11 predicted proteins | sample 7445841 | NCBI WGS metagenome assembly JACCDP01 (sample SAMN15323441, study PRJNA562643) | freshwater metagenome | isolation source: river surface water | place: USA:Blue River Watershed | collected 2017-08-17
CAACGAGCAGACCAAGGTAAGCGACCTCACCGAAGGATATTTCAACTAAAATGAACCCACCCGTGCAGAACATCCGAGTCAGCCAAAGGGGCAAGGAGGCCCTTCAACGGCTGAAGAACCGTACCGGAATCGAGAACTGGAACGTCCTCTGCCGCTGGGCCGTCAGCGCATCCTTGGGCATGGATACTCCCCCGCCCCGCTGGATCGCCCAGGAGGAAAGCAACATCGACATGGACTGGAAGACCTTTGGCGGAGATCAGGCTGATACCCTCTCCGCCCTCATCCATCTGTCGGCCGAGAAACATGGAGAAAATTCGGCAGACGCCTTACCTGCCTTCTTCCGTGCTCACCTAGAGCGCGGCATCAATGCCATCCAGAACGTTCGTAAGCTCAGTGATATGCCGATGCTGGCGAAATGAGGCTCAAAGCTTCAGATCTTCTGTTTCCTCGGCTGACCCGTCATCGCTGAGCTCCATGAGCTTTTGAGCGAATTCGAGCGTCTTATACTCAAACAGGGCTTCCCTGCGTATCACGTCCAGACCACCGTTGGCATATTGGGCGAACAACTCGACGCGGTCATGGTCGTGCTCTTCAGTGGCATTGAGACAATCTGAACTGCGTGTGTTGGCCAGGGACAGCAGGTAGATATAGCCCGGCCAGTCCGGACAGCCCTTGAAAGTCTCCTGGTCGATGCTCTTGCCGCTTGCCGAATCGTCCTCGCCGTCCGCGTCCTTGAGCGGCAGTGGCGAGCCGGAATGGTAACCAAGTGCCGAAGCAAAGATCATGAGCTCCCAGATTTCGGCGAACAGCTTGGTCTTCTCCTTGTTCTTGTCGTCGCTCTCCTTGTCCCGGACAAGTCGGGTTATGACCTCATTCTGGGTCTCAGACCTGGGAATTCTTTTTGAGCGCATAAGTTATGAGATTTTTCGGATTTCAGACCATTCGTATCCTAGCCCTTCATCAAGCTGCATGATAGGGTGGTCCTTGCCGGCGATCCTGATGGAACGCAGCCCGTGGTCCGGAAGCTTCCGATAGTGGTGAACGAGCACGTAACGTTGGCCGACGATGCCGGGAGCGGTCTCCAGGCCTTTTTCAAACTCCTCGTCATAATGATTTGAATTCAACATGGCGATGACCTGGGTGGCCAGGCCGCCCAGCTGAGGGGCAAATCGCTTCTTCGCCGCCGGGTCGAGGTTCGCGAAAGGGGCATCCATGACCATAGGGTAACTGTCACCCGATACTTCCTTCATGTAGCCTGCGATGCTTTCCGAACGCTTCTGGGCGTAGCCAACGAGGCTTGAGATGAAAGCCAAGGAAAGACACTGCCTCTTGCCGGTATTGGCGTTGTCTTCACGCCAAAGTCCGTCTGCGATTTGGGTCTCCAAGGAAACATGGATATGGATCTCATCCTCCTTCTTGGAAGGTGAGCTGCTAAGCCTGACCCTGCCGGGAATCTCGACCATCCTGGAGAAGCTCTCGTTGACCATTTTTTCGAGCTCTGGAAGAATTGAGTCGGTGTCCCTCCTGAGGGTCTCCTTAAGTTCGACGAGGGCTTCTTCCACCAAGGCGACGCGTTCGGCGGCATAACTGTTTCCGGCCGACCTCTTCATGGCCTCCTTGATCTTTCGTTCAAGCTCAGCGATCTCATCAGAAAGGATGAATGCATCACGGTCAGCCGCGGCAAGGACTCGCTCCAGCCGGATGCGTTTCTCCTCAGCCTGCGCTTTGTTTCTTTCAATCGCGTCGATGTCAGGGTCGCCCAAGGCGTCAAGTTGTTCGGCGACTTTACCGATGGCCACCTTTGCCTGGACGATCTCAGCCCGCTTAGCGACACAGACATCGATAAGGTCGGAGAACTCCTTGCGCGTTCCTGTCAGGGCGTTGCGGATGGAGCCGATGGTCCGCTCCAGGCTAGCCGCCGCGTCGTGGAATTTCGCGTCCTTGGCAACGTCGAGCAGCCTGGAAACGGAATCATGCTCATGGGTTCCCGGCTTAAGGCTTCCTCCGCAGATGCACTTCTGTGCAACGATGAGCTCCTTAATGAAATCCGTCATAATCGGCGCGGGGATCTTCCGCTCGCTGCGAAGCTGACTAGTGATTTCCAGGCCGTCGTTGACGAGCTTGGCGCAGAACAGCACGTAGCCCTTCTCGGAGATAAGCTTTCTAAGCTTTTCCTCATTGTGGACAAAGACTTTCTGCGCCTCAGCCACCCGCGCTTCAGCGCTCTCACGGGCGACCTGAAGAGCCTTGGCACCCGACTTACGCTTCAGGTCAGCCGCATAAGCTTCGATTTCCAGGAGCAAGGCCGAACGCTCGCGTTCATCGACGGCCTTCTTTTCATTGATCTTGCGGAGATCGGCGTCCTTGGAGTCACGGAGTTCCTTCAAATCGCGTTCGTCACCGGTGGAAGAATCCCGGTCGTCTTTCCTCAGCGAGACGAGTACGCTTCCGCCAAGGCATTTGATGGCCGATTCGACCACCTTCAGGCCGAGCAACGTCCGGACGGACTCGCCCATCTTCGGATTCTCATCCTTGGTCGCCAGCTTGTTGATGCCTTCTCCGTCGAAGAAAAGCAGCTCGCAGATCGCCTGAGGAATGATGGAGTTGACGTATTCCTGGGCGGCATCGCCTTCATGGGTGTGGGTGCCGCCGGTGAGGACGCTGGTGACCGTCAGGACGAGATGACCATCGTAGTCATCCTTCCTCGTGGAAAGCTGCTGGACCTTGGTAAGGGAGCGCTTCAGCTCGATGGAGTCTCCGCCGTGTTCGAAATGCAGGTGCACCTCTGACCGGGCATTATCATCGAATTCGAGGACATGACTATTGATGATTTCAGCCGGCCCTGAAAAACGGTCGGAAATCCCGCTTCGGCCGTGGAGACACCAACGGAAGGCGTTGAGCAGGGTCGTCTTTCCATGCCCCATCTCGCCATGCACAAGCGTAAGCACGCCGCGAGATGAGGAACGAGGAGTCGAAATCTCAAGGGTTTGCTCGCCCCTGAACTGCCTGAAGTCCTTAACCTTGAGTAGTTTGAGCTTCATGTTACTTCTTAGGGATAAGCCGCTTTACGATCGCGAGGACGTTGGCGGAAGAATTGGCTTTGTTCGCGTCAAGGAGCACGGCTTTCTGCGCCTTCAGCACTTCATGGATGAGACGGGCCTTCAATTCCTGCCTTGTTTGCGGGACTGCGTTGTTATTCGAGTTTTTACTCATATTTTATTATAAATCCATCAAATCGTACTCCTGCCTGAGGTCAAGCAGCTTGGTCCGCTCCGAGATGCCGTTGTCGGCGCAAGCACAGAACTCAAGGATACGGCGAAGCTCCCTGGAGAAAAGTGACCGCTCCCACCTGCGTCCCGAAGTGCCGAAGCGATCCCCAAATGGCGGCGGCACGACGAAAAAATCATATATGACAGCCTTCGTCTTGCCGGTCTCCTTCGATGGCCTGAGGATGCGCCCTCGACGCTGAATCGACTGCCGAGGGTTGGTGGAACTAGCCAGGATGAAGGCCGTGGCGAGGGAGGGTACATCTATGCCCTCGTCGAGGCACCTGATCGCGACGAGGCCGTCGAGGGTGCCGGATCTGATGGAACGCAGCAGGGATTCCCGGGCATCAGTGCTTTCCTTTGACGTGAATGCGCTGACCTTAAGGCCAGATTCGCCCAAGGCTTTGATGACGTTCGTCAGCTGCTTCCCGTCGTGGATATGTCCACCGGATTCAGTCGTTCCGTCGCTGCAATAGAAGAGCGCCGCCTTAGGCTTGGCGGCGGCCACCAATTCCTTGAGCACTGCGATTTTGTTGGCTGCCGCTCCGGTGATGCGAGCACGTTCCACAAGGAGCGTCTGCACGGCGTCACTCATCTCAGAGTCGCCGCCGAAGGCGCAGCGGGCGAGTTTCTTGGTTATTTCCGCATACTCCTCAGCTTCCTCATCGGTCAGGCTAATCCTCACGGGGAAATAATCGTAATGCGTGAGATACCCTTCTTCTATGGCGCGTGAAAGCGGGAATTCAAAGACGGTCTGACCGAAATAATCCGCAAGGAACCTCGTGCCATCTTCGTCATGAGCTCGCACAGGCGTGGCGGAGAGACCAAGGCGAAGCTTGGCCCAATCAGGCAAGGCAGATCTCATCTTATCTGCTCCCAGGTTGTGCACTTCGTCGCCGATAATGAACAACCTGATGGTCCTGAACCGTGAGAGGATAGATTGGAATGCGTCCGATCGGAAACTGTCGTTCGTGACGCAGCTGACGACGACGTCCACTACCTTGTCGCGCAGTCCTGCCAACGTAGATTCGAGAGGCGAAGCCCATTCAGCAGAATTCCCGTGGCAACCGATCGGATCCACACCCCAGTTCACGACCTCATCCTGCCACTGTTTGCAAAGGTTGACGTAAGGGCAGATCACGACGATCCAAAGACGGTCGTTATTCTTGTCTGCGGTCGAGACGTATTGGGCGATCATCAGGGCGGTCTTGGTCTTTCCGGTACCCGTAGCCATGGCGAGGATACCCCTGCCCTTGTTTTCACGCCATGCGCTAAGCGCATCTCTTTGATAAGACCTGACCTGGAAATTTTCCGAGGGAACCTTGAGTCGTCTCTCAAGCCAAGGAGCAGCCACGCCGAAGCTATCGACATCGAAGCCACCCCCCTGCCAGACAGGCATGTTCTGGCTGCCTTTGTAACGTTTGAACAACTCATCACTGGCCTTGGTGAAATCTATCACGTTGAGCTGCGGCAACCGCCCCTCCCAAAGGTCGTCGAACTCCTGGATCTTGTCATTGGTCCTATCTGGCTCGCTCCATGATCCGTAACAATCGATTGATTCGTGGTTATTGACCAGGCCTCCGGCGGTCTCATTGATCGAACCCGTGAAGGCGACGGCGTTTTTGCCGTCGCGAAATACGCCGATTTTCTCGTGAAAGATACCTCGCCCTGACTTAGGATAAGCCAGCCGAATCTCGAGCATGCCCTCGGAAACCATCCAAGCCAAAGCAGACATGCAGTCCGCCTCGACCTTGGAGACCAAGTCCTGCATGGATCGTCCTGCGATACGCTTGAAAAGATCAACCTTATCCGCATCGGCGTATCGAAGCGAAGCGATGTCTTCGTCCGTTAGATCCGGTGAAGCCACCAGACGCATCTTCCCCTTGTTCCGAATCACCATATGGACCACGCCTCGTGCCGCCAAGCTCAGGCTAGCGCTCGTAAAGTAACCGACAGCTCGGTCATAGCTCACGGACTCCTTGAAACAAGGGATGTAGAAGTCCGGTACGACCTTGTCGCGCCCCGTCCGATATGAGCGCTTAAGGACCGTACTTAGGCTCTCTAGGCCCATCGTCAGACCTTCCAGATTCTGACAGCAACTTGTGCCAGAAGTTCGGATCTCCTGAGGATGTCATCTCGCCCAGAAAGAGAAGTCAGGCCACCGATGGAATTAAGGGGTGAATTCGTACGCTCTTTGCTAGCTTTGCTGATTATTACGAAATTCCCCAGCGCTGACATTCCCTTTGCATATTCGATCTCATTCGTAAAACCAGCAGAATTAGCCTGCCCCCTGGAAGGCTTCTCAAAAAGAGGCTTCATGTAGTCGAGTTCAATGGGTTGGATGTTCGCGATATACTTAAAAGTAGGCTCGGAGGGATATCTCAGGGCAAAATCCATCCGTGCGAACATAGATCGCCAACGCGTCGGCTTTAACTGAATCTGAAGCTCCTTGAGGCAATTAGAGAAAATTTCGTCTGAAGGGACCTGATGCGCAGCGTCAGCGAAATAAGAACGGATAGCGGATTCGATTTCAGCAGGCGTAGCACCAAGCTGCTTGTTGGAAATCTTCATCGCGATAGTCGAAAAAGCCTTGTCGATAGAGTTGGTGGTCTGTCCGCAGACGGACATGCGGACCAAGACGGACTCCAACACCATGCTAACCCGAAGCACCGCTTCGGCCCTGAGCACGCCTGAAAGCCCAGAGTTGAGCCACAAAGCCATCATCGGCGCGCGATACATGACTGCCGAAAAATTATTCTGCACGGAAAGGCATGCGAAGTGGCCCTTTTCCTCGACCATCATATAATAGGCTTCGGCGGCGGCAGATAAATTGACGCATTCTGCTAGCAGACCAGGCTCGCCCTCCTTTCTTACCAGTTCGGATACGCGCTCTCCGAAACAATCAAAAAGCCTGTTCTTTGCGACCATGCCGAACCTGCTCATCCAGTAGGTCCGGAGGAAGCGATTCCGCTCGGAACTAGTCTTCATCAAGGAATACAAGGAACCGGCCCCATTCTCCCAAGTATCCATGACCTTGTCTCGCGCGGCCGGCGAAAGGGAGGAAGCCTGCATGTAGAACGAGCTCTTAACTAGCTCGTCCATCTCAAGCGGCATGCCTGTCGCGTTCAAGGCTTCGAAGATGCGCACTCCATCCGTATGGGTATTGGCGCGAATTCGGACCAAGGTAACCTGGTTAAGCAGGACGAACAGAAGCTGTTTCAAGGCCAGGGCGGCATCGATAGATCGGGTCTCGCAGGCCGATGACACAGCATCATCAACCATCTCTTGAACTGTGAGATATGCTTGGTAGACGTTTTTATCCTTAAGAAAGGCCTGGGCATCCATGACCCGATTCAAGGGATGCCTATCTTGATTAATGACGACGTCCAAGATGCCGCCTGGAATCAGCGATACAATCTCCCTGAAAATCACCTTATCCTCGTCCTTATGGATTAGCTTGGGATCCCTCGCCCCCTCCCGCCAAAGCAACCCATAGGCCTCCTCGACCATAGGTTCATCGGATTTAATACCAGCAAGTCTCGAAGCCGTGACGGCCACCATCATGCAAAGCGTGGTAACACGCTGCTGACCATCCACGATCTCATCATCGCCGGTAATTCCAGGGCAAAACACGATCGACCCAAGGAAAGCAGACTGTCCTTCGTTCTGCCCGAAAAAGAGCAGGACGTCGTCAAACACATCCTCGATCTGCTTACGCTCCCATTTATAGCTTCTCTGATACCAAGGGACAGTAATTCCCTTGGATTCAGAGAGGATGCTCTTCAGCGAAGCTGCACCAGCTTGGATTGACATAAAATCAAACGAATCTCTTGAGGATCAACTCGGTGAGATACTTGGTTCGTTCGGCAATCTTTTCGAAGTGCCAGCGGGGATACTTTCCAGGCAACTCCGAGGTAAGCAACACCGCTACCTTGGGATACTCTTGGCAACGCAGAGTATACGAATCGTTACTTAACGCGGCGTTCAAAGGCTTACGGACCAGAGTGAGGTTTCCAAGTTGGTTAACATACTTACCAAAAACCTTTTTATCCTCCTTATGATAGGAATAGAGTGAATTTTCCCACTCCTTGTTGGGAGTCTGAGGCATGATATGGTCTAACTCATAGTCCTTACAGAGCTCCGCATCAAATCCGGCCTCCATGACATGCTTGTTGATCTCAAACAGCGCGAACTTGACCACATCGAAATGCTCCTCGTAAGCATCCGCCGACTTTAAGTAATCGGCAACCGACTTATCGTCCGGGTACATCCTGACAAGCTTACCATTCTTAGCCTTTCGTGTAAGATTCTCGACGATCCACGTAGATAAATTTCCGACATTCGCAGAACTGCAGTTAATATATTCAGCCTTAAGATTGATGAAGGGCTGAAGGAGCGATTTCGTAGTACCACCGGAAAGCTCATGCCGCAGGAAGAAGGATGTCACCTTGTTGGCGGCATCTGCCACCACGTTTCTGGAGCTCCCCTTCGGGTCGAGAACCACGGCCATCATGAAAGGGATAGGCACGGAAAGCCTGCGTCTTGCCAAGGTCTGCAAAGCGGCAACAGTAACGGCATCGAATTTGACCTGATGCAGGACCGAAGGTGTGACCAGAGGCTCTAAGGCACCGAGGCTTGCGTCTGGCTTAAGTAGACGGAGATAGACGACAGCATGGTCGATAACCGTACGGATATTCGCATCAGTAACCTTACGATCGCGTCCATCTCCCGCATATAGGGTGGCAAAAGTCTCGTAGATATCCTTTCGGGAAACCTTCGCGGACGCAGGAAGGACGTACCTCAAATGGGAAAAAATCGCATTCCCCAACTCGGTCTCGTATGCGTCGTCACCAAAGACCTCGCGATAGAGCATCTCCATCTTCTCCCATTGTCCGATGAACATCTCCTCGGAAGCATCCTGCTTCTCATAGAACTCGATGACGAAATTGCGGATCAAATCGAAGTCAGACAATTTCTCCCCCTTGAAATTGATGCTTTCAAAGATGGAATTCACGCCGAGCGCAGGATCCTGGACCTCAAGCGTGGCGATGTGAAGTCGCTGCAACGCTGAGAAGATTCCTTCGACGAAACTATAACGATCCGAAAAAGAAAGGGATTCAGAACCAGAACGCTCATCCTTGGTGAGAAGACCGTCGATGATCTGGTAACCATTGCTGATAGAAGACTCATCGTCAGGAAGAGGAACGCCGCCATTCACAAGCCTCAGGTAAGAGCTCAGGTCACGCCGCCCCGTCCGCAGACGCAGGGCGGAATCCGTGATGGCCTCGCCTTTGGTCACGGAAGAATGGAAGATGATGTAATTTTCGGTGATCTCGGTCTGAAGCCTAGACGCCATGTCCTGGATTTTCTTGAGCTCGATCGCCTCCTCCTGACCCGAAAGCGTATCTAACTTAGACTGAATATCGAGCATCAGGGCGGAAAGTCGTCGCGAGAGGCAGAGCAGAGTAAGAGACATTGAGGTCAGTCGCTGCTGACCATCGATAATATTGAAGAACTTACGCTGCCGAAGACCGGGCTTACCTTCGGGGTAGGTCACGATGAAGCCGAAAAACTTCAGGGCTTCGGGTGCGACCGCCAATTCAGTCAAGACATCCACAAACCCCCTCAGCTTGTCGTTGCACTTCTTATCACCCTTCTTGCCCCAAGTAAAAGGGCGCTGGTAGATAGGGATCCTCAGCTGGGTGTCCGGGGTATGCAAAAAATCCGAAAGAGTGGTCTCAATCGTACGGATGGGGGAATTGCTCATATGAATGTTACGACCCTAACAAATCACCACCCCCCTCCCCCATCAACCCTCTAATCTCGAAAGAAATGGATTATTATACGAACACACCCGGACCGAACCTGGCAAAGTATCCAGCCGGTCGACAATAAAGATCCACACTGGCATCCGCCGCCTGGCCACGAACCATCCAAATGGCGGAAATGCTGGCAGACACCAATAATCTATGCCTCCAGTGCCAACTTGCGCTGAAGACAAAGAATGGCATAAGAACAATTCATACCCCCACCCCAGCGCGCCAAGATGAAGTCCCATGAAGAAATGATGACCCAAGAGGCCATCGACCTGATGGTGGAAAAATTAAGCCTGATTGACATATGCGACTTCACCGACGACGTACGAATCATAAAAATATACCGCAGGTACCAAAAAGAAACCGGCGGGACGGTCGAAGATTTCATTGATCTTCCTGGACGGACCTCGTTGCCCGAATGGACCCCCACCATAGCTGCGAGATTTGACGCTGACATAGTAAGGATTCTCGAACGAGTCGACGCCCACCTAACGCTCCCGGGACCTGAAGAACTGAATCGTTCGCTTCCACCCCTGAACGATGATCTGGCAACCCGCCTTCGCAAGGTCGGCATGGACGCCATTTCATCGATAGTTCGTCTCAATAACTGCTACAAAAAATCGAAGGCCCTGAGCCTCTATGCCTTCGCCTACAAAACGGACCGGATGGCAGTAAGAAACTGGGGAATCACGTCTGAGCTCCAGTTCGTCGATGCACTCAGGAAATATGCATCCGAAGGGCCTGCCAATGGAACTGTTGCCGAAGAACCTCCGTCCGCCTCAGGGCTGGACCAGGAGATTTCGCACTTTCTCAAGCTGAATGACGATGAACTTCGTCATTTCTACTCAAGAAATTTCGAGCAGATCCAAGACTCAATCCGCTCACAGGGGCGAGATCAAATGCTTGTCTCACAAATCGCATCGGAGATGGATGTAAAATGGCCTTACAGATACAGGACAAGAATTATTAATGAATTCCTCTACCAAGACAAGACGCAGCTGTTCAAGACACCGAAACTTGGGATTAAGAAGATAAGATCCATACTCCTTTGCCTGATATGGGCAGCCAAGGGATCGGTCCGTAACATGGACAAATTCGCGGGTATGACGCCACATCAGATGCTGGAGGCAAGCCCTCTTGGTGAGGATGAAAAACGAGCCCTGACGCTACGCTTCCTGGGAGAAGTATCCGTGACACTTGAGATGGCCGCCCAAGCAATGGGGGTTACGAGAGAAAGGATTAGACAGCACCAGAAAACAACGGAAGAGAAAATCAGGCTCCTTGGCATCCATCGCTATGCGCAGCTGTGGGTCAGATCGCACGCCCTTGAAATATGGACAATGGTCAGCGATGACGGCGGCTACACGGTAGACCTTAGGTACATGAAAGGAAGCCTGAGGAAGCGTCTCACTGGCGAAGCCCGTCTTGGCATGCTGCTAGCGGGCTGGAAAATCGACGACGTACTACCTCTCGTTGGCACGTTGACTAATGGGTCTTGGGAAAAACACGCCCCTTAATCAACAAGCCGCACCACCCCGGTTATCCGATACATATAAATTGAAAATGACATTAAAAACTAAGTCCAATACGATCAAGTTCGCCGTCCTGCAGGCGCTAAGCGAGCTTGGAAGACCCGCGAATGTTTCGGATATTTATGAACATATCGTCAATAAAAGACTCTACACTTTCAATTCGCCTCAGGCCAAAAAAATCGTGGATCAGACCATCAAGATCCATACAGACAACACGAAGAGAACTGACATAAGGAGAGACGACATACTCTTCATTTGCGATGATGATTTCAGAAGTTCGAGCTCTCTCATCCGCATCCATGAAAATGGAGCGAAATTACTCTTTAAACATCAATTGCTACCGCAAAGAGAAGACGACTCTTTCGAGCAGCTTTCAAAGGATATCGGAACGACCCCTGCAGAATTGGAAAAGCTTTCAGCGTCAGATATGGAAGCAATAGCGACGGCTCGCAGATCCGGAATAGAAGGTGCAAGGAGACTGTTCATCCATTACGGCCACGAGAGGAGCATCAGACTTAGTAGAGATGCCAAAAAAGCATATCTTGCCCAACACGGAAAGTTGGCGTGTGAAGCTTGCGGTATCGAGCCGATGAAGACCTACGGTCTTGAGATAATCGAAGCGCACCACAAAATACCTTTATCCAAATCGAAGGGATCAAGAAATTCGGTCATCGAAGACTTCCTGTTACTCTGCCCATCGTGTCATCGCGCCATTCACTTGCTTCCTGACTGCGACATGTCATTACTTATTCATAAACTTAAAAATGACAGAAGGGATGACTTAGGTGCAAACAAGCCAAATTGTTTTTCAGGCAGTCAGGGAGGTGAGAGGAAGAGGAGTTAGGTATAACTAATAAGAATAATACGAAAATATGAGCCTGATCTTGATCTAAACAGTGGCATGGCGATCCTGCGGGGGTGGAAGACCTCGGGGACCATGGCAAGAGCAAGCGCAACAGGATCGTTGAGAAGGCGGGCCTTAAAGACTTATTGCTAAAGGACATGAGGTTCCAGGCGCCCACTACCGAGACCAAGAAGGCGATCCTCAAGGCGCTGGGTTTAGGGGATACCAAACTCTATGGGCCTCAGAGCTTCGATGCGATCATGTTACCGGAGCCGACGGAGCTGATTGATGAGTCCACCCTACCCCGGCATCTGGAGCGGATTGTGCTCGTCGAGATGAAGACCACCAAGAAGCCTATTAAAGATGCCGGACTCGCCGGCTTCTTCTTCGGCGCAACCCAGCGCGAATACGACCTGGCAGCCAAACTCTGCAACAAATTTCTCTTCGCTTTTGTCGTCCTCAATTCGGCAAACGCTTATGGCAAGCCTTTCGCAGTGTTGCTAACCCTTAAGGAACTCGAACTCCGAACCCGCAACAAGCGCATCCAGTACCAAGTCAATCTGTGGAACGCAAAGGACGCAAAAGGCACAGAATCTAGTTTCATTATTAACTAGAAACTAGTGCTTCAGAATAAGGGTAAATCCAAGTCAGCAGACCTAACACACTGTAACCTGGACATATATTCTTAATAAAAGATACTGGCATCATGATCCCAAAGCGCAGTTGGGCCGTCAAGGTCAGTTGGTCCGATTTCCAGGTCAGCAGCCTAGCTGAACCTGGACAGATGATCGAGTTGCCAGCCGGCACGCTCGTGGGCGGCAATCTGCAGGCCGAGGATGAAATCTACCTCCTCAAAGAGAAGACCTCTAATCCTGACTCACCCGCCGGTATCTTCGCTGTTGGTCAGGTCGTCTCTGTCAGCGCCCAAGCTATCCGACTACAGCTAGACGAGAAGCGCCTGACCAATAAGAAGCGGCACCTCAAGTTTACAGCCCTCAAAGAAGATCCGACCATCGAGAACTTCGAAGAAATCTATGCAAAGGAATGGGAGTATCACCTCCTGAGTCCCCGCACCTCCCTACGCCTAGAACTAATCAGTATCAAGACCGGCCAAGATTTCGACCGTGCCGACTCCATGCGCTGCCTGCTCGCCTACGAGGAGTGCCGTAGCAAGGGCCTGAGCCTCGAGAAGAGCGATCCCGTCATCAGAGCTGCCCTGGAAACCGGCCGTCTGATGACAAGCGTAATTTTCAAACTGGCTAACTTCACTGCTCTCGACCCTAGGGCGGCAACTAAGGGGTTTATCGATGTGGCGAAAATCGACCGTGAAGTTTGGTCAACATACTTTATCGTTTTCAGAAACGAGTTAGACACTTCGAGACTGCGTGATGATCTTGCGCGGCATGAGTTCAACGACCCCCTCGCATTTGTCGTCGAAGACCAAGCTGAACCCAATGATAACTACCAGCCCATCCAGGACGAAGATAAGCGCCAGGCCTACGCACGACGAATTCGCAAGGGACAGTCACGCTTCCGGAAAGCCCTACATACCCTTTACGGCTCGCGCTGCGCCTTCACGAGTACCGACGAAGAAAACGTACTCGAAGCCTGCCACATCATCTCGCACTCCAAGACAGGAGATAATTCGCTGGATAATGGACTCCTACTCCGATCGGACATCCATGTGCTGTTCGACGAGCATTTGATTACCCTAGCCAACGACGGTTTGCACATCCTCGTCCACAAAGACGTGACCGCACCTGAGTACGCACGCCTGAACAGAACGGCCCCAGGCCTTCGCCCTGCCACCCCAGAGAGTCACCTTGCTCTCATCAGGCAGCATAACGCCGAACTCGCCTGGGCGATCTGACAAAGGGGACAGTACACAGGTACACTCTAAGGGTTTGCCCAAAATTCGCATGGACACGCCCCTATAAAATGGCAGTGTTCAGGCGTTCACCATACTTTCATGGACAGCCCCCCTTCTTACCTTACTCCCACCCTGCCCTGGGATCAGTTCGCCCTAGATGACCTTGCGATTCTCACCCACAAAGCCCACCACCCGAAGCTCTTTAAGGGGGAGTTTGTAACCGAGGCAGGCGAAAGCGACGTCCCGGCACCATTCGCCAAGGTACGTCCCGCGTTCAAGGAGAAGCCGACGACTACCTTCACCTTCATCGACCTCTTCGCCGGTATCGGAGGCTTCCGCGTCGCCGGGCAACACGTGATGGG